>JAEEGL016179072.1_pt1 | contig 34240 bp, 29 predicted proteins | sample 9134231 | NCBI WGS metagenome assembly JAEEGL01 (sample SAMN16246548, study PRJNA631951) | gut metagenome | biome: gut microbiome; feature: rumen; material: fiber-attached | host: Bos | place: Iran: Karaj | collected 2018-10 | reverse complement strand
CGCCATGAGGTGCTCAATCGGCTCTTTCTTGTAGAAATAGGTGTCGATTACGAAATAGATAGCCAGCAGCAAAATGCCCGTAACCGCCCATTCCGGCAGCATGTTCTGCATCCACCACATGAACGGCGTACCTTTCTGGAAGAGCAGGAACAAAGGAGGATCACCGAGCGGCGAAAGCAAACCACCGCAGTTAGCGACGATAGCGATGAAGAACAGGACGGTGTGTACGCGGTACTTACGCTGTTGGATAGTACTCAGCAACAGACGAATCAGTAACATCGCCGCGCCGGTTGTACCCATGAACGAAGCCAGAACCCATCCGATAGCCAGGATAATGGTGTTGGTTGTCGGGGTGGCTTTCAAGTCACCGCGGATACAGATACCGCCGGTGGTGACGAACAGCGCCATCAGCAATAAAATGAACGGCACGTAGTCGTAAATCATCTGGTGAATCAACTCGTGGTCCATGCCGTTGAGGCACAACCAGATGCCAACAGGCGTACCGAGCAACAGAGACACATACAACTTGTGCAGATTATGCTCCCACCACTCGCCAACATGGGGAATGAGCGGCAGCACGGCAATGCAGAGAAGCATTACCACAAACGGGATTAACATCCACGCAGGAATCAAATGCTCAATCATGATAAAATTATTTAGTTTTAAAGATTTACGAGATATGTTTGCATTTTCGAGTGCAAAGGTACACTTTTTTTTCGAGATATGCAAACGAAAGATTATTTTTCCACAAAATTCCTCTATTTCTTGTCTATTTCAGACATTCCTGGAGAAAGAAAAAGAAAAAGAAAAGAAGCAAAAGAAAAATATAAAGAAAGCCCGACCGACCACCACCATATAGTGGTGGTCCGCAGTAGCGTATGCGCGTGGGGACGGGCGCGTATTTGGAAGACGCCGCAGGAGCGGCGGTCGGTCGGTCAGACAGGGTTAATAAATGGGTGGGAGAGTTTATAATCGTGGAGGAGGGAGTTGAATTTCCACGACCAAAGGGTCGTATAAGTCTTTCCGTTAGAGGCTACGTGGTTGGCGGCTTCGTAGCGGGATTGGAGTTGCGCCTCGAGTTCCGGCGTGGCGCGGAGTTTAGCTAACTCGCGGTTGGCATATGCAAAGGCCGCAGAGTTCCATTTCTGTCTGGGAGACTGGTTCTTTTGGTAGTTTTCTTCGCGGCTACGGAAGAATTGTTTGCCATTACGGACATAGAAATAGCCGTCGTCTCTTTTTTGGAGTTTGCCGTGGATGCGGTCAATTCCGGATGAAGTTACAATTTCTGACATACGATTAAAATTTAGGGTTTTAATAGGGTTTCTATAGGGGTTAAACAGGTGTGTTACGTAGGCTTTGACTGTCGGTTGACCGTCGGTTGACCGTCGGGATATGACTTAAATTAGAGTGCAAAGGTACAAAAAAAATCTCATATATGCAAGAGATGATGAGTTTTTGAGGAAGTATAGAGAAAAAAAGAGAGATTTATTTGCATAATTCAGAAAAAAGTTATACCTTTGCATGCAAATTGCGTGCGGAACAATAATCGCAATCGTAATTCCGCTGACACCGACAGCGTAAAAATGCGGTGAAAAGATAGATAGAAGATGGCAAAGCAAAAAGAAATAATCGTCAAGGACACAACTATCCGTTCGTTTTCGCAGAACGGATGGGACTATATCTGTATAACGGACATTGCCAGACAGAAGAATACGGAAGATCCCAATGCCGTTGTGGGCAACTGGATGCGCAATAGAAACACTATTGAATATCTTGGTATTTGGGAGGCTTTAAACAATCCTAATTTTAACCCCCTCGAATTCGAGGGGTTTAGAAGCCAGGCCGGATTGAATGCTTTTACTCTGTCTCCCAGCCGTTGGATAGAAGCGACTAATGCGGTAGGACTTATTGCTAAATCGGGGCGTTATGGCGGCACGTTTGCGCAACGGGACATTGCTTTTAAATTTGCCAGTTGGGTATCTGTTGAGTTTGAACTCTATTTGATTAAGGAATTCCAACGCCTCAAAGAGGAAGAACAAAAAACTCTCGGCTGGTCGGCAAAGCGCGAGTTGGCAAAGATTAATTATCATATCCATACGGACGCGATAAAAGAGCACCTTATCCCGCAGGAGATTGACCCTTACCATCGTTCACTCATTTATGCCAATGAGGCTGATGTGCTCAATGTGGCGTTGTTTGGAATGACCGCTAAAGAATGGCGTGATGCGCATCCGGAGGATAAAGGTAATATACGCGACTACGCGACGATTAACCAGTTGATTTGTCTGAGTAATATGGAGAACCTGAATGCAGTATTCATCAACGAAGGTCTGCCACAAGGAGAACGTCTCCAGAAACTCAACCAGATAGCTATCCAACAAATGACCGTGTTAGAAAACGTAGAAAGCAAACGTATATTGAAAGCATAAACAGAATCAGGTCTGACCTCACCGACAGCGTAAAAAAGCGGTGACATAAAATATTGAAATAAAGGGCGCGAAGCGTCGCGCAATAACATATTAAAATAATAACAGAGCTTTAGCTCTTATTCTCGGAATCGAAATATTCCCCAATATTTATAATGCAAACGAGAATAGGCAAGCAAAAGTTCACGCGAAAGCGTGGACTATTTGTGCTTATTAGTTTGCAGGCGTTGGGGAACGCTACGATTCCTAATAGGCAATACAAATAGTTCACGCCCTTTTTGTTGCTTATAGGATGAAAGCTAAAGATAAAAAGCTTTTATCCATGGCAAAAAACGCAAATTTAGGAGCAGCGAAAAATGCTAAAAACGATGAGTTCTACACGCAGTATGCGGATATTCAGAAAGAAGTAAACGCATATATTGAATACAACCCCGATGTCTTTCGGGGCAAGACAATTCTGCTGCCTTGCGACGATCCGGAATGGAGCAATTTCACCAAGTTCTTTGCACAAAACTTTGAGTTCTTCGGTCTGAAGAAACTCATCTCTACGTCTTACGCTATAGAAAGCAAAAAGTACAAGACCGATTGGCAACCAACGCTCTTCGAAACGGAAAACCCAATGTACAATGTTGAAAAGAGCCGTATTAAGGGCAAAATCTTCACCCTTACGCATGATACGAACGCAAACGGTCGCATCGATATTGACGATTTGCAATGGAGTTATTTAGAAGGCGACGGCGATTTCCGTAGTGCCGAAGTAACCGCTTTGCGCGACGAAGCGGATATCATCATTACCAATCCACCTTTCTCGCTATTTCGAGAATTCCTTGCTTGGATTATGGAAGGAAAGAAACAGTTTGCAGTAATAGGAAATATGAACGCTATTACGTACAAGGAGGTTTTTCCTTTAATCAAGGAAAATAAAATCTGGATTGACAACCCATTTGTTCGAGGAGCAGGGTATTTTACTTCTCCGATGGAGTTAGACACGTCGCTCAGTTATTTTAATTCTCACGATTACAGAGAGGGGTTTATTCGCGTACCAGGCGTGAGATGGTTTACTAATATAGAATTGGGGCGTCGTCACGAACCTTTGCGTTTAATGTCTATAGCAGATAATTTGGAGTATAATAAGAAAATGAAGGGGCAAAAAGAATATTATCGTTACGACAACTATGATGCAATAGAAGTTCCATTTACAGAATTAATTCCAAAGGATTACTCTGGAATAATGGGCGTACCTATTTCCTTCCTCGACAAATATTGTCCTGAACAATTTGAGATTATTGGAACGGATAGTCCTTATTATGTTGAGGAATTAGGAATTAAATGTATGGGGGAAAAATGGATTTCAGAGTACAAGAAGCATGGAGGAACAGGTCACTTAACTGCAAATATGCACTCATTATGCTTATATGATCAAGATGGTGTTCCGCAATCAGTATATAAAAGAATATTAATCCGCCATAAAAATCCACAATTATGACAACTACATTACATACAGAGTACACGGTAGAAGAAATCTGCAAAGGATTTGTGTACAATGAGGCTGAAGGGAAAGGCTTATTTGGCCTTTCAGGTCGTTTGGTTATTCAGCCCGAGTATCAACGTCACTATTTGTATGCAGAAGGAAAAGGAGAGAAAGAGGTTGCTGTTATTGAATCCGTTTTAAAAGGTTATCCTCTAGGACTAATTTATTTCAATAAACGTGAAGATGGACAATTAGAGGTTTTGGATGGTCAACAACGTATCACTTCTTTAGGACGTTTCTTAACGCACAAATTTTCGGTAGTGCTGAATGGAACAGAGCAATATTATAATTCCATGCCTGCAGATTTATTGCAGAAGATATACAACACCAAACTGACAATATATGAGTGCGAGGGATCCGAGAGTGAGATAAAAGAATGGTTTAAGACAATAAATATCGTTGGTATTCCGCTTAATGAACAAGAACGACTCAATGCTGTATATAGCGGTCCTTTTGTTGATAGAGCAAAGGAAGTCTTTTCTAACTCTCAAAGCACGGAAGTTAATAAATGGGAGTGGTATATGAAAGGGAATGTCAAACGTCAAGATTATCTACACACAGCTTTGGAATGGGTTAGCAAAGGGAATGTGGAAAACTATATGTCCACTCATCGCCGTGATAATAATATTATAGAATTAGAAGCCTATTTCAATAGTGTCATCGATTGGGTTAGAAGTGTCTTTACTCAAAAAGAAACCGAAATGAAAGGTTTGCCGTGGGGCGAACTGTATGAGAAATACCACAAGACGCCTTACGATCCGGCGCAAGTGGCTGCCAAACAGCGTGAACTCTACGAAGATTACTACGTAAAGAACAAAAAAGGCATTTACGAATATATCCTTGGCGGCTGTCAGGATACCAAACTGTTAGAGGTGCGTTGTTTTGACGAGCCGACCAAAAAGAGCGTTTATGCGCGTCAGACGGAGGAAGCCAGACAAAAAGAAGTTTCCAATTGTCCGCTATGTGCCATCGGCCATGACGCTAACCATGCGCGTATATGGAAACTAACAGAGATGGACGCAGACCATGTGACGGCGTGGTCCAAAGGCGGTGCAACGGATATCGCTAATTGCCAAATGCTCTGTCAGACGCATAATAGGGCAAAAGGGAATAAATAATCATTCAAAAAAGCGGAGCTTATGCTCCGCATCAGGGACGTAATCATCGCTCGCGGAACTCGCGCACACAGGACAACGAGGGACTCGCGCAATGATGCGCGAGAAAGGCACAAAGAAAAGCCGGCACAATGGATGCCGGCTAATAGGTGATGAGAGAATGCTTAATCCAATTTGAGGACGGCGAGGAAGGCTTTCTGCGGCACTTCCACATTTCCAATCTGCTTCATGCGCTTCTTTCCGCGTTTCTGCTTCTCGAGCAACTTACGCTTACGGCTCACGTCACCGCCGTAACATTTTGCCAAAACATCCTTGCGAACCTGCTTCACGGTTTCTCGGGCAATTATCTTCGCACCGATGGCGGCTTGAATTGCAATGTCAAACTGCTGACGTGGCAGGAGCTCTTTGAGCTTCTCGCACATGCGGCGTCCGAAATCCACGGCATTGTCGCGGTGGGTGAGGGTAGAGAGGGCATCGACCTGCTCGCCGTTGAGGAGGATATCCAGTTTGACGAGATTGGACGGACGGAAGCCGTTCATGTGCCAATCGAAGGATGCGTAGCCCTTGGAGATGGATTTGAGTTTGTCGTAGAAATCAATGACAATCTCGCCGAGCGGCATGTCGAAAAGAAGTTCCATGCGGTTGCCGGAGATATACTCCTGCTTGACGAGTTCACCGCGTTTGCCGAGACAGAGGGTCATAATCGGACCGATATAATCCGCGGTGGTAATGACCGAAGCGCGGATATACGGCTCCTCGATGCGGTCTATCTCCGTGAGATCCGGCATGCCGGCAGGGTTATGCACCTCGACCATGCCGCCGTCTTTGGTATAGACATTATAGGATACGTTCGGGACGGTGGTGATGACATCCATGTCGAACTCGCGGTCCAGGCGCTCCTGGATGATCTCCATGTGGAGCAGACCTAAGAAACCGCAGCGGAAACCGAAGCCGAGTGCCATAGACGACTCGGGCTGGAAAGTGAGGGACGCGTCGTTCAGCTGCAGTTTCTCAAGCGAAGCGCGCAGGTCCTCGTAGTCCTCCGACTCAATCGGATAAACACCCGCGAAGACCATCGGTTTGGCTTCCTCAAAACCGGCAATCGCTTTGTCGCACGGTCGTGCTACATGCGTAATCGTATCACCCACTTTGACTTCGGTCGAGGTCTTGATACCGGAGATGATGTAACCCACGTTTCCTGCGGATATCTCCTTTCTCGGAGACATGTCGAGTTTGAGAATACCTATCTCGTCGGCGTCGTACTCCTTGCCGGTATTGACAAAGCGCACCTGGTCGCCGGTTCGCATGGTTCCGTTGACCACTTTGAAATAGGCGATGATGCCGCGGAAAGAGTTGAAAACACTATCGAAAACGAGACATTGCAGCGGAGCGTTCGGGTCGCCTTTCGGAGCCGGAATGCGCTCGATGATGGCGTCCAGAATCTCCGGTACACCTTCTCCTGTTTTGGCAGAGCAGCGGAGGATCTCCTCACGTTTGCAGCCTAACAGATCCACAATTTCGTCCTCCACGCGTTCCGGCATGGCGTTATCCATATCGCATTTGTTGAGCACAGGAATAATCTCGAGGTCGTGCTCAATCGCCATATATAAGTTACTGATTGTCTGTGCCTGCACGCCTTGCGTAGCATCCACGACGAGTACGGCTCCCTCGCAAGCCGCAATAGAACGGCTGACTTCGTAACTGAAGTCCACGTGCCCCGGAGTGTCGATGAGGTTCAAGGTATAACCCTTATGCTGCATCTGAATAGCGTGACTCTTGATGGTAATGCCGCGCTCTTTCTCCAGATCCATGTCGTCCAACACCTGGTTCTCCATTTGGCGGACATCAACCGTGCCCGTCAACTCCAACATACGATCCGCCAGGGTACTTTTACCGTGGTCGATATGCGCAATAATACAGAAATTTCGTATCTTATCCATTAAATCCTATTTACCCAAACTAAATTCGGCTGCAAAGGTATAAAAAAATTTGCACATATCAAAATTATTTTGTAACTTTGCGCAAAATTTAACAATTTATCTATTGTTGTGAAAAATATCGTAGTACGTTTTTGTGGGGACTCGGGTGACGGAATGCAGCTTACGGGTAACATGTTTGCCCAGCTTGCCGCCGAATTAGGTCACGAGATCTCTACCTTGCCGGACTTCCCGGCGGAAATACGCGCGCCGCAAGGAACCTTGGGCGGCGTAAGTGGTTTTCAAGTAGAGTTAGGTAGCGAGGTGTACACGCCGGGTGATAAAGCCGACGTGATCGTCGCGATGAATGCCGCGGCATTGAAGGTCTGCACTTTAGGCAGTCATTTCAACCACCCGCAGGCGCATTTTGACGAAGAGTTCGCCTTGTATCATCGCCGCGCGATTGTCATTGTGGACACCGACAGCCTGACGGACAAAGACCTCGAGAAGGCACAGTACCATACGGACAACCCGTTTACCGAATTAGGTATTCCCGAGTCGGTACAGATCGTGCCGGTGGCTCTGACGACGCTGACCAAAGAGGCGCTGAAAGACAGCGGGATGGATAATAAATCCGTCCTCAAGTGCCGTAACATGTTCGCGCTCGGTCTTATCTACTGGCTGTTCGACGAGCCGATGGAGAAAGCAATCCACCTGCTGGAAGACAAGTTCAAGAAAAAACCGGCTCTCATCGCGCCGAACACGAAGGTGATGGTGGACGGCTATAACTACGGCCAGAACCTTGCGCTCAATATCATGCAGATTCACTTGGATGAAGCCAATACCGCCGGCAAAGAGTCCGGTCGCTATACCTCTATCGCCGGTAATAAAGCGACGGCTTGGGGACTTATCGCCGCGGCAGAGAAAGCCGGCAAGCACCTCTTCCTCGGTTCATATCCTATCACGCCTGCTACGGATATCCTCCATGAACTCGCGGCGCGCAAGGACATGAACGTTATGGCTATTCAGGCCGAAGACGAGATCGCCGGCGTATGTACGGCGATCGGTGCGGCTTTCGCCGGAGACTTGGCTTGTACCACGACTTCCGGCCCGGGTCTGAGTCTTAAATCCGAAGCGATAGGTCTGGCTGTCATGGCCGAACTGCCGTTGGTGGTCGTCGATGTACAGCGTGGCGGACCGAGTACGGGACTGCCAACGAAAACCGAGCAGACAGACCTGCTGCAAGCCCTCTACGGCCGCAACGGCGAGTGCCCAGCGGTGGTGTTGGCAGCTTCGAGTAGTGCGAACTGCTTCGATTTTGCGTACGAGGCATGTAAGATCGCGCTGGAGAACATGACGCCGGTTATTTTACTTACCGATACCTATCTGGCGAACGGAACGGGGCTTTGGCGTGTGCCGAGTCTGGCGGAACTGCCGGATATCAAACCGCAGAGTGTACCCGAAGAACTGAAAGGGCATTTCAATCCTGCTCTGCGCGACGAACGAGGCGTGCGTTACTGGGCTTTTCCGGGTATGGAAGGATATGAGCACCGCAACATCGGTTTGGAGCGTGACTCCGAGAAAGGCACTATCTCCACGAACCCGGAGAACCACGAGAAGATGGTCCTCGCCCGCAAACATAAGATCGAGCAAATAGCTAATTCCATTCCTGAGCTGAAGGTCATTAAGTCGTCAGCAGTCAGTGGTCAGCATTCAGATACGCTGTTGGTCGGCTGGGGTAGTACGGAAGGCCATTTGCATGCCGCGGCCAACGCCTTAGGATGCGACCTCGCGCAGTTCAATTATATCTGCCCGCTGCCGCGTAACACCCGCGAAGTGCTGAGTCAATACAAGCGAATTGTCGTATGCGAATTAAATACAGGTCAATTCGCAGCCTATCTCCGTTCGCAATTCCCGGATATTCAATTTGATCAATATAACGAAATTCAAGGACAGCCGTTTGCTGTAGAAAGGATAGTAGAGTATGCAAGCAAGTGATTTTAAATCCGATCAATATGTTCGTTTCTGCCCGGGCTGCGGAGACCACGCGATTTGTATGGCGCTGCAGAAAGCCATGGCGCAGATAGGTATCCCGACGCACGAAGTGGCTGTCATCTCCGGTATCGGTTGTTCCAGCCGTATGCCGCATTACCTCAATACCTACGGTTTCAATACGATTCACGGCCGCGGCGGCGCGATCGCTACCGGCGTGAAGACCTCTCATCCGGAACTGACGGTATGGCAAATGAGCGGCGACGGCGACTGTCTGGCTATCGGCGGAAACCATTTTATTCATGAGATACGCCGCAATGTGGACCTCAATGTGTGCATGTTCAACAACCGCATCTATGGTCTTACCAAAGGTCAGTACTCGCCTACAAGCCCGAAGGGCTTTGTGTCCAAATCGAGTCCTTTTGGTACCGTAGAACGCCCGTTTGTACCCGCACAGTTAGTCCTCGGCGCCGGAGGTACATTCTTTGCCCGCACGCTGGATGTCGATATGCCGACGACGGTGGACTGTCTCGTAGCCGCGCAGCAGCATAAGGGTTGCTCGATCGTCGAGTGCCTCGTGAACTGCGTGATCTTCAACAACGGCACGCACGCCTGGATAGCCGACCGCGAGCAGCGCGCAGAGCATTCGATCATCCTCAAACACGGCGAGAAGATGATTTTCGGCGCCAACAAAGACAAAGGTTTGGCTGTAGAGATTGATCCTGTGACCTTTGTGCCGAAGATGATCGTCGTGCCGGCGGACGACCCGCGTGTGTTGACGCATGATGCGACACAACCCGATCCGACGCTGCATCGCCTGTTAGGCCTGATGGGCCAAGACCGCGTCGTAAATACGAATGCGGAAGTGGATAATGAACTGCCGATCGCGCTGGGCGTCATCCGCAATGTCGCCGCAGAGACCTACGACGAGGCGGTGAATAACCAAATCGCCGAAGTACGCGGGAAAGCGAAAGCCAAGAACTTTGATGAGTTGACGGCTACCCTCGATACTTTCCTTCTGTAGAATCGTTGAGAATAGATAAGTAGGATTCATAGCGAGAAATTGCTATGGATCCTTTTATTACGGCCTCCTGCACGGCGCAGCCCGGCTCGGTGGTGTGGGTGCAGTTACTGAAACGGCAGTCGCGGCCGACACGGAAGATCTCGCGGAAATAATGACTCACCTCTTCTTTCTCGAAGTCAATGGTACCAAAACCCTTGATACCCGGGGTGTCAATAACCGCACCGCCCTCCGGCAGGAAATACATCTCCGAGAAAGTCGTGGTGTGCATGCCGGTGTCGTGTGCATCGGAGATTTTTCCTGTTCGCGTGAGTTCTTTGCCGAAGAGCGCGTTCAGCAGCGTACTCTTTCCTACACCGGAGTTGCCGCTAAAGAGCGTCGTTTTGCCCGCAAGCAGGGTGTTGAGTGCTTCGCGTGTATTGGCTTCGCCGTTTATCGCTTCGCTGTTTAAATGCTTTGCGCTGATGGCGAGGGTGGGATAGTCGAGCGACTCGTATAGTGCGCGCAGTTCATGGAGTTGTGCCAACTCTTCTTCGGTCAACAGGTCTATCTTATTGAAAATAAGGAACGCGCGCACGCGATAAGCCTCGCAGGTCGCGAGGAAACGGTCGATGAAGGTGGTAGAAGTGATAGGATGGTTGACCGTGACGATAAGCGCCACCTGGTCGATGTTGGCAGCGAGGATATGACTCTCTTTGCTCAGGTTGGTCGCCCGACGGATGATGTAGTTCCGCCTTTCTTCAATCTCCTTGATCCAATTGGTACCGTCTGCGAGCGTCTGTACTTCCACGAAGTCTCCGACGGCGACAGGGTTGGTACTACGGATGCCCCGGATGCGGAAATTGCCCTTGATATGACATTCCGCATCCGAACCATCGTCCATACGAACGATGTAACTGCTGCCCGTAGATTTAATGACGAGTCCCCTCACCAATTACCAATTAGCAATTAGCAATGACAGCTATACTGTCATGATCTCTTTCTCTTTGGCTGCGTAGAGGGCCTCGACCTTCGCGATATACTTATCGTGGGTCTTCTGCATGTCCTCTTCGGCATCCTTCTCGATGTCCTCACTCAGGCCGTTCTTCACGAGTTTTTTAAATTCCTCGATAGCGTCGCGGCGGGCGTTACGGATGGACATCTTGGCGCTCTCGGTCTCTGCCTTACATTGTTTGCAGAGGTCACGACGGCGCTCCTCGGTTAAAGGCGGCAGGATCAGACGGATCGTCTCGCCGTTGTTGGACGGCGCCAGACCGATATTCGAGTTGATGATAGCGCGCTCGATGTCGCTGATCAGTTTCTTCTCCCAGGGCGTGATAGCGATTGTGCGTGCGTCCGGGGTGGTGATGGTGGCGCAGTTAGCGAGGGGCGACAGCGATCCGTAGTAGTCAATCTTGATCGGGTCTAAGATACGCGGATTGGCCTTGCCGGCACGGATGTGCTGCAGGGTGTCGTCCAAGTGATCCACCGCATTCTGCATTTGCTCTTCGGCTGCAGACTGATAGAGTTCTAATTCGTCGTTCATAGTATCAATTATCAATAATCCATTATCAATTGTCACGGAGTGACCAATGTTCCTATTTTCTCGCCGTCGATGACGCGCGCGAGGTTTCCTTCTTTATCCATGTTGAAGACATAGATCGGCAGACCGTTCTCTTTGGCCATAGCCGTCGCCGTAAGGTCCATTACCTTCAGTCCGCGACGGATGACTTCGTCATAGGTGATCTCGTCGAACTTCGTAGCCTTCGGGTCTTTTTCCGGGTCGGCGGTGTAGATGCCGTCCACGCGCGTACCTTTCAGCATCACGTCAGCTTTGATCTCCAAGGCGCGCAGACTCGAACCCGTGTCGGTAGTGAAGTAGGGCGCACCCGTTCCGCCGGCGAGAATGACCACATTGCCTTTCTCCAACAGACGGATGGCTTTTGCGGGACTGTAGAAGTCTCCCACCGGCTCCATGCGGATGGAAGTCAGTACACGCACAGGCTGACCGATCGCTTCGAGGGCAGACTGTAACGCTAAAGCGTTAATGACCGTCGCTAACATGCCCATTTGGTCACCTTTCACGCGATCAAAACCGCGTTGTGCACCCGATAAGCCGCGGAAGATATTCCCGCCGCCTATGACGATGCCTATCTGCACACCGCGTTGTGCGATAGCTTTCACCTGCTCGGCATATTGGTTCAAGCGCTCGGTGTCGATACCTTGTTTGCTTTCTCCGGCAAGACTCTCACCGGAAAGTTTCAGTAAAATGCGTTTAAACATAATGTATTAGCGTTGTTATTGTTCGGGTCCGGAGCCGCTCCGGTACCATGAAGCGTACATGGCGTAGTTATTGGCGATTTTCTGATTGATCTCTTGGGTCTGTGTGGGTTCGGCTTTCTTGATGAATTTCGCCGGCACGCCGCCCCAGATCTCGTTCGGACCTATCTGTGTGTTTGAGAGTACCAGTGCGCCGGCGGCTACAATTGCGCCTTGGCCCACATGCGCGCCGTCGAGTAGGGTGGCGCCCATACCTATCAGGGCATAGTCATCGACATCCGCGCCGTGAATCGTGACATTGTGTCCTACGGACACATAGTCGCCGAGACGAATGGTCGATTTCTGATAGAGCGTATGCAGTACCGCGCCGTCTTGTATGTTACAATGTTTGCCGATGACGATTGTGTTCACATCGCCACGCAACACGGCATTGAACCACAGACTCGTTCCTTCACCCACCGTCACATCGCCGACCACCGTGGCATTCTCTGCCATGAACACGTCGTCCGCGATGCGCGGGGTGAGGATCTCGCCGTTTCTATTAATCGTTTTAATTAATGCCATAATGATTTAGTGAGCATTGCGAACGTTTTTATCTAGCGGCAATGATAGCCAGGAATTTCTCGGCTACGAGGGCTGCGCCACCGATCAGACCACCGTCGATATCCGGGCATGCGAACAGCTCGGCTGCGTTCTTCTCGTTGCAGCTGCCGCCGTAGAGGATCGTCGTGTCCTCTGCTGCCTGTTTGCCGAATTTCTCAGCAACGAGGCTGCGGATGAACGCGTGAATCTCCTGTGCCTGTGCCGGCGTAGCCGTCAGACCCGTGCCGATAGCCCAAACCGGTTCGTAAGCCAACGTGATATTCTTCCATTCTTCTGCACTCAGACCGAAGACCGAACCCTCGAGTTGGGCTTTCACTACCTCGTTCTGCTTGCCTGCCTCGCGCTCTTCTTTCACCTCGCCGATGCAGAAGATGACCTTCAAACCGTTAGCCAGCGCCAGACGAACTTTCTCAGCCAGCATCTCATAACTCTCTGCGTAGTACTGACGGCGCTCTGAGTGACCCAGGATGACATACTCCGCACCCGTGGACTTTACCATTTCTGCGCTTACCTCACCGGTATAAGCGCCTTTCTCGTGGTCTGCGCAGTTCTCAGCAGCTACCTTGATAGGCGAGCCTTTTACCAACTCAGCAACGGTTGCCAAGTGGATAAACGGCGTGCCGATGACTACGGCACATGCAGGGTTCTTTACAGCTTCTTTTAATTCGGTAGCCAATGCTACGCCTTCTTGCAGGTTCTTGTTCATCTTCCAGTTACCTGCTACCATTTTAATTCTTGCCATTTTTTTATAGTTGTTTAAAATTCTTTTTCTCGATAATTGTTCCGTTCTGCACGACGATCAGTCCCGGGTTAGCCCGCACAATAGTCTTGAGCGTCACGGGGTCGGTGTAGCAGAAGGTAGCCCAAGCCGTCTCTTCGTCCAAATCCAGGTCTTCCGCCAGTTCCATCACTTCGTCTTCGCCCGAGCCCGTAAGCACATAGATATTCTCGCGCTCGTCGATGATGTCGCGCAGTTTATCCAGTTGCGAGCGGTTCATCTTCTGGATCTCATAGATGATGACGAGCGTCACGGGTTCTTCGGACTCCAGCACATCGTAGGTGATATCATCGAAGTCCATGGTCAGGATCTCAAAGTCGTGTATTGGCGCTTCGTAGCCTTTCTTGATCAGTACCGATTGTTGGTCCACAAAGGTCCACTCCGGGTCACCCTTCGGGTAGTTCTCCAGCGTGAATTTTTGCTGCACACCGTCTTTCTCGTAGATAAGGGTGGTCTCATACAGGTCCGGCTCCGCATCTTCGGGAATCTCCATGAGGGTGGGGATGTGGTTGCCTACTTTGTACGGCCGGAAATCCATCGGCGGCAGGTGGTTGTAACTGTAGCCCATGATGCCGGCTACGGCGCCCAAACCCAAGAGCGCGATGACGAGTTCCATCCACCAAGAGAAGAGTTGCGGGATCGCTTTGCGGCAAACAAGCAGAATGATTACGAGACTGAGGAAGATCACGTTCTTCCAGAATGTCTGCCAGTTCGTCAACACCAGTGCATCGCCGAAACAGCCGCAGTCCGAGATAGGATTGTTCAGCGCTATCCAGAGTGTCAGCGGCGTCATGACGAGGTAGAAAGCGAGTGCCAGCCAACTCGTCAAACGCGTACGGATATTAAAGAGCATACATACGCCTAACAGCCATTCTGCGACAATCAGGCATACTGCTGCTGTGCCTGCCAGAGGCAGTAGGTCATTGGCAAACCCACCGAAAGCTTTCAGATAGTCCTCTATCTTATAGACGGTGCCAAGCGGATCCACGGCTTTCACGAATCCCGAGAACAGGAAAGTGATCGCCAAGAGGGTACGGGCTACAGAGCCGGTAATATGTGCAGCAAGGTTCTTTTTCATATGGTATAATGAATTAAATCAAATATCGCGTAGTTGATGATGTCGAAGTAATTGCCTTCGGTGCCTTCCGAAGCGATGGTCTTACCGTTGTTGGCAAGGATATTCTTGATGCGGATGATTTTTGCGAGTATCATATCCACGATACCTTCTTTACTCATCTCGCGCCATGCCTCGCCGTAGTCATGGTTCTTGCGTACCATCAGTTCTTTGGCTTCCTGCAGCACCTGATCGTATAACTTCGTGGCCTCTTCACTACTCATATCCGTCGCGTCCGCATAGCCTTTGCGCTCCTGAATGATCGCCATGATGCCGTAGTTCACGATAGCGCGCAGGTTGCCGTCTATCTCGTCACCTACGAGGCTCACACCGGTCTCTTGGCGCTGACGGATGTTACACGCCTTGATATACAACTGGTCCGTGATGCCGTGCAGACGGAAGATGCGCCACGAAGGACCATAGTCCTTCATCTTGTCAATGAATATCTGGCGGCACTTCGCCGTCACTTGGTCAAACTCTTTATTTGTATCTGCCATATAGTTTATATTTCTGTGAGCATAAAACCCTCTCGGAGGCGTCTCGAGCGGTTGGGGTCCGCGAGAGTCGTTGAGCAGGGGGCGAATTACTCCGAAGGGTTTATATGCGAACTATTAATTCCTCTAATGTTACTTGTTTCTGCTCGCCCGTCGCCATGTTCTTGAGCATCACGGTGTTGGTCTCCATCTCATTGCCGCCGACGATAGCTACAAACGGAATCTGCTTGCTGTCCGCATAGCCCATTTGCTTCTTCATCTTCGTCGGCTCAGGGAACACTTCTACGGTCTTTCCCGCTGCCCGCAAGGCTTTTGCCCAGCGCAGCGCATAGCGTAGTTCTGTCTCGCCGAAGGTTGCGAAGAGTGCTTGTGTAGCCGATTGTAACTCCTTCGGGAATAAATCCAACTCGGTCAATACATCGTATATGCGGTCGGCACCGAAGGATATGCCGACACCCGAGACATTCGGTAAACCGAAGATGCCGGTGAGGTTGTCATAGCGGCCGCCGCCGGTGATGGAGCCAATTTGTGCATCAAGGGCCTTGACTTCGAAGATCGCGCCCGTGTAGTAATTCAGTCCGCGCGCCAGGCATAGATCGAGTTCGATATTCAGGTGCACATCCGTCGCTTCTATCAGACCGAACAGCGTCTCCAACTCTTCTACACCCTTCAGTCCGACTTCGCTGTTCGCGAGAATCGTTCTCAGCGCATTGAGTTTGTCGGTAGTTGAGCCGCTGAGGTTCAGAATAGGCTGCAACTTATCTACCTGCTCCGCATTCAGTCCGCGCTCGATCAGTTCCGCATTCACGGCTTCTACGCCGATCTTGTCGAGTTTGTCGATCGCCACGGTGATATCTATCATCTTGTCCGGCGCACCGATGACTTCGGCGATGCCGGCGAGCACCTTGCGGTTGTTGATATGCAGGCACACGTTGATACCCAAACGGCGATAGACCTCTTCAACGATTTGTATCAGTTCGAGTTCGCCCACCAAACTGTCGCTGCCGATCACATCGACATCGCACTGGTAGAACTCGCGGTAGCGGCCTTTCTGAGGACGGTCCGCACGCCATACCGGTTGAATCTGAAAGCGCTTGAAGGGGAAAACAATCTCCTCGCGGTGTTGCACCACATAGCGCGCAAAGGGAACGGTCAAGTCATAGCGCAGACCTTTCTCCGGCGCTAAGGCCGCCTTTTCGCCGCTGTTCTGAATGCGGAACAGCAGTTTGTCGCCTTCCTCGCCGTATTTACCCATCAGCGTAGAGAGGTTCTCCATCGCCGGAGTCTCTATCTGCTGAAAACCGTACAACTGAAACACACCTTTGATGGTGTCAAAGATATAATTGCGGCGGGCCATCTCCACTTGTCCGAAATCCCGCGTGCCCTTTGGTATGCTTGGTTTTTGTGCCATAAATCTTCAATCTGTGAGCATATAACCCTCTCGGAGGCTAGGTGTCCCCGCTAACGGGGAAACCGTAACACGGGAAGGGGTTAACTAGTCGTTGAGCAGGGGGCGAATTACTCCGAAGGGTTAATATGCGAACTATTTAAAAAGTTTATTATAAATCTTATCTGTTGCGCCTAACTCGGACTGTACATACTCCGCGGCTTTGGCGCCTATTGTCTCATGTTGCTCAAGGGCGGTAGTAAACGCTGCCTCTAATTCAGCGTAGTTCTTGATGCTGCGCGCTGCGCCGGCATCGATCAATCCCAGTGCCTCGCGGAAATGACGGCAGTTGGGACCAAACACCACCGGCACACCATACACTGCGGCCTCAATCGTGTTATGGATGCCTTCGCCGAAACCGCCGCCGATATACGCCACTTGCCCGAACTGGTAGATGGACGACAGCAAACCGATCGTGTCGATAACCATCACCTGTGCGCGTCGCAGGATATTCACACGGCTGAGGTTGGACGGCATGGCGCTGATGTCGGAATACTTCACAAAGCGTCCTTTGAAGCGTTGGAAGATAGCATGCAGGTGCTCCTCATTGATCTCATGCGGCACAAGAATGAGTTTCACACCACATTCTTCATTCTTCAATCTACAATCTTCAATGTACTCTTCTAAGAGTTCCTCATCTTCCGGCCAGGTACTACCGGCGACTATTACTTGCGGAGCATCTTCTACAAACTGCGCAATGGAAAGCAGGCGCGCGTCCTGGCGCTCGCGCGTAGCCGCAAGCACTTCATTCACACGGTCGAAACGGGTGTCACCCGCCACCGAACACTCATGCACGCCGTGCTCCGCCAACAACCGGCGCGAAGCCTCGTCTTGCACAAAGATGTGCGTGAAGCAATGCAGCAACTTCAATGCGCTCTTGCCGTACCAATGGAAGAACCGTTGGGTGGGGCGGAAGATCGCCGAGATACTATAGGTCGGTATGTCGCGTTTCTTCAACTCACGCAGGTAGGCCGGCCAAAACTCATACTTCACGAAGATCGCCAACGAAGGTTGTAAAGCCTCCAAGAAGCGTTTCGCTTTTCGCCGCGTCGCGAAAGGCAGATAGAGCACGGCATCCGCATGCGGGTAGTTCTTGCGCGCCTCGTAGCCCGAAGGACTGAAGAAGGTCACGATGATCTTACGATCCGGGTGCTCCCTGCGCAGACGCTCTATCAGCGGCCGCGCTTGCTCAAACTCTCCCACCGATGCCGCATGAATCCATACCGCACCGCGATTTGCCTCCAAAATAGGCTTGTGCTCCGCATCCAAGGTTGCCCGTTGACCGCGGTATAACGCACGTGTCTTATGTCCGAAAAGGGTATTTGCCATTTTTGCACTATAAATCGGGCACAAAGGTAGCAATTATTTTTCACATACGCAAGTGCGCGCGCATTTTTCCTTGTTTTTTTCGGATTTATTTGCGTAATTCAAAAAAAATTACTACCTTTGCCGCCCGAATCATCATTCATCAATTTGAAATTAGAAATACATCTATGGATATATCAATTATAGTGCCTCTTTTCAACGAGGCGGAGTCGCTGCCGAAACTCTACGAGTGGATAGCGCGCGTGATGAAGGAGAATAAGTTTTCGTACGAGGTCATTTTCGTCAATGACGGTTCTACCGACGAGTCGTGGAAGGTTATTCAGGATTTGAAGGACGCAAACGAAAAGTCCGGCTCCGGAACCTCTCCGGTTCGTGGCATTTGTTTCCGTCGCAACTACGGCAAGTCTGCGGCGCTCTACTGCGGTTTTAAGGCTGCGCAGGGCGATGTGGTTATCACGATGGACGCGGACCTGCAGGACTCGCCCGACGAGATTCCGGAACTCTATCGTATGATCAAGGAGGACGGTTTTGACCTCGTCAGCGGTTGGAAACAGAAGCGCTATGATAATGCGCTCACGAAGAACCTGCCGTCCAAGCTCTTCAACGCCACCGCCCGCCGCGTCACGGGTATCAAGTTGCATGATATGAACTGCGGCCTGAAGGCGTATCGTAAAGAGGTGGTGAAGAATATCGAGGTCTTCTCCGAGATGCACCGTTATATCCCGTACCTGGCAAAGAATGCCGGATTTACCAAGATAGGCGAGAAAGTGGTACAGCACCGCAAGCGCGAGTTCGGTACTTCGAAGTTCGGTATCAACCGTTTTATAAACGGTTATCTCGACCTCATGACCCTGTGGTTCCTCAATAAGTTCGGCAAACAACCGATGCATTTCTTTGGTCTCGTCGGTAGTCTGATGTTCTTCATCGGCTTCATCGCTGTGATTGTAGTAGGAGGCATGAAACTCTATGCGCTGTCGAACCATGTGCCGGCGATGCTGGTGGGTGTCAACCCGTATTTCCACATCGCTATATTGATGATGATTCTCGGTTGTATGCTGTTCCTTGCCGGTTTCCTGGCGGAACTCATCATCCGTAACAGCCCGTCCCGCAACGACTATTTGATAAAAGAGGAGATTTGATGGCCCAATCGCTCGAAGAACAAATAGCAATCGTGGAGCGCTCGCTCGGAGAACGCATGATCACGCATGCGCTGGCTATCCTGCGCGTGTGGATGAATGAGTTGGGGGAGGCAAATCAATTCGAGAAGTTCTTTCTGGATACGCAGCAGGAATACCAGGAAATCTTTGACCGCTGGGTGAGTGCCAATGACGAAGGGCTTGATAAGGATTTAGACCGTCTCACCGGCGATACATACGTGCTGGCGGATGTGGTCTATGCCGCTGTCCGCCTCAAGCGCGGTATTTCGCCCATCATGCATGGCTTCAATGCGGACAACCTGCAGTCCGTCATGCATTATTTCTCCAATCATGTACATCCGAATGAGAATGACCTGGACTGGTTGTCGAATATCATCCGTGACCCGAGTCGCGGCGCTACGGCACTCATGGCTGTCTCAGCGATCGCTCACGGACTGCGTCAGTGTTTCTCGAAAGACTCCATCCTTACCCTCATCGACGGTATCAACAACGGCTCGGATGTGATCGCAGAGCAGTGCCTGTCGAATGTGATCCTTTTGCTGGCGCATTACGATGTACGAATAGACTTCTTCCCGGACATCCAAAATGCCTTCGCTGACGCGCTCGCAGAGATGAATGATGATGGCGAGCAGGCATTTCAGACCCTGTGTTCGTTGGTGCTCGCTACGAATGACGAGTGGCTTAAAAACCTGACAGTCAAGGAGTTAAAGGCCGAAGATATGCCGCAGGAACTGCAGTCGCTGTTAGAGCAAACAGGCGAAGACAGCAGTCTCAGCGGTATTCAATCGATCATCACCAATTCCGAGAAGGAATACATGCGCAGCATCATCGATATTTTGCCCGATACCTGGGTCTATAGCGTCATTGTAGGGGAGGGGTATGAGCACCAAAACCGGATGGCGTTGACGTATCTTACGGTCGGACGCATGGACATGGTGTGGGATAATATCGAACTGGCCTCGCGTTGGCTCTTGGAGCACTTGCGCAAGGACAAAGCACACTCGCCGCAGGATTACATCAACTACGGTCATTGTCTTTTGCTTCAGGGCGACCGCGTCATGGCGTTCGAGAACTACCGCCAAGCGCGGCAACTATGCAAATCGTCGAAGGAATTCTTTAACCTTTTCCGGCCAGATAGAAAAGCCCTCGTAGATCACGGAGTACCTATCGAGCAAGTCTATCTGATCGAAGATCAGCTTCTTAAAAACTGAATGCTGAATACTGACCGCTGACCACTAAAAGGCCACACCAATACCCGCGTCGATGAACTCGGCGCGTACGCCGTGTGTCTTCAATCCTAACTGTACAAACAAGTTGTCCAGTACGTGGTACTTCAGCACGAACTGCATGTAGCACCATCCGTCTTGGTAGTTGCTGGCTTCCGCGAAGTTATACGAATAGAAAATGCCTCGATTGAAAGGCTCGCCGTTTTTATGAATGGCATTCGGGTCTTTGCCGGATTCGTCGTACGGTTCTAAGTTCTTGACGGGGTCGAAGACATAGAATCCGACATGAATACCGGCGGTTAGATGACCGATGATAAACTCCGGCTGAATGCTGATACCTACGCGGAAACAGTTCTTCACGTCGCTTGTGCGCAGGTAGGTCTTTCCGAAATAGGTCACCGGCGCGCCCGGATTCTCTCCTGCGTATTCTTCGTTCACCGCGCTGTAATAGCCGTCGTAGAAGGCATCCACTCCGGCGCCGAGACGGAAGATGCTTACGGGCACCCAATAAGCAGCTGCTTTGAGGGTGGCGACGCCGAAAAATTTCTGACCGTGGATATTGTCGGCATAGTAGTTCTGCTTCATGCCACCGGTGGCACTTATCTCCACCGCCCACTTCTTCTCTACGCCGTCGTATAACTTCCGCGGCACATCGGGCTTGGGTTTCTCGTATCTTTCACTCTTTAATTCTTTCACTCTTTCACTCTTTACGGGATGATACCTCAGCCCCAACTCTCCGCCGAACATGTTATACCCCGCATTCGGGTGCATGATACTTCCGTTGCTGATATGGTGCCATCCGCCTGCAAGGGTTATCTCCCAACCGTCTTTGATGGGGAAGTCCATGTATAAATCTACAGCCAGATAGGCATTGAGGATAGAACCGATAGATTGGTTGGCGAGTTTGAAACCGCCGTCTTTTTTGTTATAGGGGATATAGCCGGCGGGTAGGGTATTGCGGTAGGTCTTCGTCACAGCCGCCAAACCCACCGTCGGACGAATACCGATGCGGAAATGCTCGCCGTTATAGAAAGGCTGATTCATGTATCCGTACGCCGCGATAGCCGAACCTAAGAACGCGTCATTGCCGAGGTTCAGATAACTCGCGCCCACACCTATCGACGCGTTGTTCCATTGCTGTAAGCAATGCCAACGGCCTGTCGGCAGAAACTCTACGGCAAAAGACCCGCCCAAGACCGGGCGCTGAATGAACTGATTGACCTTGCCGTCCGGCATCATCATCGAGCCGTTGCCGGTAAGCTTGTACGCTAACTCATAATGCGGCAGTGCCCATGTCGAGAGGGACGCGCAGAGGAGTACGAATAATAGTGTCTTTCTCATATCAGAAGAGTAATGCGATAAAGGTGCGCCATAACGTGGACCACCAGCGGCGCTGGAACAGCTGCTGGAAGTCGATAAAGAACACGATGTGCGCAACCCAATAGGGGAATATAAACGGTTTGAAACAGATTTGCGGGTGCCACCATGCCGTGCATAGCAGCCACACAATCGAGATCGCTTGCAGTTGGCATAGCGCGTAGCATACGACCGTCATGATCTCTGCGAAGTTATAGGTCTTGTCCTCCGTCTTGCGGAACAGCAACCATAGCAGCAAGATCGTCCAGGAGAACTGCAGCAGCAACCCGAAATCCGGGTGCTCGTCTTCCCACTGGCGTACTTTCTCGTGTATGACGGCGAATTTCTCCGCTACATCTACGAACCGTAGTGCCCTCGCTTTATCCTCGCTGTCTGCCTCTTCGGTGTTCATCAGTTTGGTGCGCAGCGCATCGAACTGAGTACCCACATCTTGCCGCGGAACGACCTCCACCGGCATCACTTTTACCATGAACATCAGCACAAGCGTCAGCACGACGAGCATCATCACCGGCTGCATGATTCGTCCGCGGCGACCTTCAAGGTAGTCGCGCATCATAAAGCCCGGACGCCAGAACAGGTGCTTGAGGGTCACAAAGATGTTCTTGTTGCCGAAACCCCATACATCGAGGAAGTTCGATGTCACGCTCTCTATGGTGATGCGTTTGCTGTTCGCCTCCACCTCGCCGTACTCAGCAGTCTGCTTCTCTCGACATGCGCGCATCCGCGCTTTTAACGCTTCCCACCATGTCCGCAAGGCCTTAAACCACGCCTTTATCCGTGCACCCACTTCCGCAAACCATATATGTATCTTGCCGTTTTTCATAATTCACCGCAACCTTTGCGGCCGCAAAGGTACTGCTTTTTTTTGAATTATGCAAATTATTTGCATCTTTGTCGCTTTTTTGCGGCAACTTTTTGGGCGTTTACCTGCAGTGCTGTTTCTGTTTTTACTATTACGTTCCGTAGGCGGGAGCTGGCGGCCGCAACTCTACATTTCGATAGTAGTTATATGCCCTCCTTAACGGACTTTCAAACGCTTGCAATCTTGGCTGAAAATCAATAGGCTCAAAGGTGATGTCCCCCGACGGAACGGGGGAACGAAGCGAAGCAGAGGAAAGGGGGTGCAAGAGAGAGACCTCCGAATTTTGAGATATTTCTTTCGCCTTTTGCGCCGCCGCCTTCAATTCCCGGTAAATAGCTACATACGTATACTGATAAAACCGCGAATAGGCCTTAAATCCCTCTTCTGGCTTCTCTTTTCTATTGAATACGCGGAAATAGTGCTCAAAGAACCGAATCCTCCATTCCAGACCTTCCGGAGTACAGTCTTTTTCCAATGCATGCGCACGCCGCTGCGCCTCCTTGATCAGTTCCCTGTTTTCCACGCATGCCGCGGACCAATGCTTCGGGAAGTGGTATGTATATAACTCAAACAATCCGTCCCGAAAACAGTACAACTTTTTTCTGACATACGCAAATAAAAATGAAAAAATCGGAAAAAATGCGCGCGCGCTTGCATATGTGAAAAATTTGTTGTACCTTTGCAGCCGAAATTGGGGAATGCGGCCTTACGGGCCGAACGAAACCATAAAATAATAAGGAATATAAACGGAATATAAAAGCATAAGATACTATGAGTACAGGAGGAAAAATTGCAGTATGGACGGCGGTAATAGCTGCGTTGGCGCTCGCCGTGTTCATCTTCTTTCGTTTCTGCTTCGTATATGCCGAGGGCGTGAACGAAGGAGACATCAACTATTTCCAGAAAGAAGGGTTTATCTTCAAGACTTATGAGGGTAAGATGATTCAGACGGGTCTGAAGAACTCCAAAGTGCAGGGTTCTATTCAGTCCAATGAGTTTAAGTTCTCGGTAGTGAAAGAGAGCGTAGCCCGCCAGTTGGACGAAGGATCGAACACCGGTGTGAAGCTGCATTGGAAGCGTTACTTGGGTACGCTGCCCTGGCGCGGTAACAGTCAGTTTATCGTAGATTCTGTCTATGTAGCAAAGCCCGTGCCTACGGCGCAGCCGGTAAAGCAATAAGTGTATAGTCGCTGCGCGACGTGTAGAAAGTGTAGAAAGTTTAATCGTTTATCATTATGATGACCGAAGAAAAATACAATCTCATCAAGATGTACGAGCGATCGCTCAAGGAGAACTGGGACGATCCGGCTGTGACCGACTACGGCACAGACGTCACCTTGACCTACGGCCAAATAGCCATTAACATCGAGAAACTGCATATTCTGTTCAAGGAGTGCGGTATCAAGAAGAACGACAAGATAGCCGTTATGGGCCGTAACAACAGTAACTGGATTACCGTCTTTCTGGCGACCATTACCTACGGCGCCATCATCGTGCCGATCCTGCAGGACTTCCGCGCGAACGATGCGATTCACATCATCAACCACTCGGGTTCGAAGTTGCTCTTCATCAGCGATATCAATTGGGAGGGTATTGAGTTGGATCAGATCCCGCATGTGTTGGCATCCGTCAGCCTCAATGACTGGCACCCGATCTCATTGGCCTTAGACCCGAAGAAGATCAACTACGATGCGATTCAGGCAAAGTTTAAAGCGAAACATCCGGACGGCTATTGGGCAAAGGATGTGCATTTCGACGACCGCCCCAACAGCGAGATAGGTTCGATTAACTATACATCCGGAACGACCGGTTTCAGCAAAGGCGTCATCATGCCGCTGAACGGTTTAGCCGGTAATGTGCGTTTCGGTATTGAGTCTGGCTTGGCTTTCAAGGGTGCGCGTTTCGTGACCTTCCTGCCTTTGGCGCACGCGTACGGATGCGCGTTCGACTTCCTGTCCTGCCTCGCAGCCGGTGGTCATACCTGGTTGGTAGGCCGTACGCCGAGTCCGAAGATCTTGCTCAAGGCCTTCTCGGAAGTGAAGCCGACGCTGATCCTCTCCGTGCCGCTAATCCTCGAGAAGATATACAAGAAGATGATTGTTCCGCAGATCCAGAAGCCGCCCGTTAGTTGGGTTCTCAAAGTGCCGTTCCTGGATTCGGTGGTATGCTCGAAGATCCGCGAACAGCTTGTTCAGGCTTTCGGAGGCGAGTTCCGTCAGATCATCATCGGCGGTGCACCGCTCAACCCCGAAGTGGAGGCATTCCTCTACCGCATCAAGTTCCCCGTTTCGGTGGGCTATGGTATGACGGAGTGCGCGCCGCTGATCGCCTTCACGCCGTACGACTGCGGCAGTAAACCGTATTCCTGCGGCAAACCGCTGCCGGGCATCATGGAGGTGAAGATCGTTAACCCGAATGCGGAAGGAGTAGGTGAGGTAGTTGTTCGCGGCGAGAACACCATGACCGGTTATTACAAGAACCCGCAAGCGACGAAAGATAGTTTTACTTCCGACGGATGGTTGCGTACAGGTGACCTCGGTATGCTCGACGAGGACGGTTTCCTCTATATCAAGGGCCGCTGCAAGACGATGTTGCTCGGTCCGAGCGGACAGAATATCTACCCGGAGGAGATAGAGGCCAAACTCAATAACATGCCGTATGTGCTGGAGTCGCTCGTGCTGCAACACGAAGACAACCGTCTGGTAGCGCTTATCTGTCCGGACTATAACGAAGTGGACGCGAGCGGTATGACGCGCGATGAGTTGGATGCACAAATGGAAGAAGCACGCAAGCAAGTCAACTCGGAGTTGGCGGCTTACGAACAGATAGCGATCGTCAAACTCTATCCGCACGAGTTCGAGAAGACACCGAAGAAATCCATTAAACGCTTCCTGTACACGACAGCGGGGATTTAATGTGTAATGTGTAAGGTGTAAAGTGTATGAACCTCTGTATAGATCAAGGAAATAGCCGCACGAAAGTGGCGCTGATGACAGACGAAGGGAAGATCATCAAAGACCTGAGCTACAAGCAGTTCAGTTCCGCCGATGTCGAGCGTCTGTTTGATCTATACGAGATTACGGATTCGATTATTTCGTCGGTTGTGAACATCGAAGCGGCTATTGTCAATACGCTCAACCGCCGTTCGCAGCATTTTGTGCTCTTTGACCACATGACGCCTGTGCCGATCGTTAACAAGTACGAATCGCCTGAGACCTTGGGTCAAGACCGGTTGGCAGCCGCTGTAGGAGCCAAGAGTTTGTGCCCGAACGAGAACCTGCTGATTATCGACTGCGGTTCGGCTATCACGTATGACTTCGTGTCGGCAGAAGGGGAGTACATGGGCGGAAACATCGCGCCGGGACTTAAGATGCGCTTTACTATTTTGCAGCGCATGACGAAGAAACTGCCGTTGGTGGATGTCGATGAGAATGAACTGATTCCGCTTTTTGGCAAGAACACGCGCGATGCGATCGCCGCAGGTGTGATACGGGGAGTGGCATACGAAGTAAAAGGATACATGCGTACGCTGCGCGAGAAGACGGTGGCTCAGGACAATGCGAAACACGGCTTTCAGACATTCCTCACCGGAGGCAATGCGCCGTACATCCTCAATAATGTCCGCAGTTCGCGCAGCGAGAACCGGCAATTGCGATACGAGAAACACTTGGTACTCATTGGATTGAACACGATTTTGGTATATAATAAGAAATGATTAAACGAAACAAGATAGTTATCCTGGCGTTGGCGCTCATGATGAGCGTGGGAGTAGGGGCGCAGAACTTAACCAGTTCGCCTTACTCGCGTTACGCCTACGGCGACCTGAACGAGAACGTGCCTACCGCTTTCCGGGCGATGGGAGGCGTAGGACTCGGCATGCGTTCCAACCGTGCTATTAACCCGTCTCAACCGGCCTCATACACGGGTATGGACTCGCTCACGTTCATGATGGACATTGCTGCCAGTGCGACATGGAGCCGTTATCAGGATGCCAGCGGCATGCGCAATGTAGCGAACGGAAACCTCGAGTACCTCACCTTCCAAATTCCGTTGTGGAAAAGATGGATTGCGCTGTCGTTCGGTCTTCTTCCTTACAGTTCGGTAGGTTATTCGATCTCGATGAACGACTCTACGGCCGGCGGGGCGTACCATTATACGACCGACTACGAGGGGCAAGGCAATCTCAGCGAGGTGTACGCCGGTTTGAGTTTTAATATCTACAACTGGTTAGCTGTCGGTGCAAATTTCTATTATATGTGGGGAGACCTTAACCGCCTGCGTACCTTGGATTTCGCGGAGTCGGGCCTGCAAGTTACCCTGCAAGACGAGATGATGATGGTGAAAACGCCGCGCGTGCGCATCGGTGCACAGTTCTTCCATACCTGGGGCGATCACACGGTGAATGTAGGTGCGATCTTCGAACCCAAGATGAAGATGAACGCCGACGTGCTTATCATCGAGACGCAGTCGGACGACTCCATTCCGGTGTATGAAGGGTTATGGGAACTGCCGATGGTATGGGGCGTAGGAGCCAGTTATACATGGGCAAACCGTCTGACGGTGGCTTTTGATTTTGAGCGCCAGTGTATGGGTGCGGCGATGTATAACGGCTATCCGGGTAATGATCCGATGAATGGTTTGCGCGACCGTCACCGTCTGGCTATCGGTGCGGAATACCAGCATGATCCGATGGGCCGCAAGTATGTACATCGTATGCGTTGGCGTGCCGGCGTGAGTGTGCAGGACGAGTATCTGGTGTCTATCGGCGCGAAGCGAATAACTGCCGCTGTCGGTATCGGCTTCCCCGTCTATGGACTCGGCACGATGATCAATACCACACTCGAGTACACCCACCGCGGAAGTACGGCCGGACTCGAAGAGAACAACCTGCGCCTGACCTTCGGAATATCCGTCGCGGAGAACTGGTTCTTCAAGCGCAAATTGTAGTTTGGCACAGGATTTGTGAAGAGATCGGTATCCCGGTATTCCGGTATCCCGGTATCCCGAAGAAAATCATTAACAACAAAAATATAAAACATTATGAAATTCAAGACATTAGTTGTATTGGCGCTCGCAGTAGCCGTTCCGGCGCTGGCATGTGCTAAGAAACCGAAGAAAGTAGGTGAGGAGGAAGTTGTAAAGGCGGCCGTAGAAGACATCGATGATGACGATGACGAACCGACGATCACGGAGGAGTGCGTGATGAATGTGTCGCTCTTCCATGAAGCAGTAAAGAACAAGATGTATGCAGACGCATACGAGCCTTGGTGGGAGGTGTACAAGAACTGCCCGAATGCGAACAAGTCCATTTATTCCGACGGTGCAAAGATCGTAGAGGCATTGTTCCAAGCTACTTCTGACAAAGCAGAGAAAGAGCGTCTGGCTAAACTCGCAATCGAGATGCAGAACAAGCGTATCAAGTATTTCGGCAAAGATCCGAAGTATCCGAAGGCTTATATCTTAGGTGAGAAGGGCCTTGCTTATATCGACTACTACGGAGAGGAGAAGTATGATGATGCGCGTGAGTGCTTGCGTAAGTCCGCAGAAGGCATGGGCATCAAGAGTAAGATGGCCGTTCTTAAAGCACTGGTAGATGTGTCGTATGCGCTCTATAAACAAGATCCGGACGATAAAGCTGAGCAACTGATTGGTGACTACGAGTTGGCAAGCGGCCTGTTGGCTGACCAAGCAGCAGATCCGAACAACAAGAACGCTGAACTGGCGGGCAAGCAGAAAGATTATGTAGATAACATCTTCGCTATCTCCGGAGCGGCTGATTGTAAGAAACTTGACGACTTGTATGAGGATGACGTGGAAGATAACAAGAACAACCTCGATGTGCTCCAGAAGATTGTAAAACTCTACAAGCGTGTACGTTGTACGGAGAGCGATGTGTATTTCGCTGCTTGCGAGGCTGCGCATAAACTGCAACCTACGGATGAGTCCGCTGCCGGCTGCGCTTCGATGGCTGCTAAGAAAGGTGATTACGAGGCTGCGGTGAAGTACTATGATCAGGCTATCCAACTCGCCAGCTTGGAGGAGGAATATGAGGATGTAGCAGACTATCAGTACAATGCGGCTGTATATTGCTACTCGAACCTCAAGCGCTATCCGGAGGCACGCCGTTATGCACAGGCTTCGATTGCAACGCTGACGAATCTCGGTATGACCAAAGGTCAAGGCCGTTGCTACATCATCATCGGTATGGCATACGCTGCTACCCGTCTGTACGGCAATGACCCGAAGGGTACGATCCTCAACAAGACCGTATATTGGGCTGCCGTTGACAAGTTCGTTCGTGCAAAACAGATTGATCCGTCGGTTGAGGCAGCAGCTAACGACTGTATCTCGACCTATGCGAAATACTTCCCGACCAAAGAGGAGCGTTTCGACCTGCCGAATGAGTTCTCCGGCTCTACCTATTACGTAGGAGGTTGGATCGGTGAGACGACCACTATCCGATAAGATTTTGATGGCGGGCAACCTCGTGTTGCTCGCTATCATTCTATTCGCTTGCTCGCCTGCCCAACAGGTGAACAATGAACATATCCCACCGCGCGACTCGCTGCCGGTACTCGAAGGCGACACCGTGACGACCCTCATCTCCGACTCCGGTATCACGCGCTATCGTATCGAGACCGCACAATGGCTTGTCTTTGATAAGATGGACCCGAGTTATCAGGAGTTTCCGAAAGGCATCTATCTCGAGCAGTTCGATGAAGCGCTGACCGTGCAGGCTTCGCTGAAGGCGGATTACGCCTATTATAACGAACCGGACCAACACTGGACGCTGCGCGGCAACGTGCATGCCATGAACCGCAAAGGGGAACATTTCGATACGCAGGAACTGAAGTGGGACCAGAAGACGCACCGCGTCTATTCCGACTCCGCGATACATATCACGCGTGAGAAGAGTATCATCGAAGGCGTAGGGTTTGAGTCCAACGAGGAGATGAGCAAATATACCATCATGCACCCGACGGGCGTCTTCCCCATCGATGACGAAGAAGAAGCGCAGCCAGCGGCGGAAGAACCGGTAGAACCGGTAATACAGAAGGACAAACCGAAAGAACCGGTAGTGCCGGCGAAAGAGGAGAAATCATCTAAATTTAAAGTAGCAAACATCTAATATGTTATTAGCATCCAAAACAGCCATCATCACAGGCGCAGCCCGTGGTATCGGCAAACAGATCGCCCTTGCTTTTGCCCGCGAAGGCGCGAATATAGCGTTCACGGACCTGGAACTGAACGAAGCCGCTCAGGCGACGCGCGACGAGATAGCTGCGCTGGGCGTGAAAGTGCAGTTTTATGCCTCCAATGCGGCCGATTTCGACGAGGCGCATAAGGTGGTAGAGCAGGTAGTAGCGGATTTCGGCAGCGTAGATATACTGGTCAATAACGCCGGCATCACGCGCGACACGCTGCTGATGCGTATGACCGAACAACAGTGGGATCAGGTGATTCAGGTGAATCTCAAGTCCGCGTTTAACTTCACGCATGCCGTGACACCCGTCATGATGCGTCAGCGCAGCGGTTCGATCATCTCCCTTAGTTCGGTAGTAGGTATCAACGGCAATGCAGGCCAAGCCAACTACGCGGCATCGAAAGCCGGTATCATTGCCCTCACGAAGTCTGTAGCCAAAGAGTTGGGCGCTCGCGGCGTACGCGCTAACGCTATCGCGCCGGGATTTATCCTGACCGATATGACCAAGGCGCTGCCGGAAGAGACGCTCAAGCAGTTCGTGACGCTCATTCCTATGCGCCGCGGCGGTGAACCCGAAGAAGTAGCGAAAGTGGCATTGTTCTTAGCGTCGGACCTCAGTTCGTATGTCTCCGGACAAGTCATTCAGGTTAACGGGGCTATGGCATAAATTATAAATCATCAATCATCAATGATCAATCATAAATACGATACCAAGCGGCCGAAAGAGAAAGAGATGATCTTCGGTATCCGCGCCGTGATAGAGGCTATCGAGGCCGGCAAAGTGCTGGACAAAGTGCTGCTGCGCCGCGACATGAGTTCCGCTATCGGCCGCGAGCTGCTGCTCAAACTCGAAGGTACGAGTACGCCTATCCAGCGTGTGCCGGTGGAGAAACTCAATCAGTTCACCGACAAGAACCATCAGGGCGTCATTGCGTTCCTTAGTCCGATTGAGTTCTATCCGCTGGAGAACCTCGTACAGAGCTTGTATGACGAAGGTAAGACGCCGCTGCTGATGCTTCTGGACGGCGTGACCGATGTGCGTAACTTCGGCGCTATTGCCCGTACATGCGTATGCGCGGGTGTACACGCACTTATTATAGGTACGCGCGGGAGTGCGGCTATCAACGGCGATGCCGTCAAAGCGTCCGCCGGTGCCCTGCATACGCTGCCGATTTGCAAGGTAGAGAACCTGCAGAATGCGCTGCAATACCTGCGCGACAGCGGTTTGCGCATTGTGGCGGCGACCGAACATACGGAGCGCAACTATACCGAAGTCGATATGACTGTGCCGACCTGTATCGTCATGGGTTCGGAAGAGAAGGGAATCTATGAGGAGAACCTCAAACTCTGTACGGATCAGGTGCGCCTGCCTATGACCGGAGTCATTGAGAGTCTGAATGTGAGTGTGGCGGCCGGCGTATTCATCTACGAAGCCATTAGGCAAAGAAATCTGAATACTGAAAGCTGAAAACTGAAAGCTAAAGTATGACCGTACTTTATGAGGACAATCATATTATCGCCGTCAATAAGACCTGCAACGAGATTGTGCAGGGCGACAAGACCGGAGACACGCCGCTGAGCGAAACCGTCAAGGCGTATATCAAGGTCAAGTATAACAAACCCGGTGAGGTGTTCTTAGGTGTCACGCACCGTTTGGATCGCCCGACGAGCGGGGTAGTACTCTTCGCCCGAACGAGCAAAGCACTGGCTCGTCTGAACGAGATGTTCAAGAGCCATGAGCAGATCAAAAAGACCTATTGGGCGATCGTGCAAGGTGCGCCTAAACAGCCCGAAGCACGCCTCGAAAACTGGCTTGTAAAGAACGAAACGCAGAACAAGAGTTATATTGTAAAACCTTACACAAAAGACGCGAAGCAGGCTATTTTAAATTGCAGAACCCTTGTTCGCGGAGAAAACTATACGCTTTTAGAAGTAGATCTCGAGACCGGACGACACCATCAGATACGATGCCAATTGGCGGCGATAGGGTGTCCGATAAAGGGGGATTTGAAATACGGCGCCAAGCGCTCGAATCCCGATGGAGGTATTTGCCTCCATGCACGACAAATAGCATTTATTCATCCAGTAAGCAAAGAACCGATATGTATCACAGCTCCAACACCCGAAGACTCCTTGTGGCAGCAGTTGTCTGCCTCTGTTCACTAGTCGGCTTTGCGGCCGTATTACCCGATACGATTGTTGCCTTCCCGGGCGCAGAAGGATTTGGTAAGTACACCTCCGGCGGTCGCGGGGGCAAGGTGGTCTATGTGACAACTTTGGAGGACGATGCAAACGGCGAGATAGAGGGCTCATTGCGCTGGGCGGTGAAGCAATTTCCGGGCGAACCGCTCACGGTTTGCTTTGCTGTGACAGGAGAGATAAGGCTGTCCAAAGACCTGCGTATTAACCGCAAGAACTACACGATTGCCGGACAGACGGCCCCGGGTATGGGTATTCTGATTAGTCATAACAAGGTCAATTGCGGCGGTTCGGAGAATTTTATTATTCGAAATATCCGTTTTCGTGTGGGGAAGGAGACGACAAGCGGTGAGTTCTGCAAAGAGAATGCGTTCGGCGCTGAGAACTGCAGCCATTTTATTCTGGACCACTGCGATTTCGGATGGTCAGCAGAGGAAAATATCAATACCTTTGACGGACATTTCTTTACGGTGCAATATTGCTTGGTACACGAGGGTTTGTACGACTCCGGTCACCCGAAGGGTGCGCGCGGATACGGATGTCAGTGGGGCGGTTCGCCGGCGAGTTACCATCATAACTTATTGGCGCATAATAACGGCCGTTCCTGCCGTTTTAACGGGGCGAGAAACAATGACCGAGTGGTGTATTTGGACTATATCAATAACGTGAATTTCAATTACTACGGCGGCAGTTCGGGGTGTCACGGCGGCGAGAATACCTGCGATGACAAGTTCTATAACGGTAAGAATGCCGGACACGAGGTAAATTTCGTCAATAACTATTATATCAAAGGTCCGAACACCACGAACACGCGCTTGTTCCTTGTGGCTGACGCCAATAGAAGCGGATATACCAGCCGCGGTCCGAGCCAGTGGTATGTGAACGGAAATGTCTATGAAGGTGAACCGAAGGCAACGGAGGATAACTGGAGTGCGGTGACGATTAAGAAATATTCGAAGGACGAAGCACGTGTTGATACATTGATTCGCACGAAGACGCCTTATTGGGATTGTAACGTGGACTCGACGGAGTTCTCCGGGCTGTATGATTTCGAGATGTATGCTTACGCCGTAGAAGCGTTTGAGACAGCCGAAGAGGCGCGACAGACGGTTTTGGACACCGTAGGTGTCTTCCCGCGTGACCATGTAGAGAAACGCATCATTGAGGAGACGCGAAACAACACCTACACCTATACCGGCAGCAAGGCGGGCAAGAAGGGTATTATTGACACGCCGGAAGATGCCGAAGGATTCTATGACTATCCGGTGGTAGCACCGCTGACCGATACGGATCGGGACGGTATGCCGGACGAGTGGGAGGTAGCGAATGGTTGTAACCCGAATGTGGCGGATAATAATGTGCGTCATGCGAGCGGCTATACGATGCTCGAGATGTATCTGCATGACGCAATGCAAAAACTGCCTATGGACGACGGTTATAGACCGCAAGGAGTAGAGAGCGTAGAGTGGAGTACTCCGAGCAAGAAGATCTTCCGCGAGGGACAGTTGTTGATTCAGCGCGGCGAGAAGATCTATACCCTGCAAGGGCAATCACTAAACATTAAACAATAAACACTCAACAATATAATGGAGATTAGTTTACGGGCGCAATCCATGCCGGAGAGCCCAATTCGAAAACTGGCAAAGTATGCTGACGAGGCCAAACTCGCCGGTGTACATGTGTACCATCTTAATATCGGTCAGCCGGATATCAAGACTCCGCCGCAGGCCTTGGAGGCGGTGAAGAATTTCAGTACGGAGATCTTGGAGTACTCGCCTTCTCAGGGATTAAAATCCTTGCGTACGAAGATGGTGAGTTATTATGCCAATTATGGTATTGACCTCTCGCCGGACGAGATCATCATTACTGCGGGCGGTTCGGAGGCCATCATGTTCGCGTATATGAGTTGTCTCAACCCGGGCGACGAGATCATTGTGACCGACCCGAGTTACGCCAACTACATGGCGTTCGCTATCTCTGCGGGCGCGGTGGTCAAGAGCGTGAAGACCGATATTAAGAACGGCTTTAAGTTGCCGCCGGTAGAGGAGTTTGAGAAGCAGATCACGCCTAAGACGCGTGCCATCTTGATTTGTAACCCCAACAACCCGACGGGTTATCTTTACACCAAGCAGGAGATGCGCCAAATACGCGATTTGGTGAAGAAATATGATTTGTACCTCATCTCTGATGAGG
>JAEEGL010818422.1_pt1 | contig 34240 bp, 35 predicted proteins | sample 9134231 | NCBI WGS metagenome assembly JAEEGL01 (sample SAMN16246548, study PRJNA631951) | gut metagenome | biome: gut microbiome; feature: rumen; material: fiber-attached | host: Bos | place: Iran: Karaj | collected 2018-10 | reverse complement strand
GAAAATGCAAAGTGGGCTTACACAGTAGGCGCTGCTATTGCAATTAAGAAAAATTGTCGTCGTGCTGCCGATGCAGCAGCTGCAATCGGGGAAGGTTTACAGGCATTCTGTATTCCCGGTTCTGTTGCAGATACAAGAAAAGTTGGTTTAGGACCTGGTAACTTAGGCAAGATGTTGCTCGAGGAAGAGACAGAATGTTTCGCTTTCCTTGCAGGTCATGAATCATTTGCTGCAGCTGAAGGTGCTATCGGTATCGCCGAGAAGGCTAATAAGGTTCGTAAGAAACCCTTAAGAGTTATCCTTAACGGTCTCGGAAAAGACGCAGCTCAGATTATTTCAAGAATTAACGGTTTCACATTTGTTGAGACCGAATATGATCCTTACACAAACACTGTTAAAGAAGTTAAGAGAATCGCATATTCTGACGGTCTCAGAGCAAAAGTTAACTGCTACGGCGCAAACGATGTTTGTGAAGGTGTAGCTATCATGCATAAGGAAGGTGTCGACGTTTCCATTACAGGTAACTCAACCAATCCTACAAGATTCCAGCATCCCGTTGCAGGTACATACAAGAAAGAATGTATCGAGCAGGGTAAGAAGTACTTCTCAGTAGCTTCAGGCGGTGGTACAGGACGTACACTTCATCCCGATAACATGGCTGCAGGTCCTGCTTCCTACGGTATGACAGATACTATGGGACGTATGCACTCAGATGCTCAGTTCGCAGGTTCTTCATCAGTTCCCGCTCACGTTGAGATGATGGGTCTTATCGGTGCAGGTAACAACCCCATGGTTGGTATGACTGTTGCTGTAGCAGTTGCCGTTCAGGAAGCTGCTGACGCAGGTAAGTTCTAACAGTAAATTTTCATACGGCTCGCAGGTGAGCCCGGCGAGCCGCTTTTTAAAGAAGAACCAAAACTTCTGTAACTTGTAATACAATATTTTAAAATTTTATAATTCTCTTTGTAAAAATTGATTTTTATCGATAAAATAAGGGAATATTATTAAATAAATGTTAACTTTCTGTTGACAATTGTATTTATACAAGTTATAGTATGTTTAGTTGTTGCATAACACAATTTTTAAAATATTTTAGGAGGCAAAAATGGATAAGAAAACGGCATTAATTATCATGTATCTTGGTCAGGTTATTTATCCTTTAGGATGGCTTGGCTGGCTTATCGCTTTCTTCGGCGGTAAGAAAGAGAACGTTGGTGGAAGAAACTTAACACAAGGTCTTATTCTTGCACTTTTACAGAGTGTTGGTACCGCTGTTGCAGTTGGTCCTTTGGTATCATTCGTATTCGGTATCATGGCACTTATCAAAGTGTTCAAAGATGATTTAGATCCTGAACTTCCCCTTATCGGTGGTTTAAACTGGTTCGATAAATAATTTTTTAATATTAAAAAATAAGGTCGTCTTAATTGACGACCTTTTTTTATTTTATTTTTTTTTGCACCTGTACATATGGGACAGTACTTATTCGGACAGTTTTCAATTGAACCCGGTAAGGAAATACAAAAATGTTATTTCGATAAACAGCAAATAAAAAACTCTCTTTAACTTTTCGGTTAGAGAGAGTTTAATTTTTTATTCGGTTATTTACTTCTTCTGTAATACATCGCCCATGTAATTCACGCATTTTAAAACTTCATTATAGTTTGCAACGCCGTTTTTGAAATATGTATCATTGTATTCACCGTCAAGTGCGAGATGGAAATTCTGTTCGGCACTGTCTACATATTTTGCAGCTTCTTCGGAAAGATACTGGCAGTCTTTGAATTCTTTGGGAGTATCGACTTTGGAGAAAGTTTCGAATTCTTCTTTAAGTTTATCCAAAGCGTCGAACATTTCGGTTACAGAAGTTTCCGAATTCACATCGATGTTGTTAATGATTGCATCTGTAGCGATGATTCGTTCGTACAGCTTGTCGACGTCCTTTCGGTAATTGTCGTATTTAATGGAGCCGGGTGCGCAGGCAAATAATGATAAAAGAAGCGCAAGGCACACTGTCGGCATAAATATTTTTTTGATTTTCATGGATTTATAAATGCCTTTCGATATTTAATTTATTTAATTACTTGTTTTTGTAATTAATCCCTTGTTAAAATACCATATATTGAGTTTTTATGCAATAAACAATTATTGATGAAGAATGATATTTATGATACTATTATTTAGTTGAAGCAGGCACGTTTATTCAGTGTTTGCAGTATTTTAAGCATTATTCGGAGGCTTTATGAACGGCGCTGAACTTTTGGTTAAATCTTTAGAGAGTGAAAATGCAGATATTATCTTCGGTTACCCCGGAGTTTCTATTTGTCCTTTCTTTGATAAATTGACAGAATCGAAAATTCATCCCGTTCTTGTCAGACATGAAGTAAATGCAGCACACGAAGCCAACGGATATTACAGAAGCAGCAATAAACCCGGTGTCTGCGTTTCAAGTTCGGGCCCCGGAGCAACAAATCTTATTACAGGTATTGCGACTGCTTTTGCAGACAGTATTCCTCTTATTGTAATTACAGGTCAGGTAAAAAGCGAACATATCGGTTCTGATCTTTTCCAGGAAGCTGATATTGTAGGTGCCTGTGAATCTTTCGTTAAATACAGTTATCTCGTTAAAAACGCATCTTTAATTCCTCAGGTTGTAAAAGAGGCTTTTTATATAGCTACTACAGGACGAAAAGGCCCTGTTCTTATAGATATTCCCGTAGATGTTCTTTTGGAGGAAGGATTTGAGTTCGAGTATCCCGAATCGGTAAATTTAAGAACATATAAACCTACATTAAAAGGTCATTCGGTTCAGATAAAGAAAATCATAAATGAACTTTCCAAAGCAAAAAGACCGATTATAATGGTTGGCGGCGGCATCAAGTTATCCGGTGCGAAAGAAGAAGTTCTTGAATTTTCCAACAAATTCAATATACCAATTGTTTCAACTCTGATGGGACTTGGTATCGGAAGGGATGATAATCCTCTGTATATCGGAATGGTCGGAAATAACGGATCCAAATTTGCGAATAAAGCCATAAACGAATCAGACTGTCTTATCGTTGCGGGCGCCAGAGTTGCCGACAGAGCCGTTAAACAGCCCGATCTTATTACTAAAGACAAGACTTTGATTCATATTGATATAGACCCTGCTGAGATAGGCAAAAATGCAGGTCCTAACATTCCTGTGGTCGGTGATTTAAAAGAAGTATTTACTGCGCTTAACGCCTTTGAAGAGGAATTTGATTTCTCTGACTGGGCTAACAGGCTTAATACATATAAACTCACAAGAAGCGGTTCAAAAGAAAGCACAAATCTTTACGTAGATCCCAAAGAGTTTGTTGCACGTTTATCGGAAAGACTTAACGAAGACTGGATTCTTGTTACGGATGTCGGACAGAATCAGATTTATGCATGCTCCAATTATGCATCGGTAGGCTCTGAGTTTGTGACATCGGGCGGATTCGGATGCATGGGATTTTCACTTCCGGCTGCTTTGGGTGCCAAACTCGGTAATCCTTTGAAGAATGTTATTTCTTTAAACGGTGACGGTGCTTTTCAGATGTCTATGTGTGAACTGTCTACTTTAAAACAGGAAAATGCCGTATTGAAAATCGTAATTTTCAATAACAAGGCACTCGGAATGATAAAAGAATATCAGCATTTCAAATATAACAACAATTATACTTTCAATGAATTGAACGGACTCCCTCATTTTAAGATGATTGCAAGAGCTTATGATATTGATTACAAAGAATGCAAAGACAATAACGATATCGATGAGAGTATTAACTGGCTTCTCGAATCGTCCGAGAGCTGTATTCTTGAACTCAATGTCGACAGAGATGCTTTTACGAGTTCAAATTAGTATGATTTTCATATAATCGAGGTACTTCATGAAAAAGATTTTTTCAGTATCGGTAGAAAACCGATTCGGTGTTTTGAATAAAGTTTCTTCACTGTTTGCGAGAAGAGGTTATAACATCGAAAGCCTTACCGTTGGCGAAACTCATGACCCGACGATTTCGAATATGACCATTGTTTCAAGCGGTTCTGCTCACGATCTCGAACAGATTGAAAAGCAGTTAAACAAAAAGCTTGATGTTATTAAAGTAAGAACATTCAATGAAGAAGAATCGGTATCGAGAGAATTGATCCTGATCAAATTAAAATATGCAGCTGCCAACAGAGGCGAAATTATAGAGATCTGTCAGATTACAAAGGCTGAGATCGTGGATACGACTGATACAAACATGATCATTCAGCTTTGCGATACGCCGGACCGTGTAGACAAATTTATTGATATGATTCGTAAATTCAATATTGTCGAGCTTTCGAGAACCGGAACGCTGGCAATGAAAAAGTGTAAATGAAGAAAAACGATATAATTTTACTTGCTGTCATAATGATAGTTGCCGTGCCTCTTATGATCATGTTTCTCGCCGGAAAAAGCGGAGATAAAGTTATTGTAAAATCAGATGGCAAAGTAATAGATGAAATTTCATTAAATAAAAATATTACCCGGACTTATGAAACTGATTACGGTAAAAATGTAATTGAGATAAAAGATAAAAAAGTAAGGGTGACAGAAGCCGACTGTCCGGGGCAGGATTGCGTACATAAAGGTTTCATAAACAGGAATAATGAAATAATCGTATGTCTTCCGCACAGATTTGAAGTAAGCATATCGTCAGGAAAAGAAGATTACGATATCATAGTCGAATAAAATCAAATTCGCATGTATTTAATCCTCTTAATACATAGGGCATATGGAAAAAATGAAAAAAGTTGCGTATCTGGGTATGTTTACGGCGTTTGCCCTCATACTTTCGTTTCTTGAAAGCTTAATACCAAATATATTTCCGATTCCCGGGTTTAAACTCGGCCTTGCCAATTTTGCGGTTCTTCTGGCGCTTTATTTATTCGGATTAAAAGAAGCGGTTCTGGTTGATCTGTGCAGGATTATTCTTGCAGCGCTTCTTTTCGGTTCAATGTTTTCGCTTTTTTACGCTTTATCCGGTGCGACGCTTGCGATACTCGCAGAGTTCATGATAAAGAAAACAAATAAATTTTCACCTGCAGGCGTTTCGGTAGTCGGTGCAATCTTTCATAATACCGGACAGTTTATCCTGGCGCTGTTTATCATGAAGTCTGCAGGATTATTATATTATTTTCCGTTTCTTATGATTGCGGCTTCAGTTACGGGAGTGCTTAACGGTCTGCTTGTTTCATTGCTTAAAGACAGATTGAAAGCTCTTGTGAAAACCGGCGATAAGTAGAGAAAAAATACTTTTATGCATAGAAGTTCATGGACATATAAAAGATAAATATGAGGCGGGATATGGAAAAGTCTAAATCAACATGGATAATAGAAAAAGGATATTTGAATCCTGAATCTCTAAAATTACGAGATAAATATTTAGCGGAAAACAAAAAGAAAAAAGAAAGGAATAATAATGCCAAAAGAACTACTAAAAACAAATAGTCTTTTGAATATATTTTTCAGAAAAAATAACAAAGAGATTTGGAATTTCATCCAATTTAATAAGGGATTATTATTGATTTACGAATAATTAAAGAAGGAATCATATGTACGGATTTGTTAAAGGAACAATTGATTATATTAAGCCCGGCTGCGTATGCATAGATACGGGAAATGTCGGTTATCTGGTAAATATTTCGGATAAAACTTACAATGAAATATTTGCGGAAACTGAAGAGATAAAACTTTATACGCTTACTGTTGTAAGAGAAGACGATATATCCATATACGGATTTCTGTCACTTGAAGAACTTGATTTCTTCAAACTACTTATCGGAGTCAATTCGGTCGGACCGAAACTCGGAATGAGTATTTTATCGGTTTTTACCATCAGCGAGCTTGTGACTTATATCCTTAACAAGGATGCAAAGGCCATTTCAAAAGCGCCCGGAGTAGGATCGAAATCTGCAGAGAAAATAATCATTGAACTCAAAGATAAAGTATCTTCGTTCAATGTTGAAGAGATTGAATATGTTAACAGTGAAGAAAGCGATGAAATTGTTAATGAATGTGTCGATGCTCTTATTTCGCTTGGATTCAAGAAAAAAGAAGCTATGGCTGCAGTAAAGAAAGTTAAAGATTATACGGACGTTTCCGATTTGCTTTCCAAGGCACTTGTATATTTCAACAAATAAAAAAATTTTTGTGTTGATTATATCGAAAAAGAATTTGTATTGTATTAATTGTTTCATGAAAAAATAAATACAATAATTAAGAATGCTAATGCGTATAATATTCTAATTTTAAACTAAGATATTGAAAGTTAATTTATGAGCAGAACAATAGAAACAAAACTTACAAAAGAAGATGTAATAATCGAAAAAGGACTTCGTCCGGCAAGACTTGCCGATTATCTCGGTCAGGAAAAAATCAAGACTTCGCTTGCAATTTCGATTAAAGCCGCAAAGATGCGTCAGGAACCGCTTGATCATATTCTTCTTTACGGACCTCCGGGACTCGGCAAAACAACGCTTGCACAGATACTTGCCAATGAAATGGGCGTAAATATTAAAGTTTCTTCAGGTCCTGCGATTGAAAAACCCGGAGACATTGCAGCCGTATTAAACGGATTAAAACCCGGAGATGTTCTTTTTATCGATGAGATACACCGACTTAACCGCGTCGTTGAAGAAGTGCTTTATTCGGCAATGGAAGATTTCTGCATCGATATCATGATCGGTAAAGGCCCGGCAGCGAAAAGTGTCAGAATGAAACTTCCCAAGTTTACGCTTATCGGCGCAACGACACGTGTTGGCATGCTTACGGCTCCTTTGCGAGACAGATTCGGCGAAATTCATAAGCTTGAATATTATTCGGTTGAAGAGCTGTCTTCGATCGTTATGAAATCCGCTTCAAGACTTGATACGTCACTTGACATGGATTCTGCGCTTGAACTTGCGAGAAGATCCAGAGGAACGCCCAGAATTGCAAACAGACTTCTTAAAAGAGTCAGGGATTATGCTCTGGTAGCCAATGACGGTATTATTAATAAAAAGATTACGGATGAATCGCTCGATATGCTTGATATCGATAAATACGGACTTGATTCTACTGACAGAAGATACCTTGAAATGATCATCGAAAGATTCAAAGGAGGACCTGTCGGACTTGAAACTCTGGCCGCTTCTTTGTCCGAAGAAACCGAAACCATAGAAGATGTTTACGAACCTTATCTTTTACAGCTCGGATTCGTTCAGAGGACACCTAAAGGAAGAGTTGTAACCGACTTGTCTTACGCACATTTGGGACTTGAAAAGCGATAAATTGTTTTGTATACTAAAAATCGTATTAAATCTATTATTTGGGGTATTAAATAATGACAGGCAAAAGCGAAATCGAAGTAATAATCGGCGGCAAAGTTTATTATATTTCCGGATACGAATCGGAAGAATATTTACAGAGAGTTGCATCTTACATTAACGCCAAAATTTCTGATTTTGAAGGTGAAGATGCTTACAAAAGACTCAACGCCCAGTATCAGAATCTTTTGCTTTTGTTAAATATGGCTGATGATTATTTCAAAGCCAAAAACAGAATCGAGCTCCTTGAAGAAGAAGTTCGTTCCAAAGATGATGATCTATGCAATATTAAACATGAACTTATTTCAACTCAGATAAAGCTTGATAATGCAAAAAGTGCAGTTAATGAAAGAGATATGACGATTGCCAGACTTGAAGGCGAATTAAAGAAATAAAATTAAAATTCCTGATTTTTATAAAAACTGTATGATATTTCATATGGTTTTTATTTTTTGTATATGAGATACTTTTATTGTCAGTTGTTTATATTATCATATGCATATAATTATGTTTATATTTACTGTAAACAGTATAGAAATCGGCTGATATTCGAATGATCAGATTTATTTATTTCAGATGTATAAAGAAATTATATGATCAAATATATTTTCGATTGAGTATATAAAGGTGAATTTTATGGTTGAATTACTTGCCCCGGCGGGTGAATATAAATCTTTTGTCGGTGCCATAAGTGCGGGAGCGGATGCTGTTTATCTCGCGGGTAATATGTATGGTGCCAGGGCCAGTGCGGTCAATTTTACAACCGAAGAACTTATTCATGCGATAAGATATGCTCATCTTTTAAACAGAAAAGTTTATCTGACCGTAAATACTCTTACATTAAATTCCGAACTCGAAAAACTCTATGTTTATCTTTATCCATTGTATATAAACGGGCTTGATGCCGTTATAGTGCAGGATACAGGCGTATTTCTTTACATAAAAGAGAATTTCAAAGATCTTGATATTCATGTTTCCACGCAGGCTGCCGTTACAAGTGTTTACGGTGCAGAATTCTATAAAAATCTCGGTGCTGACAGAATCGTTCTTGCCAGGGAACTCACATTAAATGAAATAAAAGAGATTACGAATAAAGGAATCGAAACGGAATGTTTCATTCATGGCGCGATGTGTTATTCATATTCGGGAATGTGTCTTTTTTCATCATTTCTTGGCGGTAATTCCGGCAACAGAGGAAGATGCAAGGGACCCTGCAGACAACCGTATAAAATTGACGGAAAAGAAGCTTATTATTTGAGTCTTGCGGATATGAATACCGTTGATATTATCGACAAACTTATCGATGCAGGTATCTTCTCTTTTAAGATTGAAGGACGTCTTAAAAGCCCTTCATATGCTGCCGGTGTTACGTCCGTATACAGAAAATATATAGACATGCATCTTGAGCATCCCGAGAAGGAAATTGTTGTAAGCAAAGAAGACAGGGAACTTTTAAGAACTCTTTATTCGAGAGCATCAACGGGACACGGTTATTATGAGCGAACATCATCCAAAAAGATGATTACTTTTGAAAAAGGTGCTTATCTTAAAGTTGATGAGGATCTTGAAAAAGAGATTAACGATAAATATGTCGAAAATCCAATAAAGAAAGAAATAGATTTTGTGTTTGATGCCTGCGAGGGTAAGAAAGCCTCGCTTAAAGCTGTAATAGATTTAAATCACATCCGGAATGAAGTAACTTTTATTTCCGGAACGGAAAAATCTTCAATATCGTTTAATTCAAATTCAAACAACTCTGACACATCAGATAATATTAAAGCAAAATTTGAAACGACTGTTTATTCTGAGTCTTTAATTGAAACTGCTTCGAAAAAAGCCACTTCCGAGGAAGAAATTCTTAAACAGCTTAAGAAACTCGGCAATACGGATTTCGTTCTTCGTAATTGTGAAATAAAAGTTGATAACGGATTTGTTCCGTCCTCTCTGGTAAATAACTTAAGAAGAGAATGTATTCAGAACCTTGAAGAAAAACTTTATGAGAATAGCGGAGAAAGAGAAGTTACCGGGCGCAAATCTTTAAATCAAATTATAAATTCTTCAATAAATGATAATTTTACTGCGACTGATAATTCTTCTTTAACTGAAGATAACTTTAGACAGGATAATTACAAATCAGAAGAAAAAACAGCGTTTGTATCAAATTTCTCTCAGCTTGAGTTTTTGAATAATAAAGAATTCTTTGATAATCTTGCTGTTCCTTTAAGTGTTGTTAAAGAGCGGCGATTTGAAAAGTTCCTTGAGAAAACAAACAGGAAAATATACCTTGTAATGCCTCAGATTTTAAGAGATTTAAACAAATGCGAATTTGATCTGCTTATGGATTTCTCTGATAAACATGATAAAATCTGCGGCTGTTTCGTAAATCAGTATGATGCTTATCAGTATCTTAAAGAGAACAAGTACAGCAAAGAAATAAGGGGCAATTTAAGTGTATATAACTGTAATTTTGTTTCAGCCGGCCTGAATGCTTCTCTTTTTGAAGGATATTTTGCATCGCCTGAATTAAGCATTAATGAGATGAAGAATATAAGCGGTAACGGCGCTTCTGTTTTAATGTACGGAAGAGCGCCGCTTATGTATACGGCAAACTGCGTGCTTAAAACATCCGATAAGTGCTTAAAGACTAATCCGAAAGCCGGCCCCGAATTCGTTAATCTTAAAGACAGGCTTAATGTCGATTTTAAAGTTAAAACTTTATGCAGCGATCATTTATGCATGAATATTGTTTACAATTCCAAACCTACTTCTTTGCATAAGTATTATGAGAAACTAAAGAAAAACGGCATTAATTCTTTTGCATTTCTTTTTACCGATGAGAGAGAAGAAGAGATAAACAATATAACGGAATTCTTTGAAAATGTGTTTGAAAACAATTCTTATGAAGCTCCGTTTGAATATACAGCTTATCATATAAAAAACGGTATTTTATAACTATCGGAATGTTGAAAGAATCAAATTCCTGAAAAGACAGACAAAAATATGATGGTTTTGTGACGTTTTGTAGATTATTCTTTCATTTTTAAGCCTTTTATAGTATAATTTTAACATAGTTTACTTTGGGAGGTTATTATGATAAGTCATTTATTGGGTTCTTATTTGGTCAAGGAAGGCAAACTTACCGAAGCTCAACTCGAAACAGTATACGAGACTATGCGTAAAGTACGTGTAAAACTCGGTCTTATTGCTGTCAGTGAAAAGTTGATGACTATTGAGCAGTCTGATGAAATTAACAGATTACAGGCTATAATGGACAAACGTTTCGGTGACATAGCTGTCGAAAAGGGCTATCTTACGGATGAACAGGTTACCAGACTTTTGGGATTACAGGGTAATCAGTATTTATCTTTTGTACAGGCTGTTGTAGATAACGAATTTCTTTCGGTAGAAGAAGTTACCCAGGCTCTTAACAATTATCAGAATGCAAACGGATTTACATCTACTGATGTCGAAGCGTTAAAGAGCGGAGATTCGGATCGTATCGTTCCTCTTTTCCTTCCGCAGAATATTACGGAATATCAGAGCGAGCACATTCTTATGGCGATTCGTACTCTTATTCGTCTTATCGATTCGGAAATATATGTTGAAAAGGGATGTATCAGCGATTATCTCGAACTCGATTATTTTGCACTTCAGAGTCTTGACGGAGATAACAAAGCAACTCTTGCAATCTCTGCTGAAGAAAATAACATTCTTCCTCTTGCAAGTACATTTGCGGGCGAGAATTTTGATAATGTTGATGCAGATTCACTTGATTCTGTTTGCGAATTTATTAACTGTGTAAACGGTATGTTCGCAACAAAAGTGAACCAGTCATTCTCAATAGATATGTTACCGCCGGAATACAGCGACAAGGCTGTTAAATTCACCGGTAAAATGGTTGCTCTTCCTGTTTATGTTAAGGGCAGCAAAATCATTATGATATCAACCTTTGGCGATTTCATTAACAAATAAGGGAGGTTTTAGGCAATGTCAAGGATATTGATAGTGGATGATTCCAGAACATCAAGAAAAATTTTAAGAGGATTGCTCGAAGAGGCCGGTCATGAAGTTATAGCTGAGGCTGAAAACGGAGAAGAAGGAGTCAATAAATATAAAGAATTAAAACCGGATGTTACTACACTTGATATTACGATGCCGGTTATGGACGGCTTGGAAGCTCTTGTGAAAATCAGAGAGTTTGATAATAAAGCTAAAGTAATTATGGTTACTGCAGCCGGACAGCAGAATAAAATGGTTGAAGCCATCAAAAACGGCGCCAGCGAATTTGTTACCAAACCTTTTGAAAAGGAAAACATTTTAAAAATTATCGAAAAAATGTAATTTTGCGAAACGAATAGCTTGCTATTCGTTTCTTTTTGTAATCAATTATTTACAAAAGAGGTTTATTAATGATTTTTTCCGATTATATTTATGTCGATGATTATGCATACGATAACTTCGACAAAATAAAAGAAAATATCGAAAAAAGAAAAAAGATCATTTTAGATTCTTTCTTTGTAATTGTTCTTAATGAATATACATCCAAACTTGAATTTACGGAGTGGATGTTTCTTCTTCAAAGACATTTTAAAGAAAATCCGCCTCTGATAGTCGGACTTGCAAAGGATTATTCTTCAGCAGAAGAGTTAACCTGTCATATGATTGAGAACTGCATGATAAAGGTTGGAAATCTTGATTATATCGCATATCTGGCTTCGCTTCCTCCGATTGAAGAAGGAATCGTACTTCCGAAGATGCTTAAAATTTCCGGAGGTAAGATGTATGCTTAAGGCGCTTGCGATAATAGGAATAGTTATCGGCAGCATAATAGTTCTTTTACTCTTACTGCTGGTTTGTATTCTTTTTGTACCTTTCAGATATAAAATCGGCGGATCCAACAAGGATGAGCTTTATTTCTACTTTCTCCTTTCGTATTTCCTTCATTTTTTCAGGATTAAAGTTTATTACCGGGAGAAGATGGGGTGGCTGTCGGTCAGAATCCTTGGTATTAAATTCCTCGATAAGGAAATTCCCGAGATCTACAAGTTTCTTATGAATCTCATGGATAAACTTTCGAAAAAGAAGGAAGGCTCTGAAGAGGGTTCCGAAGAAGTAAGCGATGAAAACACGCTTCCCGAGGAAGAAACTGAAGACTATGAAATGACTGACGAAGAATTCCGCGAGTATCTGAACGGCGAAGATGAACTTGATGATATGAATTCCGTCGAGAAAAATATTTCTTTCCTTTCTTCTTTAAAAGAATTTGTTTTAAACATTAAGAAAAAGTGGTATAATTTTAAAGAGTCTGTAAAAGAAAAGATCGAGAAGTGGGAAAGAACCAAAAAGAAGATAAAATATATCTGGAAACTGATTAATTATCCTTCTTTTAAAGAGAGTCTCATGCTTTTGAAAAATCTCGGAATTACAGTTGTTAAACATGTATTCCCGAGAAAGTGGAGAATGAAAATCGCTTACGGCGATGAAGATCCTTACCTTACAGGCAAAGTCCACAGCTATATCTGTATGGCTCGCGGATTATTTAACAGAGAAATTGATTTTACTCCCGTATGGGGTGAAAACAAATTTGAACTTGAAGGATATGTAAGCGGAAGAGTTCAGTTGTATGTACTTCTGAGATCGGCTTTCATATTATTTACCAATAAACATATTTGGAGAATGGTTAAATTAATCAGAAAAGGAGGAAGAGTTCGTGGCTGAACAAAATTATGACGGTTTGATTAATTCTTTGATGGAAGGTATGGATGGATTTCTGTCAACAAAAACCGTAGTTGGTGATCCAACAAAAGTCGGCGATACAATTATTGTCCCCCTCGTAGATGTTTCTTTCGGTGTAGGCGCAGGCGCTGCCAAAGGAGATAAGAAAAACGGCGGTATGGGAGCTATGTCAGGAAAGATGACTCCTTCAGCTGTACTTGTTATTTCAAACGGCCATACCAGACTTGTAAATATTAAGAATCAGGATTCCATTACAAAGATTATCGACCTTGTTCCTGATATCCTCGACAGAATCGCTGTTAAGAAAAACAAAGACGGTGTAACTGATTCAAACGCTGTTGAAACAGCATTTCCAAAGGAAAATGATGAGAAATAATTATGGATAATTTCATTTCAATACTTCGAGACTCAAATTCTCCCGAAGAACTGGAAGAATTAAAAGTTCAATTATTTCGTGAGAATGTCCGAATAAAAACAGATAAAACCGATTTGGAAGAACTTCGTGAAACGATTGCTAACGAGAAAAAAGAACTTGAAGAATTGCGTGAAGAGCTTGAACAGAGCAGGAAACAGTTTGACAAAGAAGTAGAAGAGATAAACAAGACTATCGAGAATTCCAGAAAGAAACTCGAATATGATCTTACTTTTCTTAATAAAAAACAGACTGTTCTCGAATCCGGATTCAAACAGCTCGATAACGACAGGCAGAGGCTTAATCGCGAAAAAGAAGAATTCAGAAATTACAAGAACAGAAGCGATCAGATCAGGAAAGTTCCTTCCCTTGAATATCGTCAGGGTATTTTCTTTAAAGGAATTACCACAGAAAAAGGTCTAAAAAAAAGATATAAGGACCTCATCAAAGTATTTCATCCCGATAATGTTACGGGAGATACATATACTCTGCAGAATATAAACAGAGAATATGAGACACTTTTGCATGATTTACAGATTAAAGCATAAAAGCAGGTATCGAAACGGTACCTGTTTTTCTTTTACGAACCAAAGGATTTGATGAAGAAGAGAGTGAATTAAAAGAGAGTGAATTAAAAGAGAAACAGTTTTATTCTATTTTGTATTTATTATTAAGGAATAAAAGACTTTCATAAAAAAATAGCAAAAAAATAGGTGTCTGACGAATCAGACACCTTAAATTCTCAAATTAACCGATTAAGCTCTTTCTACAGCACCGGACTTTAAGCATCTTGTGCAAACATGCATTGTCTTTGTGGCACCGTTAACCTTACACTTAACTGTTCTGATATTGGAATTCCAAATATGATTTGAACGTCTGTGTGAATGGCTTACGTTGTTACCAAAATGTACGCCTTTATCACAAATATCGCATTTAGCCATTTTTTACACCTCCTTAACATACAAAAAGGATAAGGAGAATGCTTCTCCACAATCCACAACGAATGTATTATACATAAATTGTAGATAAAAGGCAACAACAAATTTAAAAAAATGTTAATTTTATTAACTTTATGTGAATAGTGTTTATTTTTTTGGAATCAGGGGATATAATAACATACAGTGTGTTTTAGAAGGAGGATTTGATATGAAGGGAAATCTCGATACCCATTTAGGCAATGTAAAAATTGACAACAATGTTATAGCTGAATATGCCGGAAATGTTGCCTTGGAATGCTATGGCGTTGCAGGTATGGCTCAGATCAATGTTGCCGAAAGCGTTGTCAGTATTCTTAAAAGAGACAGCATGTCAAAGGGTATTTCCGTTTCATTTGATAATAATAAATTAACAATAAATCTTCACATCATAGTAGCTTACGGTGTTTCAATCACTGCAGTTGCGAATAATGTAATGAGTGAAGTTAAATACAATGTTGAGCAGTTCGCCGGTCTTGACGTTAATAAGGTTAACGTCTTTATCGAAGGCGTCAGCATTGTAGAATAAGGAGGATTATTCGTGGCTGCAAATACAATCGACTCAAAGCTTGTTGCCAAGATGTTTATGGCGGGAGCCTGCAATCTTGAGAAGAAGAAAGAATATATTAATGAACTTAATGTTTTCCCTGTTCCCGACGGAGATACAGGTACAAACATGACAATGACAATCATGTCGGCTTACAAAGAACTTAATGCTTTGGACAATCCCGATATGCGTGCCGTATGTAAGGCTATTTCTTCCGGATCCTTAAGAGGAGCGAGAGGAAACAGCGGTGTTATTCTTTCACAGCTTATCAGAGGTTTCACTAAAATTGCCAGTGAATATGATGAGCTTGATATTGATATTCTTACCAATGCATTCAAAAATTCTGTTCAGACCGCATACAAAGCTGTTATGAAACCCAAGGAAGGAACGATTCTTACCGTTGCTTCAGGTGTTTATGATAAAGCAGAGGAATTAAGAACGGCTGGTGAGAAAGATTTAGAAACATATTTAAAGAAAGTTATCGATTATGCCGACGAGGTTCTTTTAAAAACCCCGGATCTTTTACCTGTTTTAAAGCAGGCCGGCGTAGTTGATTCGGGTGGACAGGGATTAATGGAAGTTCTTCACGGAGCTTATGATATTTATTGCGGAAAAGATGTTGATGTTACACTTAATGTGGCTAAGGAAAAACGTGAAAAGAACATCACTCCTTCCGAAAAAATTGCTTTAAACGAGATTAAATACGGATACAGAACTGAATTTACAGTTCTTTTAAAACAGGCAATGAATGTTAAAATCGACAAGGATTACGCGAATTTCCTTGATTCGATAGGAGATAATGTTTCATTTAACGTAAGTGCTGAGACCGCAAAAGTATATGTTCATACAAACGATCCCGGTCTTGTTATCCAGAAAGCACTTAAATTTGGTATGCTTTCCGATATCAGCATCGAAAATCTGAAACTTGAAGAGAAACCTCAGGAAGCTAAAGCGGAAGAAAAAGCTGAAGAAGCTCCCACACCTGTAAAGGAAACTCCCGCTGAATTAAAGGAATACGGATTTATTGCAGTTTCCGTCGGTGATGGAATGAGCGAGATATTCAAGTCCGTAGGTACCGATTATATTATTGAAGGTGGTCAGACAATGAACCCTTCAACGGAAGATATGTTAAATGCTATCGATAAGGTTAACGCAAAGCACATCTTTATTCTTCCGAATAATAAGAATATTATCATGGCTGCAAACCAGGCCAGAGATCTGACAGAAGATAAGGATATTATTGTTATCCCCACAAAGACCGTTCCCCAGGGAATCGGTGCCATGATTAACTTCATGTCTGATGCATCTGTAGAAGATAATACAGAAAGCATGACCGAAGGCGCATCAAATGTTAAAACAGGTCAGGTAACATACGCCGTAAGAGATACCGAAATTGACAACAAGGTAATCAAAAAGGACGATTACATGGGTATCGGTGATTCGGGTATCCTTTCTGTAGGTGCTGACAGAGATCAGGTTACCAAGGAAATGATTAAAGAGATGGTTGATGAAGATTCATCGGTTATCACTGTTTATGTCGGATCCGATGTGGATTCCGATTCCTCCGATAAGCTTAAAGCCGATCTTGAAGAAGCTTATGAAGATATCGAAGTTGAGATTCAAAACGGCGGACAGCCTATTTACTATTACATAGTTTCCGTTGAATAATCTTTTGGGAGTTTTTTAAACTGTGAATTTATCGGATTTAAAAAATGTTTCTATAAAGGAATTAAAAGGGGTTGGCGATAAAAACGCCAGCCTTTTTGCGCGTTTGGGCATAGAGACTGTCTATGACCTGATTTTTTATTTTCCGAGAACTTACAAAAAGCTTCCCCCTTTATCGACAGTTTCCGAATTAAAAGAAGGTGAACTCTGTGCAGTAAGATTAAAAATGGCAGACGATCTGTATTTTAAAAAGACCGCACATAACGCCGTGACTACAGTTACAGGTTATGATTCTACCGGAAGAGTTCCGATGACTTTTTTCAGGGTTACGTATTTAAGAAGCCAGTTAAAACCCGGAACCGAATGGGTATTTTTAGGTGTGGTAAAAAGAAAAGGACGAAATTATTCGTTCGAGATGCCTGAAATACATAAAATATCCGAATACTGTGAATCTTTACGAAGCCTTCAGCCTGTTTATTCTTTAACAAAAGGCATCAATTCGAAGACTATCGGAAAATATATCAATCAGAGTTTTGAGAATTTCGGACCTTTTGAAGATAATCTTCCTGCAAATATTTTAGAGAAAGAAAAATTTACTAATAAAACGAGGGCTTTATCCGATATTCATTTTCCCGTGGACAGGGACGATTACATAAACGCCCGTAACAGACTGGCTTTTGAAGAGTTTTATGAGTTTTTTAAAGAACTAAACGAAATAAGAAAGCAGTACACGAAACTAAAATCCGAATATACATTTATTGAAACAGCTGAATATGCCAGATTTAAATCTCAGATTCCTTATGACCTTACTGACGGTCAGGAAAACGCATTAAAGGACATACTAAACGATCTTACTTCCGGATTTGTCATGAACAGGCTGATTCAGGGTGATGTAGGATGCGGTAAAACAATTGTTGCTTTTCTTTCATGTCTTTTATGTGCATCAAACGGTTATCAGGCAGCGTTTATGGCACCGACAGAAGTACTTGCAGCGCAGCATTTTAATAAGTTCAGGGAATTAAATACAAGATACGGTCTTAATTTAAATATCGCTTTTCTTTCGGGTTCAAGTACGGCTGCATCAAGGAAAGAAACGTTAAAAGAACTCGAAGAAGGCGAAATCGATCTGATTGTCGGAACACATGCTTTGATAGAAGACAGAGTGAATTTTAACTGTCTGGCTCTGGTTGTAACCGACGAGCAGCACAGATTCGGTGTTTTGCAAAGAGATACTTTATCTTCCAAAGGAAATACGCCTCATGTTTTAAGTCTGTCGGCAACGCCGATTCCGAGAACGCTGGCATCGGTTTATTATACTGACTTACAGGTCTCTGTAATCAAGGATAAACCTGCAAGCAGAATAAAAATCCAGACCGGAATCAGAAAAGCCTCGGACAGAGTTGACGGATTAAGATTTTTATATTCGAAAGTCAGGGAAGGACAGCAGGCTATAGTAGTTTGTCCTATGATTGAAAGCAATGAAGACACCGAATTATCCAATGTAATCGATTATGCTTCATATCTTAAAGAACTGATGCCTGACAGCGTGAAAATCGGTGTTCTTCACGGAAGAATGAAAAATAATGAAAAAAACAGAATAATGCAGTATTTTGCAAACAATGACATAAACATACTTGTTTCGACAACCGTTATCGAAGTAGGTATCGATGTTCCGAATGCGACTGTAATTCTTATAGAAAACGCCGAAAGGTTCGGTCTTGCAACTCTTCATCAGTTAAGAGGACGAGTAGGACGAGGAAATCTGGCTTCTTACTGTATTCTTATTAACGGTTCGGCTTCTGAGGATGAAGTCGAAAGACTGAATGTAATGTTAAAATCAGATGACGGTTTCTTTATAGCTGAAGAAGATTTAAGGTTAAGAGGACCCGGTGACCTCGCCGGTGTAAGGCAAAGCGGTGATATGTTATTTAAAATAGCTGACATTTATCGCGACAGAGAACTCTTTGCAAAAGCCAAAAAATATGCGGATGAAAATGCATGATGTGGTGCGAACACATGTTTCCACCATATCGTGTATTTTTTTCTTTAATCTGAACTTGAATTATGATATACTTTATAAGTATTAGTGCGTAAAAACGCGTAACAGGGCAAATTTATAACTCAAATGAGTATAAACAAAAGAAATATATATAAAGGATTCAACAGATATGGCAAAAAAAGAACAAGTTTATGATTCCAGTTCGATTATGGTCCTTGAAGGTCTTGAACCCGTCAGGGAAAGACCGGGTATGTACATAGGTTCCACATCGACAAAAGGTCTCAACCATCTTGTATACGAAATAATGGATAACTCCGTCGACGAACATATGGCGGGATTTTGCGATACGATTCACGTAACTTTAAACGCCGACGGTTCGGCAACCGTAACCGATAACGGTCGAGGAATTCCCGTAGACAGACATGAAAAAGGAATTACTGCCGAAAGAATCGTATTAACCACGCTCCATGCCGGCGGTAAATTCAATAATGATGTTTATAAGAATGCCGGCGGTCTTCACGGTGTCGGCAGTTCCGTAGTAAATGCTCTTTCAAAAAGATTCGACATTACGATTAAAAGAGACGGATTTATTTATCAGGATGCTTATGAATTCGGCAAACCCGTGGTAAATCTTGTTGACGGACTGCTTCCTCAGGTCGGAAAAACGAGAGAAACAGGTACATCAATAACATTTACTCCCGATGATACCATTTTCGAGAAAACATATTTCAGATCCGAGGATATTAAGTCAAGAATTCATGAGACTGCCTATTTAAATCCCGGACTTACCATAGTTTTCGAAGACAAACGTGATGTTAAGGAAAAAATCGTATATCACGAAGAAGAAGGAATTACAGGTTTCGTAAAGGATCTTAATGTAGGTAAAGAAGCGCTTCATGATGTTATATATCTTCACGGTGCAAGCGATAACATCATGGTTGACTGCGCTTTTCAGTATGTAGACGAATTCCATGAAAACGTTTTGGGCTTCTGTAACAATATTTACAACGCCGAGGGCGGTACACATATTACAGGATTTAAGACCATCTTTACGCAGGTAATCAATAACTACGCAAAGTCTTTGGGAATTTTAAAAGATAAAGATCCCAACTTTACGGGTGCAGAAGTAAGAAACGGACTCGTATGTGTTTTGAGTATCAAACATCCCGAGCCCAGATTCGAAGGTCAGACAAAAACAAAACTCGATAATCAGGATGCAGCAAAAGCGGTTTCAAAAGTAATAAATGATGAAGCACAGCTTTTCTTTGACAGAAATCTTGAGACTTTAAAGATTATTATTTCATGTGCCGAAAAAGCGGCTAAAATCAGAAAGGCAGAAGAAAAAGCAAAGACAAACATGCTTACAAAGCAGAAGTTTTCTTTCGATTCTAACGGAAAACTTGCCAACTGCGAATCAAAAGAAGCAGAAAAGTGCGAGATTTTCATAGTCGAAGGTGATTCTGCAGGCGGCTCTGCAAAGACAGCCAGAAACAGAAAATATCAGGCGATCCTTCCTATCAGAGGCAAGATTCTTAACGTCGAAAAAGCTAGTATGGATAAAATACTCGCAAATGCAGAAATCAAAACAATGATTAACGCTTTCGGCTGCGGATTTTCCGAAGGGTTCGGAAACGATTTTGATATTAGCAAATTAAGATACGACAAAATTATTATCATGGCCGATGCCGATGTCGACGGTGCACATATCTGTACACTTCTTTTAACTCTTTTCTACAGATTTATGCCCGAACTTATCTTTGAAGGTCATGTTTATATCGCCATGCCTCCTCTTTACAAGGCAATTCCTTCGAGAGGACAGGAAGAATATCTTTATGACGATGCGGCACTTGCTGCATACAGAAAGAAACATAAAGGACCTTTTACGCTTCAGAGATACAAAGGTCTTGGTGAAATGGATGCCGAACAGCTCTGGGAAACAACTCTAGATCCCGAAAGAAGAAATTTAAAACAGGTTCAGATCGAAGATGCATCCATGGCTTCGAAGCTTACCGAGTTACTTATGGGTAACGATGTTTCTATAAGACGTGATTATATTTACGAACACGCAAAAGAAGCCGAACTTGATATTTAATGATTTTTCCATATATACAGGAGATTTTTTATAATGGCCGAAAAGATTATTAAAAGCGAATATTCCGAGGTTATGAGCAAATCCTTCGTCGATTATGCGATGAGCGTCATAATCGCGAGAGCTCTTCCCGATGTAAGAGACGGTTTAAAGCCCGTTCAGAGAAGAGTGCTTTATGATATGCATGAACTCGGAATCAAATATGATAAACCTTTCAGAAAATCCGCGAGAATCGTCGGTGATACAATGGGTAAATATCATCCTCACGGCGATTCATCAATCTATGATTCACTTGTTGTAATGACTCAGGATTTCAAGAAGGGAATGCCTCTTGTCGAAGGTCACGGTAACTTCGGTAATATCGAAGGTGATTCAGCCGCTGCAATGCGTTACACCGAGGCCAGACTTCAGAAAGTAACGCAGGAAGCATTTCTTGCTGATCTCGATAAGGACATCGTAGATTTTGTACCCAATTTCGACGAAACGGAAAAAGAACCTAGTGTACTTCCTGTTAAATTCCCGAATATTCTTGTAAACGGTTCCGAAGGTATTGCCGTAGGTATGGTAACAAGCATACCTCCTCACAATACCGGTGAAGTAATCGACGCAACTTTAGCATATTTAAACGATCCGACTCTCGAAACAAAGGACCTTATGAAATATATCAAAGGACCGGATTTCCCTACAGGCGGAATCGTAATAAACGAAGACGAACTTTTACAGATTTACGAGACCGGAACCGGAAAGATTAAAATCAGGGGAAAAGTAGAAGTCGAAAAAGGAAAGAACGGCAAAACAAATCTTGTTATTACCGAAATTCCTTATCCTATGATTGGTGCGAATATCGCAAAGTTCCTTTCTGATATTGCGGCTCTTTATGAGTCGAAGAAAGCACCCGACATTGTAGATATTTCCAATCAGTCTTCGAAAGAAGGAATAAGAATTGTTATCGAACTCAAAAAAGACTGTGACATCGAAAACTTCAAGAACATGCTTTACAAAAAGACCAGACTTGAAGATACTTTCGGTGTTAACATGCTTGCGATTTCAAAGGGAAGACCCGAAACTCTTTCTTTGAAAGACATTATCAAAAACTGCGTTGAATTTTCATATGAATTCAACAAGAGAAAATACACAACGCTTCTCGCAAAAGAAGAAGAAAAAAGAGAGATTCAGGAAGGTCTTATCAAAGCCTGCAATGTTATCGACCTTATTATTGAAATTCTCCGCGGTTCAAAAGACCGTGAAATGGCTAAAAAATGTCTTGTCGAAGGTATTACTGACGGCATCAGATTTAAATCCAAAGAATCCAAGATTATGGCCATGCAGCTTATGTTTTCCGAGAAGCAGGCAAATGCCATTCTTGAAATGCGTTTATACAAATTAATCGGACTTGAAATCGACGCTCTTATAAAAGATCACGATCAGACAATGGCAAACATTTTCAAATACGAGGATATTCTAGAACGCCAGAGTTCGATGACTCAGGTTATCTGCGAAGAATTAAGAGCAATCAAAAAAGAATATGCAAAGCCCAGAAAAACAGTTATAACCAATGAAAGCGAAGCCGTATACGTCGAGAAGAAGATAGAAGAAATGGATGTGTACGTTTTAATGGACAGATTTGGTTACGTAAAAGCTGTCGATACGGCAACGTACGAAAGAAACATCGAAACCATAAAAGAAGAAAGCAAGTTTGCAATTCTTTGCAAGAATACAGGTAAAGTCTGTCTCTTCAGCGACAACGGTATGCTTTATACGGCGAAAGTTACAGACATACCGATGGGCAAAATCAGAGATAAAGGTATTCCCATCGATAATATTACTTCATATACTTCAAATGATTCGTCTATTTCACTTTTATGCTCACAGTCGGATCTCAATCTCTTCAGATTGATTTTTGTTACAAAGCAAAGTAATATGAAGGTTGTTGACGGCGGCGAATTCGACGTAACAAGAAAGACGATTCAGGCAACCAAACTTCTTGATGATGACAGAATCGTAAATATCAGTATCCTTAATGAACAGAAGAACATCATTCTTGTTTCAAATGACGGATATTTCCTTAAATTCCCTGTTGAACAGATTCCCGAGAAAAAGAAGGGTGCTGTAGGTGTGCGAGGAATGAAACTCAACAAGGGTGCTTCGGTTGATAAAGTATTCTATTCAGGAAACGCGATCGAATCCGTTATCGTTTACAACGAGAACGAAATTCCCGCAAGCAAGATTAAACTTGCCAACAGAGACGGTAAGGGAACTAAATTAAGACTTGGCTAGAATTAGTACACAGTCAGAATATTTGAAAGATTTTTGATATTTTATGAGAGTAATCGCAGGTACTGCAAGAAGCATTAATTTAATAACGCCCAAAGGACTTGAAACCAGACCTACCGTAGACAAATACAAAGAAACTCTTTTTAACTGTATCCAGAATTATGTCGGCGGCGCGGTATTTGTTGATTTGTTTTCGGGTTCCGGCGGTATCGGAATCGAAGCTTTAAGCCGCGGCGCTTCAAAATGCTATTTTGTCGATAATTCGAGGGAAGCTTATAACTGCATTACAGAGAACCTTAAGAAGACGAGACTGGCAGACAGAGCTTCTGTTTACAGGGAAGAGGTTAATTTCTTTATTAAAAACCGTCTTAAAGAAGTTCCGGATGTGATTTTCCTCGACCCGCCTTTCAAAAAACACCTTGAAAACGAGGTTATAATACTACTTGACGAATGCAATTTAATAGGCGAAGATACAATTGTAATTACGGAATGCGATTTTGATGCGAATTTTGATTTTCTTGATGATTTAAATCTGGAAATATACAAAACAAAAGAATACAAAAACAATAAACATGTTTTTATCAGGAGGAAAGAATGAGCAAAGGTGCTATTATTTATCCCGGCAGTTTTGATCCTGTAACATACGGTCATATAGACATTATAAAAAGGGCTTCAAAGAATTACGATACCGTTTATGTTTCGGTTTTGGAAAATACTAAAAAAAGTCCCTTGTTTACAGTTGAGGAACGTGTTAAAATGTTAAAAGATGTGACTAGGGATTATGATAATATCATAATAGACACTTTCAGGGGACTTCTAATTGATTATGCAAAAGAAAAAGACGTTCACATGGTTTTAAGAGGCCTTCGTGCGCTGACAGATTTCGAATATGAACTGCACATGGCGCAGACCAATTATCTTATTTCTCAGGGAACGCTTGAAACGGTATTTTTGCCGACAGATTTGGAATATTCTTATCTTTCGTCGACAACTGTTCGTGAGATAGCAAGTTTTCACGGCGATGTTTCCAAATTTGTTCCGGAAAGTGTTGCTGTTAGTTTGTATAAAAAATTCGGATATTAGATTGGAGAAATTCAATGGCAGCTGAAAAAGATAATGTTGATGTTCAGAGATTAGAGCGAAAAATTTCGGAAATCGAGAAAATTCTTGAAGATAGCAAGCCTTCTAAATTAAAAAAGGGAATGATTCTTGTCGAGATTGACACCATTTTTGAAAAACTCGACGAACTCAAATCAATGGTTCCCGAACAGATCAAACTTGCAAACAACGTTTTATCAAAGAGAGAAAAACTTTTAAAGAGTGCAGAATTACTTGCACACGATAAAATTGACAAAGCTAATGCCAAGGCATTTGAAATAGAGCAGGAAGCAATGGATAAAGCTGCAGAGACTGAAGAACTCCTTCAGAACAAGCTTTCCGAAAACGAAATCATGCTCGAAGCTCAGAAGCAGGCAGATGCCCTCGTAGAAGAAGCTCAGTACCTTTCACAGAAAAGCGTAGATGAAGCTGAAGCTTACAAAGAAGATATTATCAGAAGCATGAACTTCTATATGGACGATGTTCTTGTTGACATGCAGAAGGCCATCGAAGAAGTAATGCTCAAGAACAACAAAACTTTCGAGGATGCTCAGGCAAGACTTGATGCATTATTCAACAAGATAGAAGATAACAGAGCTGAGATTGCTCCCATGCTTGAAGAAGAAGCTCCCAAAGAGGAACCCAAGAAAGTTGAGCAGCCTAAACAGTATCTTCCCGAGGAAGAGGATTTCGGAAACGAAATTCCTGTAGATGAAGACGATTTCTAATCAGAAAATCAGGCCTCTTAAACATTAAGAGGCCTTTTATTATGCTTATCGATTTTTATAAAAATATAAATGCTTATGCATTTACGGAATTCTTAATATTTTCTTTTTAAGGATTCAGGATGAATTTTATATTATATTTTTTTAATATTTTTTAAGAGGTTTTATATGTTTTCAGGATTAAAAGGAAAATACGGATATCTGAAAAAACAGCCCGTCAGAACCGGGCTTCTTACATTACTTATGATTGCTGCCTGTGCCGCCATTTTTCTTTTCGGTTATATTACAAGAGGCAGCGAAAAGAACATATTTACCATCATCGCTGTGCTCGGAATTCTTCCCGCAGCCAAGATGATTGTATCTTTTATAATGTATTTGAAAAACGAAAAGTATGCAGTTTCCAAAGATATCTATGAAAAAGTCGAAGAGTATGTTAAAGGAAAAGATGTCTGCTACGGCTATGATTTTTATCTTACCAGTTACAAAACAAATTTCTGTATAAATACATGCTTTATTTATGAAGGTTCGCTTGTATGTCTTTCGGGCGATAAAAAATCCGAAGCGAAAGACATCAAAGAACATATCGAAAAGTATATGGCGCAGAATTCTATCGACGGATACAAAATCTACATTCTTGATAATCCTGAAAAATATTATGACAGAATTAAAAGCGTGGATTTCGGATACAAAAAATCGGAAAACGACGAAAAACTTTATGCGTTAATGAAGAACCTGGCTTTATAATTTATTCTGTTACCGCTTAATAATGATTATGTAAAAACATAAATAATCTGATTATGATTTTTGATAAAGGATTTCCGTGGGGTTTTTATTAAAAAATGAAAGAATACGTTATCAATAAAACAAACGAAAATCAAAGATTTGATAAATACCTCAAGCGCATTATGCCTTCTGCTTCGAACGCATTCATTTATAAGATGTTAAGAAAGAAAAACATCGAACTTAACGGCAAGAGAGCCAAAGGCGATAAGATGTTAAAAGCAGGAGACACCATTAAGATTTTCTTCTCGGATGATACATTTTCAAAAATGCAGGCGCCGGTTAAGAAAAGCGATAATAACGAATATCTTAAAGCTTATAAAGAACTGAAAGGGATAAGCGTTATATTCGAGCATGAGGATTTCATGATTGTATATAAACCGGAAGGTATACTAACTCAGAAAGATAATTCAACAGACTGTTCGTTAAATGAATGGTGCCTGGGTTATCTGATTTCATGCAAATTCATTTCGGAAGAAGGCTTATCGGAATTTAAACCTTCGGTATTAAACAGACTCGACAGAAACACAAGAGGTCTTGTTCTTTTTTCAAAAACATTAAAAGGATCGCAAAGATTAAGCAGCATGCTTAACAAACGAGAATTAAAAAAGTATTACATAGCCAAAACAAAAGGCAACTGCGATTTATCGGGCGTATACAAAGCTTATCTTTATAAAAATACGAAGACCAATAAAGTATCAATATATGATAATCAGGAATCGATTCCTTCGGGTTTGAAAACATCGCCGATTTCAACGGGAATAAAGGTTCTTGAAACAAATAACGATTATTCTTATCTTGAAATCGATCTTCTGACGGGAAAAAGTCATCAGATCAGAGCACATTTATCGCATCTGGGATTCCCGCTTTCGGGTGACATCAAATACAACGGCAAAACCGATAAAGAGAACAGACATCAGAATCTTTGCGCATATAAAATAGCATTTCCGGAGTTTGACAAAGAAGATGAATGGTATTCATTGAGCGGCAAAGTTATTGAATTAAAAGAATTTTGTTGACATTATCTTTTTATATTGATATACTTTTTTGCAATAACACGATAATTTGCTAATTAGGTAACACTTTAAAGTGTTAAAGCGAAAGGAAATTAAATGAACTTATCTTTATTACATACACCTGACGGTGTAAGAGACTTTTACGGAACTGAACTTGATATGAAAAATCACATAATGGACTGTTTTGAAAAGAACATCAAAACTTTCGGTTATGATGAAATACAGACGCCCACGCTTGAGTTTTTGAATGTTTTCCTTGATGACAACGATCTTTCTTTTGAATCAAAAACATTCAGATTTATTGACAGGGACGGAGAGACACTTGTTTTAAGACCTGACTATACTCCCGGCGTTGCTAGATGTGCGGTTAAATATTTTTCTGATGAAAATTTTCCCAGAAGATTCTTTTATAAAGGCAATGCTTTTTCTAACAAAGGCCTTTACGAAGGAAAGGCAATCGAAAGCACACAGATGGGTATCGAACTTTTCAAAGACGATTCTTTCATGGCGGATTTCGAAGTGCTTACTCTTGTTATAAAGAATCTTTTATCCATCGGCCTTGAAGATTTCAAGATCTTTGTTAATACAAAAGACGACAAAGGAAGAATAGATAAGATTTTTGAACTTCTCAAGAAAATGAATTATTCCGAATATGTGGAATTTGATGAAGAGCTCGATTCGAATTTCAAATATTATACCGGAATGATTTTCAAGGTATACACTTTTGATGTGGGTGAATCAATCTGCAAGGGCGGAAGATACAATTCGCTTCTTGAAAAATACGGTGAAGGTGCACCTGCTGTAGGATGTGTTTTTATGATTGATAACATTCTTCAGAGTCTTAAAAAACAGAAGGGTTCACTTGATTCTGTTTCCAATCCTAAGACATATGTTGTTTATGAATCGGGAAAAGAAGCAGAAACTCTTAAGAAATGCGAAGAATTAAGAGAAAGCGGAAAGAACTGTGTAACCGTAAACAAAGAAAACTTCGATAAAAACTTCGAAGAATACGTTAATTCAGGTAAGAATGAGATAATATACATTTAAACGGAGTCATATATGAAAGACAGATATTTAACAATTGCTCTCTGCAAAGGAAGAGTTGCAAACCAGACAATGGATTTGCTTGAAAAACTCGGAATTAAATGCGAAGAAATTAAAGATAAATCAACAAGAAAACTTATTTTCACGGATGAAGAACATAAACTTAAGTTCTTCCTTGCAAAAGGTCCGGATGTACCTACATATGTAGAATACGGCGCTGCGGATCTCGGTGTTGTCGGAAGCGATATCATCGAAGAAGAACAAAGAAGAGTAACCGAACTTCTTGATCTTGGATTCGGAAAATGCAGAATGTGCGTTTGCGGTCCCAAAGATGCCAAAGAACTTCTTTTACATCGTGAACAGATTAGAGTTGCTTCTAAATATCCCGTTATCGCAAAGGATTATTTCCATAACAAGAAATATCAGACCGTTGATATTATCAAACTTAACGGTTCCGTTGAACTCGGACCCATCGTGGAATTATCCGATGTAATCGTGGATATCGTTGAGACAGGATCAACACTTCGCGAGAACGGACTTGATGTACTCGAAGAAATTTGTCCGATTTCATCAAGACTTATTGTGAACAGAGTAAGCCATAAAATGCAGAAAGAACGTATCGAAAAACTTGTAAAAGACATTGATGCATGCCTGCATAGCGAAGGTTAAATGTTACAAAAAGAAAACGTTTAATTCAGTGTTTTTATTATTTTTTTAAAAAAAGAAAAATGAAATGAAAATTGATTTATGCAGAACAGATTCGAATGAAAATATCAGGAAGGTGGTAAGATGAATAAATATATACTTAATGATGAAAACAAGCAGAACCTTTTAAATAATCTGCTTAAAAGAAGTACTTCCAATTATCCCGAATATGAAAAGAAAGTTGCAGATATCTGCGACGATGTTAAAGCCAGAAAAGATGAAGCTGTATTTGAATACACTTTAAAGTTTGATAAATTCAGCCTTAATGCTTCCAATATCAAAGTTACAGATGAAGAAATCGATGAGGCATACAATTCACTTGATGCGGATTTCATCGATATCATGAAAGAGGCATTCGAGAACATAAGAGATTATCACAGAAAGCAGGTTAGAAATTCTTTCTTTGATACAACGGAAGACGGAACATTCTTAGGTCAGAGAATTCTTCCTATTGAAACTGTCGGAGTATATGTTCCCGGAGGAAAAGCAGCTTATCCTTCATCAACACTTATGAATATTGTTCCCGCACTTGTTGCAGGATGCAAGAGAATCGTAATGACAACGCCCTGCAATGCAGAAGGCAAAGTAAATGCAACAACACTTGCAGCAGCTAAAATCTGCGGAATAAATGAAATCTATAAAGTAGGCGGTGCTCAGGCAATTGCTGCACTCGCTTACGGAACGGATATTATTCCCAAGGTAAGTAAAATAGTAGGACCGGGAAACATTTTCGTAGCCCTTGCAAAAAGATACGTATACGGACATGTTTCAATCGATTCGATCGCCGGCCCCAGCGAAATTCTCGTGCTTGCGGATGAAACAGCAAATCCCAAATTCGTTGCCGCAGATCTTATGAGTCAGTGCGAACATGATGAAATGGCAAGCGGTATTCTTATCACAACAAGCGAAAAACTCGCAGACGAAGTTGAAAACTGGGTCGAAAAACTTTTGGAAGAAGCACCCAGAAAAGCAATTCTTGAAAAATCGCTTGATAACTTCGGTTTCATTCTTGTTGCAAAAAATATGGATGATGCTATTGATGCAGTTAATGATGTTGCAAGCGAACACCTTGAAATCATCACAAAGAATCCCATCGAAACAATGGGTAAGGTTAAGAATGCAGGAGCTATTTTCCTCGGCGAATATTCATCCGAACCTTTAGGAGATTATTTTGCAGGTCCCAATCACGTTTTACCCACAAACGGAACAGCAAAATTCTTTTCACCGCTTTCAGTTGATGATTTTATTAAAAAAAGCAGTGTAATATGTTATTCTAAAGAAGCATTGCAAAAGAGTCACAGTAAGATAGAGAAATTTGCTGAAAAAGAAGGATTGTTTGCACACGCTAAATCCATTTCGGTAAGATTCGAAGATTCGGAGGAATAAATATGCGTAAAGCTGAAGTTGAAAGAAAAACCAAAGAGACACAGATTAAAGCGACTCTCGATATCGACGGCAAAGGAAATGCCAATGTGAATTCAGGAATCGGATTCTTTGATCACATGCTTAATTCCTTTGCAAAACACGGAAACTTTGATTTAAATCTCGAGTGCATCGGCGATCTCGAAGTAGACTGTCATCACTCGGTTGAGGATATCGGAATCGTTTTGGGAAAATGCTTTAAAGAAGCTCTCGGTGATAAATCCGGAATAAACAGATACGGTTCATTTATTATGCCGATGGATGATGCACTTGTTTTATGCGCAGTGGATTTTTCGGGAAGACCTTATCTTAATTTCTCATACAGTTTCGGCGAGGAAAGAATTTCTGATTTTGACGTTACTCAGGTCGGAAGTTTCGAAACAGAAACATTAAGAGAATTTCTTTATGCGCTTTCATATTCAGCCGAAATGAATCTTCATGTAAAGGTTCTCGACGGAATCAATACGCATCACATCATTGAAGCAATATTTAAAGCTATGGCCAATGCCATGAGAATTGCTTCATCCAAAAATTCCGAAAGAGAAGGAATTCTCTCAACGAAAGGAGCTTTATAATGGTTTTTATAGCTAAGAAGGCTTATTTTTCAAATACATCAAAGGCAGCCGATTTCGCAGACCTTGTTGACAGAGTAAATCGTAAAGGCTACGACCTTCTCATTCTTGAAGCACAGGCTTTTTCCGATGAAGACAAGGAAAATTTCTTTCATAACATGATTGAAATTACCGCACTCTGCGAAAAGCCCGTATTTGCAAAGTTTCCCATAACTCATTTTGAGGATATGAAAAAACTTTATTACGCAAATGTTAAGAAGATTATCGCAGATGAGAAAACAAACGTTGAAAGCAGCGTTATCGAAGAAGGCTGCAACAGATTCGGTAAAAATCTTGTTATAAACATTTCTGATTTTTCTGAAAAGAGCCTGAATTTAAACGAAGGTAAAGACGTTTTCGCGGATTCGGAAAAATACAATGACGACTTCTGGTTTATTGACGAAGGCGCTGAAGATATTGATGTATTTGCGCTTAAAAATCAGCTTAACGAGAAAAATATCGAAACCAAATGCCTTAAACCGGCTTATGAGTGGTCTGAACTTAAAAAAAATGATGACGGACTTATTCCCGTTATTGTTACCGATTATAAAAACGATAAAATTCTCATGATGGCCTACATGAATGAGGAAGCTTATTACAATACTTTTAAAACCGGTCTTATGACATATTATTCAAGATCAAGAAAAGAGCAGTGGGTTAAGGGCGAAACAAGCGGTCATTTCCAGTATATTAAGTCGATGAAAGCGGACTGCGATCTCGATACGCTTCTTTGCAGCGTTTCTCAGATAGGCGTTCCCTGCCATACAGGCAAAGAAACATGCTTTTTCAATGATGTGCTTAAAAGTGATTCTATCGAAAAGAATCCTTCAAAGATACTGACCGATCTTTACAAGGTTATCGAAGACAGAAAAGTTAATCCCAAAGAAGGTTCTTATACGAATTATCTTTTCGACAAAGGACTTGATAAAATACTTAAAAAAGTCGGAGAGGAAGCCTGCGAAATCGTTATTGCATCCAAAAACGAAGAAGCAAAAGAAATCAAATACGAAATCGCCGATTTCCTTTATCATTTAAGTGTTCTTATGGTTGAAAAGAATGTTACCTGGGAAGAAGTTGCGGAAGAACTCTCAAACAGGTAAAATAGTACTATAAAAATATTCTTTTTACAGGTGATTAATGAGAAAAACCGCTTTAAGTCATGAAATACTTATGACCGTCGATAAACCGGCAAGATATATCGGCGGCGAATTTAACAGCATAAACAAAAAGGTTGAAGACGTAGATATAAGATTCTGTATGTGCTTTCCCGATGTGTACGAAATAGGTATGTCACATCTCGGAATTCAGATTCTTTATTCGATGTTTAATTCTTTCGAGGATACATGGTGCGAAAGAGTTTATTCACCGTGGCCCGACCTTGATAAAATTATGAGGGATAAAAATATCCCTCTTTTTGCGCTTGAAAGCCAGGATCCGATTAAAGATTTTGATTTTCTCGGAATAACGCTTCAGTACGAGATGTGTTATACGAATATTTTACAGGTTCTTGAACTTTCACAGATCCCCATATTCGCAAAAGACAGAAAAGACGACGATCCTCTGGTTATAGGCGGCGGACCCTGTGCTTACAATCCCGAACCGATTGCTGATTTCTTTGACATGTTTTATATAGGTGAAGGCGAAGTTTCCTACAGGGCTTTGCTTGATTTGTATAAAGAATGCAAAAAAGAAGGATATTCCAGAGAAGATTTTCTGTTTAAAGCATCAAAAATCAGCGGAATCTATGTCCCTTCACTGATGGATGTCGTTTACAACGAGGATTTCACGATAAAAGAATTTGTTCCGTTAAAAGAAGGCGTGGATATAAATGTCAGAAAAGAAGTCGAAACCGACCTTAACGATACATATTATCCTTTAAAACCCGTTATTCCTTTTATCAAAGCAACGCAGGACAGAATCACACTCGAAATCATGAGAGGATGTCCCAGAGGCTGCAGATTCTGCCAGGCCGGGCAGTTATACAGGCCTATAAGAACCAGAAGCGTTGAAGTATTAAAAGAATTTGCCAAAGAAATGATTCAGAATTCGGGATACGAGGAAATCAACTTAAGTTCACTTTCGTCATCGGATTATCCCGAACTTCAGGAACTGATTCTTTATCTTATCGATTTCTGTAATGAAAAGAAAGTAAATATTTCGCTTCCTTCGTTAAGAATTGATGCATTTTCCCTTGATGTAATGGGAAAAGTTCAGGATATAAAGAAATCAAGTCTTACATTCGCTCCCGAAGCAGGCTCGCAGCGAATGAGAAATGTAATAAACAAAGGACTTACGGAAGAACAGATTCTCGAAGGCTCGAGACTTGCGTTCCTCGGAGGATGGAATAAGGTTAAACTTTATTTCATGCTCGGTCTTCCTTTTGAAGAAGACAGCGACGTTGTAGCTATAGCGGAACTCTGCGAAAAAGTAGCCAAAACATATTACGAAACTCTTCCCAAAGAGAAGAGAACACAGAGGGTATCAATTACTGCTTCGACATCTTTCTTTATTCCCAAGCCTTTTACGCCTTTCCAGTGGGCTTCACAGTTTTCACTTGAAGATTTCAGGGATAAAGCATATCTGACAAGAACAAGTATCATGGCCCAGCTGAATCAGAGAAGCATCAAATACAACTGGCACGATACCGATGTTTCCGTTCTTGAAGGCGTTTTTGCAAGAGGCGACAGAAGACTGGCGAAAGTTATTTACGATGCTTACAAAAACGGCGCCATCTATGACGCTTGGAATGATTATTTTAATTTCGATATATGGACCAAAGCCTTTGAAGACAATAATATTCCCATGGAATTCTATACACAGAGAGTCAGGGATATTGACGAAATATTCCCCTGGGATTTTATCGATATCGGTGTTTCAAAGAAATATCTTAAAAACGAATGGCTCAAAGCAAAAGAAGGAAAGATTACCGAAAACTGCATGATTAAATGTAACGGCTGCGGTGCGAACGTTTACGGCGCAGGAAAATTCTGTTTCAGATAAAGGTAAATTTATGGTTATAAGATTTAAATTCAAAAAATACGGTCCGATTGTTTACATCGGTCATCTCGATATAATGCGTTTCTTTCAGAAAGCAATAAGAAGAAGCGGAATAGATGCAGCCTATACCGAAGGGTTTTCTCCGCATCTTAAACTCAGCTTCGCACAGCCGCTTTCTGTCGGAATCGAAACTGACGGAGATTATTTCGATCTTGAAATGAACGCACTTCCGGACATGACCGCTTTGGTCAAAGATATGAATGCGCAGTGTGTGGAAGGAATTGAAATAGTGTCCGCTACCTTGCTCGATGAAGGTGTTTTAAATGCCATGAGTTCCGTTAAGGCAGCTGATTATCTTTATACATTTGACGATCTTTCAGCAGCCATCAAACTGATCGAGTCATTTTTTGCTCAGGATACTTACGTTTTCGAATATGTCAGAAAAGATAAAGTGAAAACAAAAGACCTGATGGAAGATATATACGATTACAGAATTCTTAACGATAAAGAAATGATTGTTAAAGTCAATTCCTCATCTGCGGGAAATCTTAAAGCAGACGTTGTTACGGAAGCCCTCGCTAAATTCGGTGTTAAGGCCGTTTGTGAAAAATATAAAAGAACCGAACTTTATACGCAGGATGCTGACGGAAAATTCATAACTCTCGCTTCACTTGGAAAAATATATGATTAAACCGAAAGAAAAAAACGCTGACGGCAAACTTTTCGTTAATTCCGAAGGGATAGAAATGGTTGCTGTCAAAAAAGAAGACAGATATGTATATCTTGTTTTTGAGAATAAAATACTTATCG
>JAEEGL010194703.1_pt1 | contig 34241 bp, 25 predicted proteins | sample 9134231 | NCBI WGS metagenome assembly JAEEGL01 (sample SAMN16246548, study PRJNA631951) | gut metagenome | biome: gut microbiome; feature: rumen; material: fiber-attached | host: Bos | place: Iran: Karaj | collected 2018-10 | reverse complement strand
TCCCAGGAGCTTCTATCTCTACTAAGCCTCAGGATCTGAAATTCAAGGGCGAGGAAACGACATGCGAGATTGGTGACAACAACAGTATCCGCGAGAATGTAACAATTAGCCGCGGCACCGCTTCGAAAGGCAAGACGGTAGTGGGCAACGGAAACTTGCTGATGGAGAATATGCATGTAGCCCACGACTGTATTATCGGCAACGGCTGCATCATTGGAAACTCGACAAAATTTGCCGGAGAGGTGGTGATTGAAGATTTTGCCATCATCTCTGCAACCTGTCTCTTCCACCAGTTCTGCCGTGTGGGTAGCTACATCATGTTCCAAGGAGGTTCGCGTACGTCACAAGACATTCCTCCTTATGTCATTGCCGGCAAAGAACCTGTACGCTATGCCGGCGTCAACCTGATAGGGCTGCGCCGACGCGGTTTCCCGAACGAAACCATCGAAGCCATACACGATGCTTATCGCATCATTTATGCCCAAGGAGTGCTGAAGGACGGCATTGCCGAAGCACGGGCAAAATACCCTCAATCGAAAGAAGTGGAGTATATCTGCTCGTTTATCGAGAACTCTAAACGAGGCGTGATCAGATAATGTTAAAAGATGAGTTGTGAGTAGTGAGGGACAAACGCTAATAGTGATTACGGGACCGACAGCTGTGGGTAAGACTGATCTCACGATTGAGCTGGCACGACACTACGACATACCCATCATCAATGCCGATTCCCGACAGATTTATCGTGAACTAAAAATCGGTACTGCTGCCCCTTCAGAAGAACAGCTTCGACTAGCCAAGCACTACTTCGTAGGCAACAAAAGCATACATGACTACTACAACGCCTCGATGTACGAGCAAGACGTGCTGGAGCTGATGAAGGCACAACCCACACACTTCAACATTCTATCAGGCGGAAGCATGATGTACATTGATGCCGTGTGTAACGGAATTGACGACATACCGACTATCCGCGATGATATACGGGAACAAATGAAGCAACGCTACCAAGAAATGGGTTTGGAGGTCCTTTGTGAAGAACTGAAGAAACTGGATCCAGAACACTATGAAGTGGTAGACCGACAGAACCCACGGCGCGTCATACATGCTCTGGAGATATGCTACCAAACAGGACGTACCTATACTTCTTTCCGGAAACAGCAGCAAAAAGCCAGACCATTCCGCATAGTCAAGATAGGACTCAACCGGGAGCGTGAAGAACTCTACAACAGAATTAACCAGCGTGTGGACAAAATGATAGAAGACGGACTAGCTGAAGAGGCCGAAAGACTCTATCCTATGCGAGAACTCAATGCACTTAATACCGTGGGATACAAAGAGATGTTCGCCTATTTGAATGGACGCTGGACATTGGAAGAAGCCATAGAACGCATGAAAGGCAATACGCGACGCTACGCGCGCAAGCAACTGACATGGTTTAAGCGTGACCCACAGATGTGCTGGTTCCACCCTGACAACAAACAAGAAATACTGAAATACATTGCTCAATATGAATAAGTACGCGAACAAAATTGTCAACATCCACCACATAATATGGAAATGGTACAAGGGATTGTATCAAGGACGTCCTTGGTATGTTAAGACGAGTGTAGGCTTCGCTTCATTTATCATACTATTCCTGCTCTACCTCGTCATGGTCGACATCAACTTCTTGTGGCTTTTCGGCAAGTCGCCATCCATGCAAACCATCATGCATCCCAAGACCATTCAAGCCTCTGAGCTTTACAGCGCCGACGGACAGCTCATCGGAAAATACTTCAGCGAGAACCGTACCCCTGTAGAATATGAAGAAGTGGCCCCTGTATTCTGGCGGGCATTGATTGATACTGAGGATGAACGGTTCTATAAGCACTTCGGTATCGACTTCCAAGCCGTCTTTGCTGCATTGAAAGACTACATCGTACATCATGATGCTCGCGGAGCCTCCACGATCACCCAACAACTGGTCAAGAACATGTTCCGAGTACGAACAGAGTATTCTACGGGCTTGCTGGGCAATATCCCCGGGGTAAAGATGCTCATTATGAAAAGCAAAGAGTGGATTACAGCAGTTAAGATTGAGATGTTCTTTGACAAAAAGCAGATTCTGACCATGTATGCCAACACCGTGGACTTTGGTTCCAATGCTTTTGGCATCAAGACTGCCGCCAAGACTTATTTCGGAACGACACCCAAGCAACTTACTGCCGACCAGGCTGCAGTACTTGTCGGGCTGCTTAAGGCAACCACCTATTATAATCCCCGTATCAACCCAAAGAACGCATTGTCACGCCGAAATGTTGTACTGGGAAACATGCTGAAGCATAAGGACGTGACACAGGAAGAATACGACTCTCTGGCCGAGAAACCCATCAACCTTGACTACAATGTGGAGAACAACTATGACGGTCAGGCCCAGTATTTCCGCGAAGCCGTCAAGAACTATCTCAGGGCATGGTGCGACGACAACGGCTACGACCTATATAGGGACGGCCTGAAAATCTATACGACCATTGACACCCGTATGCAGAAATATGCCGAGCAGGCTGCCAACAAACAGATGCGCCAGGTACAGCGCAACTTCAACTCACATTGGGGAAATACCAATCCTTGGCAGGATGAACGGCATCAGGAGATTCCCAACTTCATTGAGGACCTGGCCAAGAAAACACCTTACTATAAATACCTGAACCAGAAATATGACGGAAACAAGGACTCTATAGACTATTATCTCAATCTGCCTCATCATGTGAAGCTTTTCGACTATGAGAACGGCACGATAGAAAAAGAGATTTCAACCCTTGACAGCATCCGCTATATGGAACATTTCATGCATTGCGGTTTTGTGTCGATAGAACCTCAGACAGGACATGTCAAGGCATGGGTTGGCGACATCGATTTCCGCACATGGAAATACGACAAAGTCACAGCCATGCGTCAGCCGGGATCTACCTTTAAGCTCTTTGTATACACAGAAGCCATGAACCAAGGGCTTACTCCCTGTGACCAACGCGTAGACTCCTACTTCGCCATGAAGGTCATGGACAAGGGCAAGGAAGTGACGTGGGCACCAACGAATGCGAACGGATACTTTACTGGCGACTCGATGCCACTCAAGGCAGCATTTGCACAAAGTATTAACAGCGTTGCAGTCAAATTAGGCCAAGAGGTTGGCATCAACCGCATAGTCAACACAGCTCATGCCATGGGTATCAAGTCTCGGCTTGACCCCACCCCATCGCTAACCCTTGGTAGTAGCGACGTCAACCTCTTAGAGCTGGTCAATGGCTATGCCACAGTAGCCAACGACGGCAAGATGCACGAACCTGTTCTTGTCACCCGTATTCTGGACCGTGACGGACAGGAAATATATACTGCGCCTACAGCAGAAACCCAAGCCATACCTTACCGTTCGGCATACCTCGTACAGCAACTGCTGCTGGGCGGACTTCGTGAACCCGGTGCTACGAGTATGAGTCTATGGGGTTATGTGGGAAAATACAATGATACTGAGTTTGGAGGAAAGACAGGCACATCGAACAACCACTCCGATGCCTGGTTTGTAGGGGTCAGCCCGCATCTAGTGGCTGGTGCCTGGGTAGGCGGAGAATACCGTTGTATCCACTTCCGTACAGGACAGTTAGGACAAGGGTCGCGTACTGCTCTGCCCATTTGTGGCTATTTCTTTGAATCGGTATTGGGCGACCCTGCTTTCAAGCAATACCACGGTAAGTTCGGCAAACCCAAAGATGCTGACGTACGTGCTGAGATGTACACCTGTGCCAGCTATTACCACCGACGCGATACAGACTCTATTGCAACTGACAGCCTGGCGATAGAACAGGAAATGGAAATGGTACTTGACGAGTTCGGCAACGAGGTTATCAGGCCCAAGGAACATAAAGAGGAAGGTAGGCAACAGCCGCAACCCGATGAACCACAGGCTGCAACAGAGCCTAAAGAAGCAGAAGACTGAATTCCGAAATATTGAATACTGAGACAGAACAGATAGATCTTAACAATCAAGAGTGGCAACAGGCACTTCAGATTATCCAGACCACCCGTCGCTCGCTATTCCTTACAGGGAAGGCGGGGACGGGTAAGTCCACTTTTCTACGCTATGTCGCCCAACATACCCAAAAGAAGCATGTCATATTGGCACCAACTGGTATCGCGGCTATTAACGCAGGAGGACAGACACTACATTCGTTCTTCAAGTTACCCTTTCATCCTCTACTGCCCAACGACTCACGCTATTCGCCTCGAAACATCCGCAAAACTCTCAAGTATAGCGGTATCACACTACAGCTTTTGCGCGAATTGGAACTCATTATCATTGACGAGATTTCAATGGTACGTGCAGACATTATTGACTTCATTGACAAGGTGCTACGCATCTATTGCCGCAATATGCGAGAACCTTTCGGTGGAAAGCAGCTACTCCTTGTAGGCGATATCTTCCAGCTGGAGCCGGTCATCAAGGAAGAAGAATGGCGACTATTGCAGCCTTTCTATGCCTCAGCTTACTTCTTCTCTGCCAAGGTATGGCAACAGATGCAGCTTGTCAGCATCGAATTACGCAAAGTGTACCGGCAAAACGACAGCCAGTTCATAGCACTCCTGGACCGCATCCGTCAGAACCAAGCTACCGACAATGACCTGCAGGCCATTAATTCGAGATACAATAGCTCTAAAGATTCCGCGTCTTCCAAGGGAGAATCCGACCGATATTTGGAAATAACCCTCGCCACCCGCCGCGACACGGTAGACTGGATTAACGAACAGCACCTTAACAAGTTGGATGGTAGCGTCACAATATTTAAAGGGACTATCAAAGGAGAATTTCCACTTTCCTCCCTACCCGCTCCCATGGATTTGGAGCTGAAACCTGGGGCACAGGTTATCTTTACCCGCAACGACAAGGAAAAACGATGGGTAAACGGCACTATCGGCATTGTCACAGGCATTGACCAGGAAGAAGGCATCATCGGAGTGTGTGATGAAGATGGAAATGAGTATGATGTGGGCGAGGAACTATGGGAAAACATGCGCTACACCTTTAACGAAAAAGAACAGAAGATAGAAGAAGAACTCCTTGGGACTTTCCAGCAGTTTCCACTACGCTTGGCTTGGGCCATCACCGTACATAAGAGCCAAGGACTCACCTTCCGTCAGGTCAAAATTGACTTCTCTGGTGGTGGAGCCTTTGCCGGGGGGCAAACCTATGTTGCCTTGTCGCGCTGCACTTCTCTCAAGGGCATTACCCTAGAAGAACCTATTAGGCACTCTGACATCTTCGTACGTCCAGAAGTCATTGCATTTGCCCAACGATACAACGACGGTCAGCTCATGCGCAGGGCCATCTATGAAAGTAAGGCTGACCGTGAATACCATGATGCCATTGAGGCTTTCGACCGTCAAGACTTCGATGCTTTCTTGAAGAACTTCTTCCTGGCCATTCACTCACGATACGACATTGAACAGCCTATCGTACAGCGCTATATTCGACGTAAGCTCAACATCATTAAGCGGCAACAGCAACAAATCAGCGAACTGGAGAACGACCTTCAACAGCAAAAAGATATGTTGAAACGGCTAGCGGCAGAATATGTCCTATTGGGAAAAGAATGCGAGGCAGAGCATATGAGCGAAGCCGCTATCCGCAACTACGAAAAGGCCCTTAGCCTGTATCCGGATGCCTACGAAGCCGAACGCCGCATCAAGAAGCTCAAGAAAAAAGTTAGTCAGACTCGTTAATCTGGTATTTTTTCTTGCGCTCGTGAGTAGCCTTTTGGGGAGTTGTACTGGGAGCAATTGACGAACGCGAAGCACGTACACCACGGTAACCATTCCAACGCTCATGTATCTTGCGGACATAGTCGACGGTCTCAGAACCTCGCATATAACCATACTTGACATCAGGATCATTATAATACTCCGGACGTGCCAACCCCAAGACAAATTCCTCGACATCAGCCCAACGGTGCGGGTTCTTTCCATGCTTTTGAGCCAAGGTCATGGCATCGCGGATATGGAAGTGACCGCCGTTATAGGCAGCAAGTACGTATTTCGTACGTTCTGAACGTTCGCGAATATCTGAAAAATTGTGCTCCAGCTCACCCAGATATTTGGCAGCAGCAGCGATATTTTGTTCTGGATTGAAGATATTGGCACGAGGTAAACCGAGATGGTCAGCTGTGGATGGCATAATCTGCATCAGGCCGCAAGCCCCAGCCCACGAACGAGCCTCGGGGTCGAAGGTTGACTCTTGATAGCATTGAGCTGCCATGAGTCGCCAATCCCATCTGATAGTGGAAGCATAACGCTGAAAGTAACCGTCGTAATGAGAGATGATACCACCGTCCCGATTCAACATAGGAGAAAAAACACGACGAGTGACACTCTTGTTGGAAAGCAGAAATTCTTCCTCTTTCTTAACCTCATCAACAAACTCGGGTTTATACCATTGGGACAATTCCCGTTTCAATTCATCCTTGTCACTACCGACAAGCCAGCCAATACCCTTTTTAGTCATGGGATAGCAAATAAGATCAGCCTCTCCGTCATCAAGACGACGAAGCATTTCCGCAGAATCACGACAAACTTCCATTCGAAGACTGACACCAATCTTGTCAGCAAAACGCTGAGCAAGCATGTATTGGGTTCCAAGGTGACGACCATGATAATCATAATAGGTTTCCGGACCTGTCATCGTAAGAGCTATGAGTTCGCCATTACGCTGGATATCGTCAAGGTCGAACTCGTCAGAAACGGGTATAGTATCAGTAATTTGCCCCCAAGGAGTGATCACGGGGGCTGGCTTCTTGGAATCGCAGGCAGCAAACAACAAGAGAGCTATAGAATGGATAAATATACTTTTTATCTTCAATTTTGCTCGATTTTGGGTGCAAAGGTACGAAATAATGCACAATGCGCCATGCATAATCAAGATTATTTTAAACTTTCCGATGGTATTTGAATTATTTATCGTATATTTGCATGACAGAAAGTTACAGGAACATGATATTGGTATTCGGAGGGACAACAGAAGGCCGAAAGGCCGTAGAGGTGCTGGAAGAAGCCGGGCATGTGTATTATTATTCGACCAAGACCGGCGAACAGGACATTACACTTCACCATGGTATTCGCGTGGACGGCGCCATGGATGCAGACAAAATGGCATCATTCTTGCACGAGCACCACATACGTCTGCTGATAGACGCAGCACACCCCTTTGCCTTGCAGTTGCACCAGACCATTATTAAGACTGCGCAAGAGCTGGAGATTCCCATTATCCGCTACGAACGTATTTATCCAAAACGTGATTCCCGTCTGACATGGATCGACGATTACAGTCAGGTGCCAGCCGACATGAAAACACTTCTGGCAACGACTGGCGTACAAAGCATCAGCAAACTGAAACATCTGGAAACGCAGGGGGTTCATGTAATATACCGTATCTTACCTCGACTGTCATCTATATCATTGGCTAAAAAGCAGGGAGCTAACGAGAAGCAACTATGCTATTACTCTGGAAACATAGCATCCAACGGAAGTTTTATGTGTCAGGGAGAACCTATTGAAGCAGATGCTATCCTAATGAAGGAGAGTGGACTATCAGGCGGTTTCCAAGAGAAAGTCGATAATGCTCTTTCTAAAGGAATGCGCGTCATCGTACTGAAACGACCTCAATGGTCGACAAACAAGGTTGCGTTTACAACGGTCAATGGTCCATATGGATTACGCCGGGCGGTAGAACAATTGCTACCCGACTTCTTTCCCTTAAAAAGCGGGCTTACAACAGGTACCTGTGCAACAGCAGCAGCCATTGCCGCTACCATACGACTCGTCAAGAATGAAATGCCTAAAGAAGTTCCAGTACGCTTGCCAAACGGTGAAACTATCAATATCGCCGTAAGCTATGGTGCAGACTATGCATACTGTATCAAACAGGCAGGCGACGATCCAGATGTAACAGACGGTATTGAGATAAGAGCTTCTGTCAGGGATAGCGACCACTTCGAAATAAACGGAGGTTATGGCGTGGGCAGGTTTACACTTCCTGGTTTTGACTATCCACCTGGCGAAGCAGCCATCAACCGAAGTCCACGTCAGATGATGCGTGAGAACATCAAAGAGAATGTTGCTGTTACCATCATTGTTCCTGACGGCGAAGAAGTTGCGAGAAAGACTTTCAATCCAAGACTGGGCATAGTAGGCGGTATCTCGATTATCGGGGTTTCTGGTATCGTCAAGCCCTTCAGCGAAGAGGCTTTCATTAACAGCATCCGCAAATGCATGGAGGTGGCTAAAGCCAGCGGTACTGACCGTGTAGTCATCAACAGTGGTGCCAAAAGTGAACGCTATGTTCGTACGCTCTATCCCTCCCTACCTTATCAAGCTTTTGTGGAATATGGCAACTACATTGGCGAAACATTGAAAATAGCAGAAGAGAATGGCATCGGGCATATTATTTTAGGTGTCATGTTGGGAAAAGCAGTCAAACTGGCAGAAGGTCATCTGGATACTCATAGTCGCCGCGTCACCATGAACCGTTCTTTCATCAAGCGAATGTTAGAGGAGGCTCATTGTGAAACAACAGCAGACTATACTCTTGCCCGCGAATTGTGGCAAGTAATTCCTAAAGAGAAGATTGAAGTTTTTTCCCACGTTGTCATCAGTCATTGCTACCAACATTGTAAACCGTTAGTACCACATGCAAAACTGACTATTCTGCTGATTGACGACGACGGAACAATACACTCGCTATAACAGGAGCACCAACAAGAGCCGTCACCGAATTGACGGGAAGTGCGCCCTCAAAACCAGGCATACGGGCAATAAAGTTACAAACCAATGCTAATGCTGCCCCGCAAAGAGCTGTTGCAGGCATCAACAGGCGATGGTCGCTGGTACGGAAAAGGGCACGTGCCAAATGGGGAACAGCCAAGCCTATGAACATGATTGGACCGCAATAAGCTGTGACAATAGCGACCAAAACACCCGAGCAGACAATGATGTACATACGGGTACGTCGGACATTAATACCAAGATTGGCAGCATAGCGGTCGCCAAGCAACATAAGGTTCATGGGTTTGACCAGCAAGAAACTTAATGGGAGCAAGATGCACATCAAAACAACAAAGAGTACCATCTGGTCACCAGAAACACGGCTGAAAGACCCCAATCCCCAAACCACAAAGGCTTTGACGTCCTCTTCGGGCGCCAGGAATTTCAGCACACCAATAATTGCATTAGCCATATAGCCCAACATGACACCTATTATTAATAATGTAACGTTGCCCTTAACCCGTTGGGAAATCCACACAATAAGCATCAAGACAGCCAATGCGCCTATTATAGCTGCCACCGAAATGGCGACATCGCCCAAATACCCCAGACGACTAAGAGCCACACCACCCAATTTGCCAGACAACAGGACAACGAAAGCCACACCAAGAGCCGAGCCATTACTAATTCCCAAGACAGAAGGACCTGCCAGAGGATTGCGAAAAACGGTCTGCATCTGCAGTCCGCTGACCGAGAGTCCTGCACCAGCAACAAAAGCTGTCAAAACCTGCGGAAGACGTGAGCTAAGGATGATATTTGTCCATATTTCCGATTGGCTGCCCATGCCTGTAAGGATGCTACAGACATCTGCCACCGGAATACGGACGGTACCTATAAGCAAATTGACCACCGCAAGGATGATGATGACCACACATGAAAGCAATGTCAACCAAAAAAAACGTCTCATTGCAACAATTGATAAAAAGTGGGTTGATAGTCGTCCTCTACAAATTCGGGATGAAAGATGGCCACAAAATCCTTGAGCAAAACATCGGGCTTCACCGGCGATATTTCATAATATGGCGTCTGCTTCATGTTACAGTAGATAACCTTGTGCTCCTTGAAAGCCTTGAACAAAGCATTGCGGGGTTCTGAGGCCTGAAGTGCCTCGTAGTTGAAGTCGCCAGGATAGCTATTCAGTATGCGCCAATAGTCAGCATTGGCGGCAAGGGCATACATCTGCTCGAACTCCAGATTCTCACCACCAGTCTCATTGTCTTGGATAACGTAATCGGCACCCGCATCGCGGAAAATCTGTGCCAGATAGTTCTTACCGCCAACAGCATGCCAGTTGCCATAATGCATCTCGCCGCTGGTGACAGTAGGACGCTGAATATCCTTACTTTCGATGATTTTCGCCTTCAACTCGTTATAACGCTTTTCTATGCCTGAGAACACCTTATTTGCCATATCTTCCTTGCCAATGAACATACCAACAAACTTCACCCACTCTGCCTGACCCAATGGGTCAAGTTCCTTATATCCCAAATGAGGAACAAGGGTAATGCCCGTCTCGCTGATAGCATCATAGCCACCCCGTTTGGAAGGTGATATGAAAATGACATCTGGATTGGCAGCCAGCACCAACTCGGTATCAACATTACCCTCCATTCCTATCTTGACAATGGAACCGTCTTTAACACGCTGCATAATATCCTTGTCGAAGAGGTTCTTGGTTCCGGTGATACCCTTAATGACATCATGGGCATCAAGTATGGTGAAGTTAGATAGCTGTAAAGCCGTCATCAGAATGACACTCCGGATAGGAACAACTACCTTGGTATAGCCTTCAGGCACTACGGTTGTGGAAGAACGAACCAAGGCAAAACGATCTTTCTTACCAACCGTTAACAAGTGAATGCCAGCAGAATCGCGAACAATAAAACCTGTGGCGTACTTAACTTCTGGGCATGTCATGGCACTATCTGTCTGAAGAGCGTCTTGCACATCACCATGAGTCTGCCTACGTGAACTGCATGAGGCTAACAAAACCAGGAGCAATAGAAATGTATAATTCTTCATAAATAAAGATGGATGATATGAATAAAATAAAGCACGAAGACGGTTATGACAACCATAAGCACTTCAACAGAACGGTTGATGCGGATAGCTCGATGCATATCGTCTAATGTCAGCGGACGGTCGTTGGAACCAATATATGCTTTTTCGAACCTTTCACCAAAATAATCGTGAGGACCACCGAAACGACAGTCAAGGATTCCTGCTAGTGCCGCTTCTGGATAACCGCTATTGGGGCTGTCTTGCCCGCGGCCATACCACGTCACAGAGGGCAAAAGTCCAAAACGCCACGTCACAATAAGCATGAGCAATGCCGTAATTCGGGCAGGCAGGTAGTTGGCTATATCGTCAATATGGGCTGCCCAACAACCAAAGTCACGATAACGTGCCGTACGATAGCCTATCATAGAGTCAAGGGTATTGACCATCTTATATGCCATCATACCAGGTACACCCAACAGCATATACCAAAAAAGTGGAGCTACTACTCCGTCACTCAAGTTCTCGGCAAGAGTTTCCAACGCTGCAGTACGAACCTCCTGTGCCGACAGCTGTGAAGTGTCACGACCTACGATGCGAGCAACCTGCATTCTACCCTCTTCCAACGAACGGTCGACAGCATAAAACACCTCACGAACTTCACGAACGAGTGTAGTTCCTGCCAAACAGTAGAACACACAAGCGGCACCTACACCCATTCCAAGGAATACATTAATGCCATAAAGCCAGTTCATCAAGAAGTAGAAGGACATATATACAAGTGCTATCAAAATGACAGCTGTCAAGGCGCCCTTGAAACGGCGGAAGCTTCCACTATTTAACCAACGCTCGCAAGTTGCTATCAACTTACCAAAAAAAACAACGGGATGTGGCAACCATGACGGGTCGCCGATAAAAAGGTCGGCAAGCCAACCTGCTAACAAGACAATGATTGCTTTCATGCCATAAGTATTTGTACGATACGCTCTGCTGTTCTTCCATCCCACCTGTCAGGCAATGTCCCCTGCTTCCAGCTTCCAGCTACAAGCTGGGTTAAAGATTTACGTAACAGGTCTGTATTTTCTCCCACCAGCAGATTTGTTCCTTCCTTGACAGTCTCCTGGTGCTCAGTATAACTATTCAGCGTAATACATGGAACTTTGTTGAATGTTGCCTCCTCAGCCACGTTTCCAGAATCTGTTATGATGCCCATAGCATGAGAAGTAAGATAGCCAAACTCAAGATAGCTAAGTGAGGATTGAAGGCTGAAGGCAGACGGTTGAGGGTAATCATTCATCCAATCCTGTACTGCACGATAAGCAGGAGCACGAAGTGGAGCAATGACAGGAATGTTTCCTGCCACCTCGCTAATAACCGTCAGCATGCGCGTCAGATTCTCCTGGTCAGCCAATAAGGCTCGTCGATTGACCGTCAGCACCAGATATCGGCCATCGTCAATGCCACAAAGACATGCCGGACGCTGCCAACGCTTACTGTTGTAGCGAAGTGAATCCATCAGGATATTACCTACCATATAAATCTTGTGCATCTCGGCACCTTCGCGCGTAGCAATACTACTTGAACCAGAACCAGCCGTAAATAGCAAATCGCTTAAGCCATCAATTACCAATCTATTGACTTCTTTAGGCATACGAATATCGAACGAGCGTGTACCAGCTACGAGATGAACCAGTCTCAAACCTCTTTTCTTAGTCACAATGGCTGCAGCCATGGTCGATGCCAAATCATCGACAACAATGACGGTATCTGTTGTGTTTTGTTCCAAATAACGATCAAAAGAGGCCATGACACAACTGGTAAGCTCGTTCAGATTTTCACAATCCGCACCCAGAAAGACATCTGGACGTGGCATTTGCAAGTCGCTGAACAAAGAAGACTCCAATGTAGGGTCATCCACCGTACCAGCATATACCAACCGATAGCTGATGCCCTCAGTATGCCCTATGGCCCTGATGATGGGTGCCACCTTGACAAAGTTGGGACGTGCCCCAGTAAATATACATATTTTTTGTTCCATGGGTGCAAAATTAATAAAAAGTTTGGAGTTTGATGTTTATCGCTCAAAGAAAAATTAACTTATGACGACAAATTGGCAGAAAAAACAACTAAAAACCATATTTCTTCAAACTCAGAGCCCTTAACTCAAAACTTTTTTGTACCTTTGCACACGCTTAATAACAAATAAGGTATTAGAAAAAGATGATAACAGTCACAAACTTAGCAATTCAGTTTGGAAAAAAGACCCTTTACAAGGACGTTAATCTGAAGTTCACTAGTGGTAACATTTACGGCATCATCGGTGCAAATGGTGCTGGCAAATCAACATTGTTGCGCGCCATCAGCGGCGAATTGGAACCCAACAAGGGCACCATCGAGATGCAGCCGGGTGAGCGTCTATCTGTATTGGAACAAGACCATTTCAAATATGATGACTATTCAGTCATGAACACGGTGCTGATGGGACATCAGCCACTATGGCAGAACATGAAGGAACGTGAGGCACTCTATGCGAAAGCAGAGATGACAGAAGAAGACGGTGTACTCGCTGCAGATCTGGAGATGGCTTTCGCTGAGATGAACGGTTGGGAAGCAGAAAGTGAGGCTGCCCAACTTCTTCAGAACCTGGGTGTACAAGAGGGCCAACACTACAAACAGATGTCTGAGATTTCAAATAACGAAAAGGTTCGTGTTATGTTGGCCAAGGCTTTATTCGGACACCCCGACAATTTGCTGTTGGACGAGCCCACAAACGACCTTGACCTGGATACTGTCCAGTGGCTGGAGGAATATCTCTCCAACCTAGAGCAATGTGTTTTGGTCGTTTCGCACGATCGTCACTTCCTAGATGCTGTTTCCACCCAGACTGTAGACATAGACTTCGGTAAGGTGACATTGTTCTCAGGCAATTATTCATTCTGGTACGAATCGTCACAGTTGGCGCTACGCCAGGCACAGAACCAAAAGATGAAAGCCGATGAGAAGCGTAAGCAACTGGAAGAATTCATACGCAGGTTTTCTGCCAACGTAGCCAAGTCAAAGCAGACGACCTCGCGCAAGAAAATGCTCGAGAAACTAAACGTAGAAGAAATCACACCATCAACGCGCAAATATCCTGGTATCATTTTCTCCATGGAGCGCGAACCTGGCACGCAAATTTTAGAAGTTGAAGGACTGAAAGCATTAGATGCTGACGGAACTGTGCTTTTCGACAATGTCAGTTTCACCATAGAGAAAGGGCAGAAGACAGTCTTCCTGTCGCATAATCCTAAAGCTATGACTGCACTATTTGAGATTATCAACGACAACCGTCAAGCTGATGCAGGAACCTATAAGTGGGGCGTAACCATCACTACCGCGTACTTACCACTGGACAATACGGAGTTCTTCCAGACGGAAATGAACTTGGTTGACTGGCTGAGCCAATACGGTACAGGCAATGAGGTGATGATGAAGTCATTCCTGGGTCGCATGCTCTTCAAGGAAGAAGACGTATTAAAACATGTCAATGTGCTCAGTGGTGGCGAGAAAATGCGCTGTATGATAGCACGCATGCAGCTGAAGAATGCAAACTGTCTAATACTGGACACTCCAACCAATCATCTGGATTTGGAGTCTATTCAGGCTTTCAACAACAACCTCATCTCATTCAAGGGCAACATTTTGTTCGCCTCACATGACCATGAGTTCATCAACACAGTGGCCGACCGCATCATTGAACTGACTCCCAAAGGAACTATTGACAAACTGACAACTTATGATGATTACATATACGATGAAGCTATCAAAGCAAAGAAAGCCGAGATGTATGCATAACATTGGCACAATTTTTGCAGTCAGGCACTAAAAATCAATATCGCTATGAAAGAAGAAGAAATAAAAAACATGGAAGAGGAAGAAAACCTCGATAGTGTAGAAAATGCCGAAGCTCAAGAGAATGCTGAAGCCCAAGAGAACGCAGAAAAATGCGAGTCAGAAACAGAAAAAGACCCGTTGGAGGCTGCGCAAGAAGAAATAGAACAGTTAAAAGACAAGTATCTTCGTTCTGTTGCAGAATTTGACAACTACCGAAAGCGTACGTTGAAGGAAAAGGCTGAACTGATATTAAACGGAGGCGAAAAAGCCGTTCTGGCTATTCTGCCCGTTATTGATGACATGGAACGTGCCATAGAAAACGGAAAGAAAACCGATGACCCCTGTGTACTGCGGGAAGGAATGGAACTCATCTACCAGAAATTCATAAAAGCTCTTGAAAGTCTTAGCGTGAAAAAGATTGACACAGATGGTACAGACTTCAACACAGACTTACACGAAGCCGTTGCCATGGTTCCTGGTATGGGCGACGATAAAAAAGGTAAAGTCATCGACTGCCTGCAAACAGGCTATCAACTGAACGATAAAGTAATTCGCCACGCAAAAGTGGCAGTAGGACAATAACACAAAAATGGCACAAAAAAGAGACTACTATGAGGTGCTTGGCGTAGACAAAAACGCCACAGAAGATCAAATTAAAAAGGCGTACCGCACCATCGCCATTAAATATCATCCTGACCGTAATCCCGGTAACAAAGAAGCCGAAGAAAAATTCAAGGAAGCTGCCGAGGCCTACGATGTATTGCATGACCCGCAGAAACGACAGCAATATGACACCTTCGGATTCAGCAGTCCTGGAGATTCCGGCGGATTCGGCGGATTCGGTGGAACATCTATGAACATGGACGACATTTTCTCCATGTTTGGCGACATCTTCGGTGGCCATGCAGGCTTTAGTGGTTTTGGTGGTGGTGGAAAGCGCGGTCCTCAGGTTCATCGTGGTAGCGACCTTCGACTGAAAGTGAGACTATCGCTGGACGAGATTGCCCACGGCGTTACCAAAAAGTTCAAAGTGCGCAAGGACATCACATGCTCACATTGTCACGGTACTGGTGCCGAGAATGGCAGCACAAATGAAACTTGTCCTACATGCCACGGTTCCGGCGTCATCACCCATACAACACAAAGCATTTTCGGAATGATGCAGACCCAAGGGGTTTGCCCCACTTGCGACGGTGAAGGCAGCATCATCAAAAACAAATGTAGCCACTGCCACGGAACAGGTGTAGAAAAGGGCGAAGAAGTTGTAGAAATCAAAATTCCTGCCGGTGTAGCGGAGGGCATGATTGTCAACGTCCCTGGAAAAGGCAATGCCGGACAGCACAAAGGTGTTAACGGCGATATACAAGTGTTTATCGAAGAGGAAGAAAACGACACCTTTATTCGTGACGACAACAACTTGATATACAATTTGTTGCTTGACTTCCCTACAGCGGCACTTGGCGGTGAAGTTGAAATACCAACCATAGAAGGAACCCGTCTGAAAGTAAAAATGGAACCAGGAACACAGCCTGGCAAAACCATGCGTCTGCGTGGAAAAGGTCTTCCTGCCGTTCAAGGCTATGGTCGTGGTAATGGCGACTTAGTGGTCAATGTCAGTGTGTATATCCCCAAGGAATTGTCACGCGAAGAAAAAGAAGCTATAGAAAACTTCCGCAACAGCGACAATTTCAAAGGCGATGTGGCTACAAAGCGAAGCATCTTCCAAAAATTTAAAAACTACTTCAGTTAAATGAATTACCAAGAGACCTGCGAGTATCTATACAACCAGCTGCCTATGTTTGAACGGCAAGGGGCATCAGGCTATAAGGAAGGGCTAAGTAACACACTTGCACTGGACGAACACTTTGGACACCCACACCAGTGCTATGCTACTATCCATGTTGGCGGAACCAACGGTAAGGGCAGCGTGTCACACACCCTTGCTTCCGTTCTTCAGGAATGTGGTTATCGCGTAGGTCTTTATACGTCACCCCACCTCGTAGACTTCAGTGAACGTATACGTATCAACGGAAAAGCTATCAGCGAGGAATACGTGGTTGATTTCGTGGAAAAGGAACGAGCCTTCTTTGAGCCACTCAAGCCATCTTTCTTCGAAATCACTACAGCTTTGGCTTTCAAGTATTTCCGTGACAGAGAAGTTGACATTGCCGTCATAGAAGTAGGACTGGGCGGACGATTAGACTGCACCAACATCATCACCCCTATTGTTTCCGTTATCACAAATATCAGTTTCGACCATACTCAATTTTTAGGAGACACGTTGGGAAAGATTGCCTCCGAGAAGGCTGGTATAATAAAAAAAGGCGTACCCGTCATCATCGGAGAGAGCAATAGCGAAACACGCCCTGTTTTCGAAGCCAAAGCAAGGGAGATGTGCACTCCAATAGTGTTTGCCGATGATGACCCCATTGTTATAAGTGCAGAATTCAAACCAGAAGGAGGCATCCATTACGTCACAAAGATGTTCGGCGAATTGGACGGTGACCTTGGTGGCTTGTACCAACCCAAAAACCTGAATACGGTGATGCATGTGCTGGAAGCATTAGTAAAACAAGGGTTTCTTACCCAATACGACAACGAGAAAACTCACAAAACATGTCACTACGAGTTGCAGGAAAGCCTGAAGAACGTTGCTGCTAATACGGGGCTGATGGGACGTTGGCAAATAATCCAGACGTCTCCGCAGGTTATATGTGACACCGGCCATAACGTAGGAGGATGGCAATATCTGAGCCAACAACTCAAGGCTATCAGGTGCCATCAACTGCACATTGTATTTGGCATGGTCAACGACAAAGATATCAATGGTGTGCTTGAATTGCTTCCTGAGCATGCGATTTATTATTTCACACAACCCCACTCGCCAAGAGCAATGAATGCGACAACTTTGCAGTCCATGGCAGCCAGAAAGAATCTTTCTGGGAACACCTATCCTACTGTCCGTGAGGCATATAAAGCAGCTAAAAATGCAGCGACAAACGAGGATTTTATTTTCGTTGGAGGTTCAAGTTATGTTGTTGGCGATTTCCTCAAAACTTGTATTTAGTTGTTTTTAACACTCCTGTAAACGTTTTTTTAAAGGTTTCCTTCGTCATTCTCGTTTTTTTTCGGTTACTTTGCAAATTAGAATTTTAGTAACTAAAAAATCAAACGTATATGGCTAACACAACGGAAAATGCGAATTTGTGTGGTCTGAATCGTAAAGATTTCCAGACCACAATTAACGGTAAGAAAACGGATCTCTACATTTTGAAGAACCGCAAAGGTTATGAAGTTGCGATCTCAAATTATGGAGGCGCTATTGTTGCTATTATGGTCCCAGACAAGGACGGTAACGTGGCCAATGTTATTGAAGGTCATGCCAATATCAAGCAGCTCACCAGCGGTGAAGAACCTTACCTCTCCACGCTGATAGGACGCTGGGGCAACCGTATCTGCAAAGGACAGTTCACCCTGAACGGCAAGGACTACCAACTGGCCTTGAACGACGGCCCTAACCATCTGCATGGTGGCGCCAAAGGGTTCAATTGTAAGGTTTGGGATGCCCGTCAGATGGGTCCTCGTTCATTGGCACTACACCGCATCTCCTCTTATGGTGAGGAAGGTTACACTGGCGAGCTCGACGTAACGGTAGAATTCACCTTCACTGATCTCAACGAGTTGGTGATTGAGTATTTGGCAACAACCAACAAGAAAACCATTGTCAACTTAACCCACCACGCATTCTTCTCATTGGCAGGTACGGCAGACCCAACTCCAGGAATTGACGACCTGATTTGCGAGATTAATGCAGACTTCTATCTTCCTACCGATGACACGGCTATACCTACTGGTGAAATCCTCAAGGTAGCAGGGACACCCTTCGATTTCCGTACGCCAAAATCTATTGGTCAGGAGATTGACGCTGACAACGAGCAGATTAAGTTCGGTCATGGCTATGACCACAATTATGTACTGAACAAGAAAGAAGAGGGAGAATTGAGTCTGGCTGCCAAGCTCACTGATCCAAAGAGCGGACGCACTCTGGAGTGCTATACCACAGAACCTGGTCTTCAACTCTATACAGGTAACTTCCTTAGTGGTTACAAGGGTGCAAACGGAGCCACATTCCCACATCGTTCTGCAGTTTGTTTAGAGGCACAACACTTCCCCGACACTCCAAATCGTCCTTATTTCCCGTCTGTTGTGCTGAACCCTGGTCAGCAATATAAGCAAAAGACGATTTACCGTTTCGGCGTTAAACAATAAAGTAAAGGTGTTATCGCAAGCATTATAAAACTATGCAACAAAATCAAACACAAAACTACACATTTGCACTCATTGTTGTGTTCATCGTATGTTTCCTCATCGGATTCATCACGACAATGAACAACTCCATGATTGACTTCTGCTCGAAGGCTTTCAACCTGTCAGCCCAGGAAGGACAGTATGTCAATTCCGCTTTCTACGGAGCCTACCTGTTGGCCATTCCTTTCTCGCTGTTGATGAGCAAGATTGGCTACAAGGCAACCCTCATTCTTGGTTTAGCCGTAGCCGGTATCGGCTTTGTTGTCAACTCATTAGGCATCGACTGGGCTATTGGCGCTAATGTTAGCGTCTACGCTATATTCTTGAGTTCCATGTGCCTGGTAGCAATGGGTGTGGTGATGCTACAGAACGTGGCAAATCCTTACGTCATGGTGTTGGGTAAGCCTGAGAGCAGCGCGTTCCGCATGACGCTGTCGCAGGCGTTAAACTCAGTAGCGACGACCGTTGCACCTATTTTTATTACTAGTGTTATCCTGGCAGGAGAGATTCCGACTCCCGAGCTGGTGCCCGGCCCCTTCTTGGGATTAGGCATCTTCACACTCTTCATCTGTCTGGTGCTGGTTTTCCTAAAGCTGCCGAAGATTGACGAAGGCGCCCAGAGCAAGGAATTCAACCAGCATCCTGCCGAGAAGAGCACCGTGTTTGCCTATCCTCACGTATGGCTGTGCGCACTGGGCATCTTCATGTATATGGGCGTTGAAATCGGCGTTCCCTCCATGCTGCCCTATCGTTTCCAGCTGTTAGGTGAAACCGATAGCAATACCGTAACGAGCTTCCTGGCCTTCTACTGGGGAGGCATGATGGTGGGCCGTTTCATCGGTGCAGGCATCCTTACCAAGTTCAAGCCCCGCATGGTGCTGTCCTGCTGCGTCAGCCTCGGTGCGCTGTGCATCCTGCTGTCACTCTTGTTCTCCAGCAGCATTATCGGTATCTGGTTTATGCTGGCTGCAGGTTTGTTCCATTCTGTCATGTGGCCACTCATCTTCAACCTGGGTCTGATGCACCTGGGCCGTCACACCAAGGCTGCCTCAGGTATCATCAATACCGGTGTTATCGGCGCAGCAGTTCTGATGCCCATCATGGGAGCCGTAGTCGATATTACAGGTGTCATCTTAGCCATGTGCATCATGTTCGTTTATTATGCTTACATCTTCTGGTTCTGCAACTGGGGTAGTTACATCGGCTTAGAAGACAGAAAGTAAGAAATCATACTATTATATACTAAACTACATTTACATTTATGATGGAAATTGAATTTGTAAGAAGCCGATTCATCAAGCATTTTGACGGAAAGACTGGAAATGTTTATGCCTCTCCTGGCCGTATTAATCTCATCGGCGAACATACCGACTACAATGGCGGCTTTGTATTCCCAGGCGCTGTTGACAAGGGTATTATGGCCGAGATACGCGCCAATGGCACAGAAGATACCGTCATGGCCTATGCCATTGACTTGAAAGACCGTGTCGACTTCAAACTCAGCGATCCCAACGGTCCCCGCGCCTCATGGGCTCGTTATATTTATGGTATAGCACTGGAAATGACAAAGTTGGGCGTTCCTGTCAAAGGATTTAACATTGCCTTTGCCGGAGACGTTCCCCTCGGTGCTGGCATGTCTTCAAGCGCAGCAATGGAGAGTTGCATCGCCTTCGGACTTAACGACATATTCGGTGATAATCAAGTAAGCCAATGGGATATGGTACTGGCTGGCCAGGCAACCGAGCATAACTACTGTGGGGTCAACTGCGGCATCATGGATCAATTTGCTTCTGTGTTCGGTAAGGCAGGCTGCCTGATGCGCCTCGACTGCCGTAGCCGTGAGTTCCAGTATTTCCCGTTCAAACCAGATGGTTATCGTTTAGTACTGCTTGACTCCGTCGTCAAGCACCAGTTAGCAGGCTCACCATATAATGACCGCCGCAATTCCTGCGAGAACGTTGTCAAGCACATTCAGGCCAAGCATCCTGATTGTAAGTTCGAGACTTTGCGCGACTGTACGTGGGAACAGCTTGATGAAGTTCGTTCCGAGGTTGGCGAAGAGGACTACAAGCGTGCCAAATTCGTGCTTGGTGAGAAAGACCGTGTGCTGGCAGTCTGCGATGCCCTCAACGATGGCGACTACGAAAAGGTTGGCGAAATGATGTACCAAACTCATGAAGGACTGTCCAAAGACTATGAGGTCAGTTGTGAAGAGCTTGATTTCCTCAATCAGATTGCCAAGGACAATGGAGTTACGGGCTCCCGTATCATGGGCGGCGGCTTCGGTGGCTGTACCATCAACTTGGTCCGTAACGACCTCTATAAGCAGTTTATTGCCGACGCCAAGAAGCGCTTCAATGAAAAGTACGGTCACGAACCGAAAGTCTACGACGTCGTAATTGGTGACGGATCACGCAAGGTGTGCTAATCCTTAATACATTTTAAGCTCAATTCCATCATCGTTTTCACTGATGTGGAATAATTCTTAAAAATGTGTAAAAAAGCACTGGGATAGAAAATTCTCAGTGTTTTTTTATGGTTATTATGGAAATAATGTGTAATTTTACACCCTAATTTAAAACTAACTAAAAACAATTCTTATACAATGAGTAACATGAAGAATTATTTTGCAGGTATGACAGTAGCTGTAGCACTGTTGTCTGCATGTGCATCTGGTGAGCAGAAGGCACTGACGGTATCAGGTCTTGACCCTGCCAAGTTTGACACTCTCATCAATGAGAAACCTGTCAAGCTCTACACCCTGAAAAATGCCAATGGCATGGAAGTATGCATTACAAACTATGGTGGCCGCGTAGTCAGCTTGGTTGTTCCCGACAAGGACGGCAAATCCACTGATGTGGTCTTGGGCTTCGACAACATCGCCCAATATGCTGACACACTGAACTCTCCTACTGACTATGGTTCAAGCGTAGGTCGTTATGCTAACCGCATCAAGGAAGCAACATTCACGCTGAACGACAGCACCTATTACCTAAAGAAGAACGACGGTCCCAACTGTCTGCACGGTGGTGGCACCACAGGTTGGATGAATCAAGTATATACAGCCGAACAAATTGGCGACTCCATCCTGAAGCTGACCATTGTGGCAGAAGATGGAGAAAACGGATTCCCCGGCAAAGTAAAAGCCATCACCACCTATACCGTCACTTCTGATAACACTCTGGACATCACTTGGGAGGCTGAAACCGATGAACCGACCATTATCAATCAAACCAATCATAACTATTATAACCTGAGCGGCAACTTCACCGAGCCTGGTTATGACATGGTGCTTTATGTGAATGCAGACAACTTCACACCTTCCGATAAGCTGTACATACCCACTGGTGAAATCAAGCCAGTAGATGGTACTCCCATGGATTTCCGCACACCCCATGCCATCGGCGACAGCATCAAGTCACAGTTCGATCAGATTCAGAATGCCTCTGGTTACGACCACAACTGGTGCCTCAACACCTATAAGGACGGCAAGGGTGACGACACGCAGGTCTGCGCAAGTCTCTACTCTCCCAAGACGGGTATCTTCATGGAGATGTACACAAACGAGCCCGGCGTTCAAGTATATAGTGGTAATTTCCAAGGTGTTGGCAACGAGGTGAACATCCAGCACAAGCACGGTCCTTATCCTCAGCATGTCAGCGTCTGCTTAGAGAGCCAGAAGTTCCCCGATAGTCCTAACAAGAAAGACTGGGTACAGCCTGTTCTCAATCCAGGCGAGAAGTATTTCAGCCATGCAGCCTACAAATTCTCTATCAAGTAATTAATAAACAAAAAAACATATTATGGCAATATTAGACTGGATCGTCATTGGCGTTTTCTGCTGTGCGTTGATTGGCGTTGTAGTTTGGGTCGTCTCACAGAAGAACGACAACTCGGCAGACTATTTCTTAGGTGGTAAAGATGCTACATGGGTAGCTATCGGTGCAAGTATCTTTGCTTCAAACATTGGTTCCGAACACCTCATCGGACTGGCAGGTGCCGGTGCTTCTTCCGGTATGGCTATGGCCCACTGGGAGATTCAAGGATGGATGATTCTGATTCTCGGCTGGGTGTTCGTTCCCTTTTATACCCGAAGTATGGTATACACGATGCCAGAATTTCTGGAGCGTCGATTCAACAAGCAGTCACGCACCATTCTGTCTGTTATTTCTCTGATATCCTATGTACTTACTAAGGTGGCCGTCACGGTTTATGCCGGTGGTCTCGTATTCCAGCAGGTCTTTGGTATCAAGGAACTCTGGGGCATCGATTTCTTCTGGATTGCCGCTATCGGACTGGTGGTCATCACCGCTCTTTATACTGTTTTCGGTGGTATGAAAAGTGTGCTTTATACCAGCGTACTCCAGACACCTATCCTGCTGCTGGGCTCACTCATCATCCTCGTATTAGGCCTCAAAGCCCTTGGCGGCTGGGATGAGATGATGGCAACCTGTTCTATCCAGACGGTCAACGAATATGGCGACCACATGACAAACCTGATGCGTGACCTACGCGATCCTCAGTATCCTTGGCTCGGCGCACTGGTGGGTTCTGCCGTCATCGGTTTCTGGTACTGGTGTACCGACCAGTTTATCGTACAACGTGTGCTCTCTGGCAAAGACGAGAAAGAAAGCCGCCGTGGTACCATCTTCGGTGCTTACCTGAAACTCTGTCCCGTATTCTTGTTCCTTATTCCCGGAATGATTGCCTACGCAATGAGTACCAAGGGTATCACACTGCCAAACGGTGAAGTATTCGTCCTGTCAACACCCGACGCTGCCTTCCCCACCCTTGTGGCAAAAATCCTGCCTGCCGGTGTGAAAGGTCTGGTGGTCTGCGGTATTCTGGCTGCCCTCATGTCGTCACTGGCCTCTCTGTTCAACTCTTCAGCCATGCTGTTCACCATCGACTTCTGGAAGCGCCTGAAGCCTGAGACTCCTGAGAAGCAGCTTGTACGCATCGGCCAAGTGGCTACTGTGGTCATTGTCGTCCTCGGCATCCTCTGGATTCCCATCATGCGCTCAGTAGGTGATGTGCTCTACAACTACTTGCAGGACGTTCAGTCAGTACTTGCTCCCGGCATTGCCTCTGCCTTCCTATTGGGTATCTGCTGGAAACGAGCATCTGCAGAAGGTGGTATGTGGGGTCTGCTCTCCGGCATCATCATCGGTCTGACACGTCTGGGCGCCAAGGTTTACTATAGTAATGCCGTTGATGCTCCCGACAGCTGGTTCAAGGCTGTATTCTTCGACTTCAACTGGCTCTACTTCTGTGGTGTCATGCTTGTTGTCTGCTGTCTGATAGTTATCATCGTATCACTGCTCACGAAGGCTCCTGACGAACAAAAGATCCAGGGTCTCGTCTTTGGTACGTCGACTCCTGAGCAGCGTGCTGCTACGCGTGCATCTTGGAATAAGTGGGATATTATCCATAGCTTCATCATCCTTGGCATCACAGTCGCCTTCTACATCTATTTCTGGTAAACGCCCAAATGACATCATTTTATTTTGAGCATCAGAAAATCTTCTTAGCCGTCGATTGCATCATCTTCGGTTTTGATGACAACAAGCTAAAGATACTTATCGGTCGCCGGCAAATGGATCCTGGCCGTGGCGAATGGAGCCTCTACGGAGGTTTCGTTCGCAACGACGAGAGCATAGACGAGGCTGCCGACCGCACTCTCTATCAGCTGACGGGTATGCGCAATGTCTATATGCGTCAGGTGGGAGCATTCGGCAGCGTCAAACGCGACCCAGGCGAGCGGGTGGTATCAATTGCCTACTATGCCCTCATCAATGTCAAGGACTACGATGAGCATCTGCTGAAAGAGCATCAGGTTGAATGGGTTAACGTTGACGAAATGCCACATCTCTATTCCGACCACAACGTGATGGTGGAGAAAGCGCGCAAACTCATGCGCCAGAAGATGCATACCGAACCCGTAGGTTTCGAGCTCCTTCCCGACCTGTTCACGCTGACGCAACTCCAGCGACTGTATGAAGCAGTGAAAGGTGAGGAAGTCGATAAACGCAATTTCCGTAAGCGTATCAAGGACATGGACTTCATCGAAAAAACCGACCTCATCGACAAGGAGAGTTCTAAGCGTGGTGCCGCCTTCTATCGCTTCAATAAAAAAGTATATTCATTAGAACCCAATTTTAAACTGTAGAACATTATGTTAGAAGAACTGAAACAGAAAGTTTTCAAGGCCAACCTGGACCTTGTAAAACACAATCTCGTGATATTCACCTGGGGCAATGTCTCGGCTATCGACCGTGAGAAGGGCCTCGTAGTCATCAAGCCCTCTGGTGTCGAGTACGATGTCATGAAGGCCTCCGATATGGTCGTTGTCGACCTCGAGACAGGCAAGGTTGTGGAAGGCGAACTCAATCCTTCAAGCGACACACCGACACACCTTATATTATATAAGGCATTCCCTGAACTGGGTGGCATCGTCCACACCCACTCAACCTATGCCACGGCATGGGCTCAGGCTGGCAAAGACATTCCCAACATCGGCACTACCCATGCCGACTATTTCCACGACTGTATTCCCTGTACCGACTCCATGACGGCCGAACAGATGCCCGAGTACGAGAAGGAAACCGGCGTGGTCATTGTCAACCGTTTCAAAAAGGACAACATCAATCCTGTCCATACTCCCGCCGTCCTAGTCAAGAACCATGGTCCCTTTGCCTGGGGTAAGGATGCCGACCAAGCAGTCTACCATGCCGTTGTGGCTGAACAGGTTGCCAAGATGGCATTCGTTTCGTTCTGTGTCAATCCACAGACCACGATGAATCCTTTGCTCGTAGAGAAGCATTTCAGCCGCAAGCACGGTCCTAATGCCTACTATGGCCAGAAGAAAAAATAATACAGACTATTCATTAATTAAAAAAAACAGACTATGATTAAAGCATTCGAACAGTATGAGATTTGGTGGGTAACTGGTGCACAGCTCCTTTACGGAGGTGATGCAGTAGTTGCTGTTGATGGACACTCCAAGGAGATGGTCGACGGACTAAATGCCACTGGCATTATACCTATTAAGATAGTATATAAAGGCACTGCCAATAGCTCTAAGGAAGTTGAGCAGGTGATGCTCGCTGCCAACAACGACAACAAGTGCGTAGGCATCATCACTTGGATGCATACCTTCTCGCCCGCAAAAATGTGGATCAAAGGTCTTCAGGTACTCCATAAGCCACTGCTTCACTTCCACACACAGTACAACGCCGAGATACCCTGGGAAACCATGGACATGGACTTCATGAACTTGAACCAGAGTGCCCATGGCGACATCGAGTTCGGCCACATCTGCACACGCATGCGCGTTCCCCGCAAGGTTGTCTGCGGTTACTGGAAGGACGAGGCTGCACAGAAGCAGGTTGCCGTATGGGCACGCGTTGCCGCCGGCGTAGCTGACGCCCATAACGTACGCTGCCTCATGTTCGGCATGAACATGAACAATGTTGCCGTGACAGATGGTGACCGTGTAGAGTTCGAGCAGCGTCTGGGATACCATGTCGACTACTACCCTGTTTCGTCCGTCATGGACTACTGGAAAAAAGTCACCGATGCTGAGGTTGACGAACTCGTAGAGACCTACAAGCAGGAGTACACCATCAAGATTGATGAGTCTGGCGAAGAGGTTTACTGGCAGAAGGTACGCAATGCCGCCAAGGCAGAGATAGCCTTGCGCCGCGTTCTCAAGGACGAAGGCGCTACAGCCTTCACCACCAACTTTGACGATTTGGGTGACGCAGACATCTCACAGCCCGATTTTTGTGGCTTCGACCAGATTCCTGGTCTGGCCTCACAGCGTCTCATGGCCGAGGGTATCGGCTTTGGTGCCGAGGGCGACTGGAAGACTGCCTGCCTCTACCGCACACTATGGGTCATCCAACAGGGCATGCCTACTGGCTGCTCCTTCCTCGAGGACTACACGCTCAATTTCGCCGGCGACCGTTCATCATGCCTCCAGAGCCACATGCTCGAGGTTTGTCCGCTTATCGCCGTCGACAAACCCAAACTCGAAGTCCACTTCCTCGGCATCGGCATCCGCAAGGAGCAGACTGCCCGTCTGGTATTTACCTCAAAGGTTGGCCGCGGCATCAAAGCCACCGTTGTTGACCTCGGCAATCGTTTCCGCCTCATCAGCCAGGAGGTAGAGTGCATCGAGCCGAAACCCATGCCCAACATGCCTGTGGCCAGCGCCCTTTGGGTACCGCAGCCTACATTTGAGATTGGTGCTGGCGCATGGATCTTGGCCGGTGGCACCCACCACAGCGCCTTCTCCTACGACATCACCGAGGAATACTGGGAAGACTTCGCCGAGATGCTCGGCATCGAGAACGTCCGCATCAACAAGCAGACCAACACCTTCGATTTCAAGCAGACGCTCCGCAACAACGAGGTTTACTTCATGCTCAATAAGGCGCTGAAATAACAACTATTTGATTTTCTAATTTAAGATTATGACAGCAAAACAAATAATAGAAAGCGGTAAAGCCATCCTCGGTATCGAGTTTGGCTCTACCCGTATCAAAGCTGTTCTCATTGACGAGAACAACAAGCCCATTGCACAAGGTTCACACGAGTGGGAGAACCAGCTCGTTGACGGTCTTTGGACCTACTCAACCGAGGCCATTTGGTATGGACTGCAAGACTGCTATGCCGATTTGCGCAAGGATGTGCAGAAGCAATACGATTGCGAAATAGAGTCGCTTGCCGCCATTGGATTCTCTGCCATGATGCATGGCTACATGGCCTTCAACGAGAAGCAGGAGATTCTAGTACCCTTCCGCACATGGCGTAACACCAATACTGGCAAGGCCGCAGCCAAGCTTTCCGAGCTCTTCAACTACAATATTCCCTTGCGCTGGTCAATCTCCCACCTGTATGAGGCCATTCTCGACAACGAGGAGCATGTCAGCGATATCAAGTACTTAACAACCCTGGCAGGCTATGTCCACTGGCAGGTAACAGGGCAGTTCGTACTGGGTGTCGGCGACGCTTCGGGCATGATTCCTGTCGACCCCGCCACCAAGAGCTACGATGCCACCATGGTCAGCAAGTTCGATAAACTCATCGCTCCCTATGGTTTCACTTGGCACCTGCTTGACATACTGCCTCGTTCACTAAACGCAGGAGAAAATGCCGGTTTCCTGACACCTGAAGGTGCTAAGAAACTCGATGTCTCTGGTCATCTGAAAGCAGGCATCCCCCTGTGTCCTCCCGAAGGCGACGCAGGTACGGGCATGGTAGCCACTAACGCTGTCAAGCAACGCACGGGTAACGTCTCAGCCGGCACATCGTCGTTCTCGATGATAGTACTGGAGAAGCCGCTGTCCAAGCCCTACGAGATGATTGATATGGTGACCACACCTGACGGCAGCCTCGTGGCCATGGTACACTGTAACAACTGTACCTCCGATATCAACGCCTGGGTGGGACTTTTCAAGGAGTACCAGCAGCTGCTGGGTGTTCCCGTCGACATGAACGAGCTCTACGGCAAGCTTTTCAACAAAGCACTTGAGGGTGATGCTGACTGTGGCGGTCTGATGGCCTACAACTACGTATCAGGCGAACCGGTCACCGGTCTTGCCGATGGTCGTCCGCTCTTTGTCCGTTCTGCCAACGACAAGTTCAATCTGGCCAACTTCATGCGTGCCAACCTTTATGGAGCTATCGGCGTACTGAAGATTGGCAACGACATCCTCCTTAAGGAAGAACAGGTAAAGGTCGACCGTATCACAGGGCATGGCGGCTATTTCAAGACACCAGGTGTCGGTCAACGCATGCTGGCTGCTGCCCTCAACTCCCCCATCTCGGTCATGGAGACTGCTGGCGAAGGCGGCGCTTGGGGTATAGCCCTGTTGGCAGGTTTCGTCGTCAACAACCCCAAAGGTCTTAACCTCGCCGACTACCTCGAGGAGGTCATCTTCGCTGGTAACGCAGGTGTCAGCATAGCACCTACAGCCGAGGACGTTGCCGGCTTCGAGAAGTACATCGAGAACTACAAGCGCTGTCTGCCCGTCGAACAGTGTGCTGTCGACAACAAATAACACCACGCAGACATTGCAACCACTATTATTATAGTCGGCATGCGGAGATGTTTTCCGCAAGCCGACTTCTTTTTTTTTTCAGTTTTTTATCTCCACAAGCTTCTATTTCAAGTTTTTTGCGTACATTTGTAGCATGAAACGGTTATTTGTAATAATTCTCGCCGTATGGCTGTACGCTGGTCCCTCTCTGGCTCAAGAACAGAAGCTGGAGATGACTCGTTCCGTTAAAAAGCTAGAGACATACATCGATACCATTACAAAAAGAGGGGTGGACAAGCGTTATATCGAAGTCCCAGCCAAACCCTGGCAAATCGTGCTCAAATACAATTGCAACGAGATGGACTTGATTTCTACGAGCATGGTGTCAGCCGAGAAAATGGCCATGCTTGGCATTAATGGCGTGAGTAACACCGAAGTTTCGTTCAACCCGAGGCTATCGACATCCATTGGAGTGTGGTTAGGCTACCGCGGCTACGGACTGGGCTACAGCTTTTCGATCACCGGCAATAACGGCCGTAATCTGGCCCTGAGTGTCAGTGGTTACAACTATGGTCTTAACTTGCGCTTACGCAAATTCACTACTGATAGACTCGATGCCCATATGTGGGGAAACGACGAATTTGGCCCCTATGACTTGTACGAAAAGGATGCAATGGCTTTCGATGACATTTCTGTCAACTCCCTCATTTTTGACGGATACTATTTGCTCAACGGCAAACGCTTTTCCTATTCAGCTGCCTACGACCAGTCGGTTAAGCAGATTCGGTCTGCAGGTTCCTTCGTGGCAGGTGCCATGTGGTTCCATACGTCGTTCAACATGTCCCAATGGCTCAATGCCCCCCTCGTCCAGCTCATGAGCAACATCGGCCGTGTCAAAATCGATGAAGGTGCCTTGGGTATGGGCTATGCCTACAACTGGGTACCTGCCAAGAACCTGTTGTTCAACGTCACGGCCATACCCATGCTGGTGTTATACAACCACACTAAGATGTATTTATACGAGTCCAACTACGATATTTTCCTCTCTGAAGGTGAAATCTCTCCCACTGGTAAGAAAGCCTATCCCGACGACTTGAACGACACTTCCTGGATGGACGATGTCATTCTCTACCAAACAGGTACAGCCGTCCGCCATAGCAAAGTGTCGTTTAATCTCGACGCCCATTTCTCCGTGGTCTACAACTGGAACAACTTCTATTTCAACATCAATGGCCAGTGGAACTACTTCCACAACAAGTTCGACGACAATAAGATCAAGCTTTACGACTGGTACATCAATGCCTTGATAGGCATCCGTCTCTGACGATGTACTCTTCATACATCATAAGGTAAATATACAATTTAAGGTATAACTAAACAGAAAACAACATGATGAGACTATTATCCACAACAATCGTTCTATTCGCCATGGCAACCTTGTCCATGGCAGGTGAAAACATCAAGGCCACGCTGCATGCCGACCAAGGCAAGGAGAAAATCAATAAAGAGATTTATGGTCAGTTTGCCGAACACCTGGGTTCCTGTATCTACGGTGGTCTGTGGGTTGGGGAAAACTCCCCTATCCCCAATATCAAAGGCTATCGCAAAGATGTCTTCGAAGCCTTGAAGGCGTTGCAAGTTCCCGTCCTGCGCTGGCCTGGAGGCTGTTTCGCCGACGACTACCACTGGATGGACGGCATCGGACCTAAGGAGCAGCGTCCTTCTCTGCGCAACAACAATTGTGGTGGCCCCATCGAAGACAACTCTTTCGGTACACACGAGTTCCTCAACCTCTGCGAAATGCTGGGCTGCGAACCCTACATCAGCGGAAACGTAGGCTCAGGAACGGTGAAGGAGATGGCCCAGTGGGTGGAGTACATGACCAGCGATGGCGATACTCCGATGGCTCGTCTGCGCCGTCAGAACGGACGCGACAAGGCTTGGCACGTCAAATATTTCGGCATAGGCAACGAAGCATGGGGCTGTGGCGGCAACATGACCCCCGAATACTATTCCAACGAGTACCGCAAGTTCAACACCTACTTGCGCGACCAGCCCGGCAACCGTCTCTACCGCATTGCCAGCGGTGCCAGCGACTATGACTATAAGTGGACCGAGGTGCTCATGGAGAAAATCGGCCGTCAAATGCAGGCTGTCTCACTCCATTACTATACCTGCGCGGGCTGGGATGGTTCCAAGGGCTCTGCCATCCAGTTCGACACCGACCAATACTACTGGGCTCTGGCAAAGTGTCTCGAAATTGAGGAGGTCATCCAGAAACACAAGGCTATCATGGACAAAGCCGACCCAAAGAACTCCATTGGCCTTCTTGTCGACGAGTGGGGAACATGGTGGGACGAGGAACCGGGTACCATTGCCGGTCACCTCTATCAGCAGAACGCTCTGCGCGATGCCTTCGTCGCATCCCTGTCGCTCAACGTCTTCCATCGTCACACCGACCGCGTCAAGATGGCCAACATCGCCCAGGTCGTCAACGTCCTGCAGTCCATGATTCTCACCGACCAGCAGGGTACGGGCCACATGGTCCTCACCCCCACCTACCATGTGTTCCAAATGTACACTCCGTTCCAAGATGCTACCTATCTGCCCATCGACATCCATAGCGAGACTATCAAGGTGAGCAAGGCCTACTTCAAGGAGAAAGCCGATGAAAAGACTGGCACACGCACCTTGCCCCTGCTCTCGGCATCGGCAGCACGTACTGCCGACGGCAACATCGTGGTGGCACTCACCAACGTGTCGCTCGACAAGTCCCAGGTCATCGACATAGTCCTCGAGGGCTTTACGGCGCGTCAGGTCTCAGGCCGCATTCTGACCTCAGGAAACGTTGCCGACTACAATGACTTCCAACATCCTGACAAGGTTGTGCCTGCGGAGTTCAAGGACGCCAAACTCAAGAAAGGAGTCCTCACCGTCAAGCTCCCCGCCAAGAGTCTTGTGGTGCTGACCCTCAACAACTGATAACCCATCTACACCCATGATATTGAATATAGGCAGGAAACGTAATGTCGCACTAGTACTGTCGAGTGGCGGTGCCCGTGGACTGGCTCACATCGGCGTCATCGAGGAACTCGAGTCGCAGGGTTTTCACATCACTTCCATTGCAGGGTCATCCATGGGCGCCCTCATTGGTGGCGTCTATGCTGCCGGCAAGCTCAAGGACTTCCGCGAGTGGATGAAGACCATCGACAAGCGCAAGATGGTCGAGCTCACCGACTTCTCATTCAGTCTTAACCACCTGGTCAAGGGCAACCGCATCATCGATGCCATCAAAGAAATCGTCCCCGACACACTTATCGAGGGCTTACCCATCCCCTACTGCGCCATAGCCACCGACTGGGAGAACGGACGCGAAGTGACCTTCCGCAAGGGAAGTCTCTTCGGTGCCATCCGTGCCAGCATCTCGCTACCGGTCTACTACGAGCCTGTACGCATCCACGACATGGTACTCATCGATGGCGGTATCGTCAACCCCATACCACTCAACAGGGTTGTCCGTCGTCGTGGCGACATTCTGGTGGGTGTCGATGTCAGCGGCCACGACTTCCAGGGCCAGAGCCAGCTACAGCGTTTCATTAAGCAACGTCGTCTGAAAGACAAGTCCCTGAGTCAGCTTATCATCAACAAGCTCATCCCCGACATGCCCGATTTCAATTACTACACTCTGCTGACGCGCTCCAGCAGCATCATGATACGTCAGAACTCCAAACTCATGGCACAAGTGACGAAACCCGACATGCTCATCGACATCCAGCTCAAGCGCTATGGCACTTTCGATTACGACAAATCCGAGAAGCTCATAGCCTTAGGGCATCATTACGCACAAAAAGCCATTAATAAGTTTATAAAATAACTTAAAAAGGCTATTGTTTGGAAAATATTTTGTAAATTTGCAGATAGTTTGTCTATCAAGAGCAATAACACTTTATATCTAACAATAGATCAATTATTTTTATGAACGACAACAAAATTATGAATCTTGCAGCCGACAACATCCGTATCTTGGCTGCTTCAATGGTAGAAAAGGCAAAATCGGGTCACCCCGGCGGTGCCATGGGCGGTGCTGACTTCATCAACACCCTTTATTCCGAGTTCCTGGTCTATGATCCCGAGAATCCCGCATGGGAAGGTCGCGACCGTTTCTTCCTCGATCCCGGTCACATGGCTCCTATGCTCTACTCCCAGCTCTGCCTCATCGGCAAATACGAGTTGGAAGACCTGAAGAACCTGCGTCAGTGGGGTTCAGTAACTCCGGGTCACCCCGAGCGCGAACTCGCCCGTGGCATTGAGAATACCTCCGGTCCTCTCGGTCAGGGTCACACCTTCGCCGTCGGTGCCGCTATTGCCGCCAAGTTTCTCAAGGCCAAGCTCGGTGCCGAGGTCATGGGTCAGACCATCTATGCTTACATTTCCGACGGTGGCGTACAGGAGGAGATTTCTCAGGGTGCCGGACGTATTGCCGGTAATCTGGGACTCGACAACCTCATCATGTTCTACGACGCCAACGACATCCAGCTGTCTACGAAGACTGAGGTGGTGACCTGCGAGGATACCGCCAAGAAGTACGAGGCTTGGGGCTGGTACGTTCAGAAGATTGACGGTAACAACGTCGACCAGATTCGCGAGGCCATCAAGAACGCTCAGAAGGAGACCGCTCGTCCTTCGCTGATCATCGGTCATTGCGTGATGGGTAAGGGTGCCCGCAAGGCTGACGGCTCTTCTTATGAGAGCAACTGTGCAACCCACGGTGCTCCTCTCGGTGGCGACGCATACATCAATACCATGAAGAACTTGGGTGCTGATCCTGAGGACCCGTTCCAGATCTTCCCTGAGGTGAAGGAACTCTATGCCAAGCGTGCTGAGGAGCTGAAGAAGATTGTGGCTGAGCGCTATGCTGAGAAGGCTGAGTGGGCCAAGGGTCATCCCGAGCAGGCTAAGCAGCTCGAGGAGTGGTTCAGCGGCAAGGCTCCTGTGATCGACTGGAGCAAGGTGGAGCAGAAGGCTGGCAGCGCTACACGTAGTGCTTCTGCAGCTGTTCTCGGTCAGCTGGCTGAGCAGGTGCCCAACATGATCTGTGCTTCTGCCGACCTGAGCAACTCAGATAACACCAACGGCTTCCTGAAGAAGACCAAGGACATCGTTCGTGGC
>JAEEGL015437543.1_pt1 | contig 34242 bp, 28 predicted proteins | sample 9134231 | NCBI WGS metagenome assembly JAEEGL01 (sample SAMN16246548, study PRJNA631951) | gut metagenome | biome: gut microbiome; feature: rumen; material: fiber-attached | host: Bos | place: Iran: Karaj | collected 2018-10 | reverse complement strand
GTGTTGTTGTGATTCTGGCAGCCATGATCAGCGTGGTTCTGAAGTACACACCGGGCCTGAGGAATATCCCGAGCGGATATGCCATCATTCTGTGCGCGGTGGCGGCAAGTACGGTCGGTGCGGTCCTGTTTCCCGTGCCGGATGAAGAGGAGGGGAAGGACGCATGACCTGGCAGACCTATCTCCCGTATCTTCTGGTCATGGCTCTGGTGACCTATCTGATCCGCATGCTTCCGCTGACGCTGATGCGCCGGCAGATCCGGAACCGATTTGTCCGGTCTTTCCTCAAGTATGTGCCCTATGCGGTGCTCTCCGCCATGACCATTCCCGATATCTTTTATTCCACGGGCTATACGGCCGGTGTTCCGGACGGCCTGATCACAGCGGCCGCCGGGTTCCTTGCAGCCGTTGCCGCCGCCTGGAAGGGCAGGGATCTGCTGACGGTTGCCATTGTGGCCTGCATTGCGGTCGCACTGGCCCAGGGCGTTCTTCTGCTGATCTGAAGCACTCCGAGGGGTGCTTCTTTTTTGTACGGACACCGGACCCTGTCTCTTGTGAAAGCTTTTCTGCGGAAGTATAATCATCCTGCAGAACCCCAATCAAACTTATGGGAGGGACAACAAATGAGAAAACTGATTTCCATGCTTCTTGTTCTCTGCATGCTTGCCACCATGGGCATTCTTCCCGCTTTTGCTGAGGCAGGAACCTTCACTGGTGTCGGAAACGGCAAAGCGGGCGAGGGCTCCATCGAAGTTGCTGTGACGGTGGACGACCAGGGCGTGATCACCGCCGTGGAAGTCACCAAGGACGTCGACAGCGAAGACGGAACCGGCATGAGCAATCTGGCTGTTTCCACCGTACCCGGCGCGATTGTTGAAAACAACAGTCTGGCTGTGGATACCGCGAGCGGTGCAACCCTGACCTCCAACGGTATTCTTGAGGCGGTTGAAGCTGCCCTGACGGCTGCCGGCCTGGATGCTGCTGCCTACAAGACCGCTGCAGCGCCGGCTGCGGAGACCGAAAAAGAAGCTGCAGAAGAAACTGTGGACGTGCTGGTCATCGGTGCCGGCATTGCAGGTCTGTCGGCTGCGCTCTCGGCCAAGGAGAACGGTGCCAATGTTGTGATCATCGACAAGATGCCGATCCCCGGCGGCACGACCAATGTGGCCGGCGGCATTCTGGTCTGCGTGAACTCAGACCTGTACAAGAACTGCCGTCTGGAAAGCGACAGCCTCGAAGCCGTTACGGAATACTGGAAAGCCCATATGTCTGTGAGCGGTGTGGACAGCGGATATCCGGACTATGACCGTCTGCAGGGCGTGCTCGCCGATACCGGCGCTACCGTGGACTGGCTCGTTGCCAACGGCATTGAGTTCAGCGCAGAGCCCTATGCAGGTTCTGTCACCTATCCCATGGCCCTGGCCAACGGCGGCGGTGCCGGCCTGATCAACATGCTGGTCGCGGCTGCTGCAGCCAGAGAGATCCCGCTGGTTCTGGAGTGCAGGGGCACAGCCCTCGTCACGGATGATGCCGGTGCCGTCGTCGGTGCTGTGGCAGAGACCGCGGACAAAGTGATCACCTATCATGCCAAGTCGGTGATTCTGACCACCGGCGGTATTTCCCAGAACGAAGAACTGGTCGCCAAGTACAGCCCGAAACTGCACCGCGCAGGCCTGGTGCCTACCAGTGCTGTCAGCCATACCGGCGACGGTTTCCTGATGGCCCTTGAAGTCGGTGCCGGCACCTTTGATGTCTTCGCCACCCCGCTGTTCGGAACCACCTTTGATCCCGCGCTTGCCGGTGTGGCCGACACCAGTGCCCTGTCCATCTATGCCCAGCTGGGCGTGAATGCCAACGGCGACCGCTTCGCCAACGAAGCAGCCTCTGCCGGCTGGGACGTCATGGACTATACGGCATCCGATATGATCCAGGACGGCAATGCTCCTTTCTGGTACATCTTTGATTCCGCAAACGAAGCCGTTCTGCCCGCTCTGGAAGCCGGTGCAGAAGCCGGCATCGTGGCCAAGGGTGAAACGGTGGAAGAGCTTGCCCTGAACATGCATGTGTACACGGCGAATCTGAAGGCTGCCTTTGAAAAGTACGGCGCTGCGGTTGCAGCCGGCGAAGACACCGAGTTCGGCAAGCCCGCTGCCTTCCTCGCACCGATTGAAAAGGCTCCGTTCTATGCCGTCAAGGTCTTCCCGACCACCTTCGGCTCGGCCGGCGGCGTCACCACGACTGAGGACGGCCGTGTGACCCGTCAGGACGGTACCGTCATTCCCGGCCTCTATGCAGCCGGTGAAATGAGCAACCGTTACTATTACAACGAGAACTACATCCTGGCAGCCTCCCTGGGCATCTATTCCACCATGGGCCGCCGCGCTGGCGCAGCCGCAGCACAGGATGCAGCCGCCAAGTAAACCGATATCCGGTCCGGCAGAAGCGGGTCTGAATCGCTTCTGCCTCCAGCGCCTCCTTCCGGGAGGCGCTTTTTCTGTTCATGAAAAAAGGCATCCCGCCGGAAAGACGGGATGCCTGGAAAAGAACCATGGATCAGGAAACAATGAGCGACATGAGGTAAAAGGGGAGAGCACGGCCGCCCGCGTCATCCGTGATGACGATCTCCACAGTGTGCTGCCCCGGGGCATCCTCCAGGAGGAGGTCATCCAGGTACAGGCAGTCGCCCCAGGTCTCCTGAAAATTGCTGTCAAGCACCAGCTCCCGGGTGCCGTCAAGGGTAAGGCGGGCAATACAGGCAGGATGCTGCACGCTTTTCCGGTACTGCACGGCCAGGGTGCGGGTGTCCGGAAGATCAAAGCGGATCCTGTCGCCTTTGTGCCGGCCGATCCAGCCGTTTTTGAAATGGTCCAGAAGGCCGTGCTTTTCCTCCGTGTCGGCGCGGAAGCCCTCCAGGTGCGGGCAGGCATTCCGGATGGTCAGGCGGACGGCCTGTTCATAACGGTTGGGGGTCAGGGGTTCGGGCAGGGCGGAAGGAGCGTCGCCGGTGTGCAGGACCGCTGCTTCCTGGAGGAGCCGGATGACCTGTTCGGCCACCAGGGCATGCCCTGCATCGTTCGGATGCAGTCCGTCCGGCGTGATCCTGCCAAGGTCCGCCTTTTCAGCCATCAGGCAGGCATACACGGTGTCCCGGATGGAGACATGGGGGAGACCGTAATGATCCGCGATGCAGGCATGCGTGTCCTCCATGGTTGTACCATCCGAGTACTGGATATTGCACAGCGGAAGCACCGCCGGTGCGGAAGTCCAGGAGAGCAGCCGCCGGAGCGTGCCCTCATAGGTTTCGGCGAAAAAGGATTCCAGAGCGGCACCGGTCAGGTCAAAGCCTTCGCTGCCATGGACATCATTGACGGAAAAATCGACGATGACCAGGTCCGGCTGATACATCAGGACATCCGTTACGGCGCGGGACACACCGTAGTGGGAGTTGGTTCCCCCGATGCCGCCGTTGACAAAGTGAAAAACCGAATGCGGGAAGGTCTCCCGGAACCAGTCAAAGACCCGGAAGGCATAGCAGGTTTCCGGCGTGGAAGCAAGCGCACCCTGGGTAATGGAGCCGCCGAGAAAGGCAAGGGTCAGTTCATCTCCGCGCGCGGCGCGGGTCATCAGGGAAGTCAGTCTCCGGATCATGATACATCAGCCTCCGCAGAAAGATGGATGACAGTGCAGGTTGGTTTGCTGTTTTCTGTCATACCCTATCATACCATATTTACGGAAAAGGAGCGAGCGGCGGCCCGGGACGCAGGCACAGGAAAACGCTCCCTGACATATAGCGCATGCAGGGAGCGTTCGGAAAGAGGGCAGGGCCGGTTTTCTGCTTAACGGATGTAGGATGCAATGAATTTTTCGATCTGACGGTCCCACAGTCCCCATTCATGGGTGGCGTCCGGAATCTCTTCCGTTTCGATATCCCATCCGGTTTTCTTGGCCTGGGTGCAGAACTTCTTGTGGGCGGCAAACAGGCCGTCTGCGGTTCCGCAGGAGACATACAGGCGCGGCCTGTGTTCGGCGCGGGACTGTTTCCGGAGCATGTGGAGCAGATCGTATTCCGTTCCCTTGATGCTGTCCACCTCACCGAAAATGTTCACGAACCGGGCAGAATTCTTTGCATCGGCGACACGGGAAGCCATATCAAGGGCGCCGGAGAAGCTGGCTGCCGCAGCAAAGCGGTCGGGATGCATCAGGGCCAGGCGCATGGCTCCGTATCCGCCCATGGAAAGGCCGGCCACATAGGTGTCCTCGGGCTTGTCCGAGAGACGGAAGAAATCATGCATGACCCGGGGCAGTTCTTCAGACACGAAGTCCCAGTAGCGTTCGCCGTGGACTTCATTGCAGTAAAAACTGTGATTGACGGCTGGCATGATGACGGCAAGGTTATGCTTTGCGGCATAGCGCTCCACGCTGGTGCGGCGCATCCAGATGCTGTGATCATCACTGTAACCGTGAAGCAGGTAAAGGACCTGAGGATCCTCGGCAGTCTTTTTCGCTTCCACGCCGATTCCCATGTTTCTTTCGGGAATGATCACATTGACAGTGACTGCGACAACGAGTGCCTCCGAGAAAAACTGAACCTGACAGAAGGCCATGCGGATCATCCTTTCTGAATTCTGTTATTTGGGCAGGGAAATGGAATAGACGACATCCCCGCAGGCAACGACCGCGCGGCTGTTGCTGGTAAGACCGAAAAAGTCCGTGACCTGGCTGTCCCGGCTCAGCTTGAGGGGATAGCCGTAGAAGCTCTGCTTGCCGACATCCGCGCGGTATAGGTAATCACGGGAAATGGCGTAGAGGTTCTTGCCCTGAATGGCTGCCCCGAGACAGGCGGAAGGCAGCGTGTAGCGCCGGTCAACAGAGCCTGTGAGCAGACGCAGTTCGGTCATGGTCTGCGTGGAGGTGCGTTTCGCGTTCGGTGCGAGGAGGATATAGGCGTCCCCGCGCTCAGGGACATAACTGTCCAGATAGTACCAGCCATAGACCAGGCGGGTATTCGACATATCCTGAACCGCCTTGTAGTCATAGGTGTACATCTGCTGGGTCGTGAATACATGCAGCTTGCTGTTCTCGTAGAGTACCTTGTAGGCAAGGAATTCGCCGAGGGAAACAACGCCGGTATTCATCTTGCCGACCTGGAAGGTGTTGAGCTTGGTGTTGATGGCCGTTCCGTAGATATCCATGGCCAGGGTCCACATATACTGGTCCGCTTCACCGAAGAAACCGGCATCGAGCAACATCAGGTTGTTGTAAGCTTCGGTTTCTTCATCCACAGAGGTACCGTCGAGTGCGCGGACAATCAGGGTCGGTTTGGTGTCGTCCCCGATGACGGCGGCGCAGTACTTGCTTCCGATCCTTGCGAACTGGACCTCGGCGAGCTGCGTTTCGTTATAGGAAGGCCGGCCTTCCTTGTCAACAATGAACAGACGGGAACCGGACCATACAACGATGTGGGTGTCCGATACGGAAAAATGGGCGTTGGCACCGACCGGGAGGGACCAACGGACACCGCCGGTGGCATTCAGACAGTGAATGGAGGCCGAATCGTAATAAAGAATGCTGTCGCCGAAGGGCGTGACATCCTGGTCAGCATAGCACGGAAGAACAACGGAAGAGATTTCTGTGACGGAGCCAAGATGGGAGAGGGCATAAATTCCGAGTCCGATCAGAAGGACGACCACAATGAGGATGATCCAGTTGCGGATCTGCAGGATCAGCTTTTTTTCCTGCCGGGCCAGCGTATTGAGCGTGCTGCTTTTCTTGGTGCGTGGCATTGCGGAAGACTCCTCCTTTCCTGTCAGCAGATTATAGCAACGGTGGCATGGAAACGCAAGCGACCGGACGGGGCAGAGGTGAAAACACCGGGTCAAAAGCCGCAAAGTGGGCGGAAAACATTGATTTCCTAGGGCTATTCGACTACAATGTCCTTGCGGCATCAGCAGAAGACACAAAGCAGAGCCCACAGGACAACTGCAGACGGATGCCGCAGGAAGAGGAAAGATATGAAAGGGATTATTCTGGCAGGAGGAGCGGGAACCCGCCTGTATCCGCTGACAATGGTAACCAGTAAGCAGCTTCTTCCGGTCTATGACAAACCGATGATTTATTATCCCCTTGCAACGCTGATGCTTGCAGGAATCCGGGATATTCTGATCATTTCCACGCCGGACGACACGCCCCGGTTTGAAGCCCTTCTGGGCAACGGAAGCCAGTTCGGGATCAGCCTGCAGTATGCGGTGCAGCCGTCGCCGGACGGTCTGGCCCAGGCGTTCCTGATCGGGGAGGAATTCATTGCCGGAGAACCCTGCGCGATGGTGCTGGGGGACAACATTTTCTACGGCAACGGCTTCGGAAAGATTCTTCTGCGCGCCTCGGAGCAGGCAAGCAGGGGCCGTGCCACCATCTTCGGATATTATGTCAACGATCCGGAGCGCTTCGGCATTGTCGAGTTTGACAAGGACGGAAAGGTGCTTTCCGTGGAGGAAAAGCCGCAGCATCCCAAGAGCAATTACTGCATCACGGGCCTGTATTTCTATGACCGCCGCGTGTGTGAGTTTGCCAAGAAAGTCAAGCCGAGTGCGAGAGGCGAGCTGGAAATCACGGACCTGAACCGCATGTATCTCGAGGACGGCACGCTGGATGTGGAACGCCTCGGCCGCGGCTTTGCCTGGCTGGACACCGGCACCATGGACAGCCTTCTGGAAGCTTCCGAGTTTGTTCATATGGTGGAAAACCGCCAGGGCATCCAGATTTCCGCCCCCGAAGAAATTGCCTTTATCCGTGGATGGATTGACCGGGAGCAGCTGATGGAATCCGCGAAGCTTTACGGCAAGAGTCCCTACGGAACGCATCTCAAGGCGGTGGCAGAAGGGAAGATCCAGTATTGACCGTCCGGAAAACGGGCGGGCGGGCGGATCCGGAGCTCGTGTTCGGCGTGCTCGGAATCCTTCTGCTGGCGGTATTCCCGCTTTCCGCCCATGAATACAGTTCCATCACACGTTTCAAGTATCTTCAGATGCTGTTTCTCACCGGGATCTGTGTCATGACCGCCGCCGTTTTCCTGCGGTCATGGGAAAAACAGTTCTGCTGGAAAAGCCTGCCCCGGCTGCTCTGCGTACTGTATGCGGCATGGGTTGGGCTGTCTGCTTTTTTCGGAAGCTATGCAGGACTTGTGGATGCAGAGGGTGCCCGCGTGGTGCTGACCGGTGCTGTCCGCTATGAGGGACTGATCACACAGGTCTGCTATTTCCTTCTGTTCCTGGTTTTTTCCCTGTCAAGACCGCACCGGGGACTGGTCCTCGGAACCTGTGCTGCCGCCATGGCGGTGTATGCCGCCGTTGTGCTGTGCCAGTATGCAGGCTGGAATGTGCTGGACCTGTTCCCGAAGGGCAGGAGCACCTATACAAACTATGAATTTCAGGGAACCATCGGGAACATTGACATGGTCAGCGGATATCTCACCCTGATGATCCCTCTGGTGCTGATCCCCTGGATCCTGGGGCAGGGAAGTCCGCTTCTGCTCATCAGCGCGCTGCTTGGCGTGATGCTGGAAACCCTGATGGGTGTCCAGTCAGGACTCCTGGCGGTGGCGGTGCTCTCGGCGGTTCTTATATCTGCTGCGCTTGTCCGGGAAGACGTCCGGCTGCGGGCCGGAATTGCGCTTGCAGGGACCGCCTGCTGTTTTGCGCTCCGGAGCGTCATTGGACTCCCCTGGCTGGACGGGACGCAAAGCGTGACGTTCCTCTGGAACCCGCGTGCGCTCCTGTGGCTTGCAGCCGCCGGTGCGGCCGGCGCAGCCGGAGGATTTTTCCGGAAGAAGAAAACCGGTGTTCTCCGTCCCCGGACCGTCACCCTGGTCTGGGGGATGCTGCTGGCGGCTGTCATCCTGCTGGTCTGGCTTTGTCCCCTCGGCGGAGAGGGCAGCATGCTCTGGGAAGTCCGCGAGATCCTCCACGGAAGATCCAGCGATTCCTTTGGTTCCTGGCGCTGGGGCGTATGGCGGCATACCCTCGCGGTCAGCAGGGAGTCCCTGCTGTTCGGAACCGGTCCGGACATGTTCTTCTACGCCATGCAGGATTATCTTCAAGAGACGGGAAATGTGCTGGGCGAACATTTTGACAATCCGCACAACCTGTACCTGGCGATACTGGCGGGCAGCGGACTTCCGGCCCTGCTTCTGTACCTTGCCCTGGTGTTTTCGGTGATAAGGCACTGCTTCCGTTCCCGGGACGTCTTTGTACGTGCCGCAGGGATGAGCGTGTTTCTCTATTCTGTTCAGGGCTTTTTTTCCTTCAGCATCTGTCTGGTGTCCCCCATGGCGTGGACGATCTTCGGGATGGCATGTGCAGGGGAGGAAGAAAAGCCGGGAGGTTTGATTCATGATCATTGCAGCTGAACTCCGGCAGCGGGCACGGGAGGCCATGAAGGCATATATGCCTTTTGCCCTTCTTGTGACCCTGCTGGCGAGTATTCCGTCCCTGGTGCTTCAGATGGCCGCGAGTTTTTCGGGCAACAGCATCATCAATGCCATTCTGCAGTACCAGTATGCGGAGTTTTCCATGAATGTGGTACGGAAGGTGATTGCAGCAGCCTCCCAGACCATGACCCCGGGCGTGCGTATGCTCTGGTATGCCGTGCCGGTCCTGTATCTGATGTTCCCGTTCCTCAATATCGGCAGGAACTACTTCACGCTGCGCATTCTCCGCGGCGCAAATGCCGATGTCTCGGATCTTTTTGCAAGGGTGAGCTGCTTCTTCAAGGCCATTCTTCTGGAAATGATGATGACCGTGAAGATGATTCTCTGGGGTCTTCCCGGGTTCGGCGTAATGCTGCTCGGCTCCGTGCTCTATCTCCGTGGCGTGGGCGGCATGGGCTTCTTCACTTTTCTGTATGGCGTGGGGTTTGCCCTGATGTGCGCCTTGATGATCCGGGCCAATCTCCACTATATGCTGGCCACGATCCTGATGGCGGATATTCCGGAAAAGAGTGCATGGCGCTGCCTGAAGGAAAGCATCGGGATGATGAAGCAGCATGTGATGCAGCTCCTCTCTGTGCTTCTGTCCTTTGTGCTGTATCTGCTGCTCTCGGAGATGGCGGTCAATCTGCTGGCCGGGATTTCCTATCCGATCGCCCTGGTGATCAATCTGATCCTGAACCTGCTGATCACCTGCTATATGCGGACCACGGTCTGTGCCTACTATGAGGCACGGATGAAGGAAAAAAGTGCCTTTGAACCGGCTCAGACCTCTGAACTGGAAGACGAAACCGGCATGGAATAATGCGGATTCCGCACAGAAAAACCCGGACGGGCATTGAACCGTCCGGGTTTTTTGTGCGGGGGAAATCAGTCTTCAAACAGGTCCGGATTGGCATCCTGGAACGTGGCATAGACGGCATCCAGAAGATCCTCGTCTTCCACGGTCTCCAGGGTGATGTCCTCGCCTTCCTGCACCATGCGCAGAATGACCAGATTGACTTCGTCGTCGGATTCGTCATCGAGTTCCCCGTAGGGAGCCATGATGGCAAAGGTCTGATCTTCATAGCGGACGGTGTCAATCAGTTCAAACTGCTGCTCCTCGCCATTTTCATCAACAAGGGTGATGGGTCCGAGGTCTTCCATTTCCTCGTTTTCATCCATGCTGTTATTGTTGAGATTCAAATCGTCCATGTGTTCCTCCTGAAGTATTGATCAATGGCCCGGCTGGGATAGGTGCCGGATGCGCATGATGATAGCACAGTTCGGAATGAAGTGCAATGCCATGCGCCGGCATCATGCCGGAAGCGTGGCAAAAGTGCTTCGGATGTCTTCCTCGGAAACGTCGCCAAGAACACCCTGGACCATGTCCGGGGTTCCGCCGCCTTTGCCCTGAAATGCGTTCTGGAGTTCCCGGGACAGGGGACGGATATCCATGGTTTTGGAGGAAAGGGCATAGTTCCACCCGCCGTCCCGCTTCGCTATCACGAGGGCAGCGCGGTGGTTCTCCGCCAGCTCCCCGGCAGAGGGACGGAGCTGGGAGACCGGAAGGAAGTCGGCACGGATGACGGGCCGACCACCTTCCGCCGCCTGGACAAGGCTGGTGAAAAGACGGGCTGCCATACGTCCCATCTCATACTTCAGCTGATCTCTTTCTTCCGTAAGGTGGCGTACGGCGGAAGCAAGCTCCCCGGGTTTGGCGGAAGTGATATGGGAGATCTCCCGGTTTTCCTGGAGCAGTTCATTTTCGTAGGCCAGGGCACGCACGCCGCAGAGAATGGAGATCCGGACACCGCTCTTATAGTTCTGGAAGGCGATGACCTTGACCTGTCCGATCTGTCCGGTATGCTTGACGTGGGTTCCGCAGCAGGCACAGGTATCATATCCTTCAATGGTGACGATGCGGACGTCCCCGTCAATGGCCTTCTTGGAGCGGTACTCGATGTGCTCGAGGGCTTCCTTTCCGGGATACCCGGCCTGAACCGGCAGGTCCTTCCAGATGGCTTCGTTGACAAGCGATTCAATCCGCAGTGCATCTTCCAGGGTCATCTTTCCGTCAAAATCCATGGTGACGGCATCGGAACCGATGTGGAAGCCGACGTTGTTGTAGCCGAAGTGCTGATGCACCAGGCCGGAAAAGATGTGCTCGCCGCTGTGCTGCTGCATCATGGCCAGACGCCGTGCGCCGTCCACATGGCCTTCCACCGTTTCCCCGCAGGCAAGGGGTGCGGATACCGTGTGGAGAATGGTCCCGTGGGCATCGTGGCAGTCCGTGACCGCAGCAGAGCCGAGAGTCCCATGGTCGGCACCCTGACCGCCGCCCTCCGGGAAGAAAGCGGTTCTGTCCAGTTCCACAGCCCAGGCGTCGCCTTTGGGCTGGCAGGAGAGCACCGTGGCCGTAAAGTCCAGGAGCTCAGAGTCTTCTTCATACAGACGAATGGTCATAGGACGGTTTCCTTTCCGCGTTTTTCGAGATGTTTTTCACAGACGTCCTTCAGACAGCAGCTGCTGCAGTCCGGGGTTGTCCTGGCCGTGCAGACGGCGCGGCCGTGCTCTACAAACCGGTGGCACAGGGCATTGCCTTCCTCGGGCGGGACGATGGCCCGGAGTGCTTTTTCCACACGGGCGGGGTCCGTAATGCCGTCCACCAGGCCGATGCGGTTGGACAGGCGGATGCAGTGGGTGTCCGTGACAATGGCCGGCTTGCCGAAGACATCGCCCAGCACCAGGTTCGCGCTTTTGCGGCCGACCCCGGGAAGTCTGAGCAGCTCTTCCATGGTATCGGGCACACGGCCGCCAAAGGTATCCCGGAGCATTTTCATGCAGGCGGAGATATCCCGGGCCTTGCTGTTGCCCAGTCCGCAGGGATGTACGATCTTCTCAATGCTTTCCAACGGTGCATCGGCAAGGGCTTCCATGGTGGGATAGGCAGCATACAGGTCGTGGACGACGATATTGACACGCGCGTCCGTGCACTGGGCGGCAAGGCGTACGGATACCAGCAGCTTCCAGGCTTCATCATAATCAAGGGTGCAGTCTGCATCCGGATAGGCTTCTTTCAGACGGCGGATGACCTCAAGGGTCAGTTCCTGTTTATTCAAGGCAGTCACCTCACAGCCCCGGTGGGGCGGAATAGAAACATGATAGGCAGGCGGAAAGAAAGTGTCAAGCGAAGGCGGGGACTTTTCTCTTGACAGGAGCACGCAAAACACATACATTCTTGGAGATTCAGGGAGGCACTGCCTGTGCTGACCGACTGACCTTCATGGAAACGGATGGATCGCGATATGAAAAAAACAGGATGGGTGGCTGCTCTGGTGTTTGTGCTGGACCGCCTGACGAAGCTTCTGGCGGAAAAATTCCCCGACGCATGGCCGGTGATTCCGGGGGTTCTCGGATACCGGTATGCGCGCAATACAGGCATGGCGTTCAGTCTGCTGAGCGGACGGCCGTGGCTTCTTGGAGTTCTTTCTGCCCTGGTTCTTATCGCTGGTGCCCTGGTTCTCATGCAGTTCCGTCTCGACCGGCTGACCCGGACAGGATGCATGCTGATTCTCGGCGGAGCGCTGGGCAACATGATCGACCGCTTTTTTACGGGGTATGTTGTGGACATGGTGGAACTCCTGTTTGTGGATTTTGCTGTGTTCAACGTGGCGGATGTGGCCCTGACGGCGGGCTGTGTGCTGCTTGGATTTTCTCTCCTGTTCCGGCCGGAGGCATGGAAGAAAGCGGAAAGGTGATACGGAAAGCATGGAACATCTTGTGGATGAACAGCAGGAAGATCTGCTGGAGGAGATGGAAGAGGAAAAAGAGGAAGGCAGAAGCTTCCGCGGCACGGCGGACGGGAGACGGCTGGATGTCCAGCTCGCCGAGCTTTCCGGCCTTTCCAGATCCCGTGTAGCATCCCTCATGGAGGACGGGTATGTGACCGTGGACGGAAAGCCCGTCCGGAAAGCCGGGACACGTCCTGCGCCGGGAGCCGCCCTTGCGATGACGGAGCCGCCGCCTGCACCTGCGGTCCCGGAGCCGGAAAACATTCCTCTCCGGATTCTCTATGAGGATGCAGACCTGGCGGTGGTGGTCAAGCCCTGCGGGATGGTTGTCCATCCGGCGGCCGGCAATGAGAGCGGAACGCTGGTCAATGCGCTGCTTTACCATCTCGACCATCTCGGCTCCATCGGCGGAGAGGTCCGTCCGGGCATTGTCCACCGGCTGGACAAGGATACCTCCGGGCTTCTCCTGGTGGCAAAGAACGATGCAGCCCAGATCGCGCTTTCCAGACAGCTGCAGATGCGGCAGATGGAAAAGCACTACCTGGCGCTGGTGGAAGGCCGTCTGCGGGAGGAAGAGGGAAGGATTGAAGCGGCGATTGCCCGCTCCAAAACCGACCGCAAGAAAATGGCGGTGGACCCGCAGGGAAGGGAAGCGGTGACCCTCTGGCGTGTGCTGGAGGAGGGCCGGTCCGCCTCTCTCCTGGATGTGCATATCCTCACGGGCAGGACCCATCAGATCCGTGTGCATATGAAGAGCATCGGGCATCCGGTCTGCGGAGACCCGATCTATGGCACAGGAAAAGGGGTCCGCGTGCCGCGGCTGATGCTGCACGCCCACACCCTGGCCTTCACCCACCCGATCCGCGGGGAGCGGATGGAGCTCCGATGCACGCCGCCGGAGGAATTCATGGACGGACTCCGGTCACAGGGTATCCTGTGGAAAGAAACCGGGGATGTGGATAACTGAATCACAGTTTATCCACACACTCCACAGGGTTATCCACAGGCATTCAACAGAATGAAACCGTGAAATAAGCGGATTTTCCACAATATACACAGGCTGTGTATTGTGTGTTTCACACCGTTGCACACATTTGATCCACAGAGGACTGTGGACTTCTTGTTCTGGGTGTCTCAATATGTTATACTTTCTGATGATTTCATGAAACGGGAGGTTCTTTATGACCATTCTTGTAACTGGTGGCGCCGGTTTTATAGGTAGCAATTTTGTCTATTATGAACTCAACAAGCATCCGGAAGACCGGGTAGTCTGCCTGGATGCACTGACCTATGCAGGAAACCTGGAAAGCCTCGAAGAGGCCATGAAGAATCCGCAGTTCCGCTTTGTCCGCGGGGATATCACGGACCGTGCAGCAGTGGAAAAGCTGTTTGAGGAAGAACGTCCGGAGATCGTGGTCAATTTTGCAGCCGAGAGCCATGTGGACCGTTCCGTGGAAGATCCCGGGCTGTTCATCCGCACCAATGTGCTGGGCACGCAGACCATGATGGATGCCTCCCGCAAGTATGGCGTCAAGCGCTATCATCAGGTTTCCACCGACGAAGTCTACGGCGATCTGCCGCTGGACCGGCCGGACCTGTTCTTCACAGAGGAAACCCACCTGCACACCTCCAGTCCGTACTCTGCCTCCAAGGCCGGTGCTGACCTGCTGGTGCTCGCCTATGCAAGAACCTTCGGGCTGCCTGTGTCCATTACCCGCTGCTCGAACAACTACGGTCCCTATCACTTCCCGGAAAAGCTGATCCCGCTGATGATCACCCGCGCACTGGCGGATGAATCCCTCCCGGTCTACGGCAACGGCCTCAATGTCCGTGACTGGCTGTACGTGGAAGACCACTGCGCCGCCATCGACCTGGTCATGCGCAGGGGACGCGAGGGCGAGGTCTACAATGTAGGCGGACACAACGAGCGAACCAACCTCGATGTGGTGAAGACTGTCCTCCGGGAGCTCGGAAAGCCCGAAAGCCTGATCACCTATGTCAAAGACCGTCCCGGACATGACCGGCGGTATGCGATTGATCCGACCAAGATCCACAACGAACTGGGCTGGCTGCCGGAAACCACGTTTGATGAAGGCATCCACCGGACCGTACAGTGGTATCTTGATCATCAGGATTGGTGGAAGCACATCCTCGCCGGTGAATATCAGAACTATTACGAACATATGTATGGGAACAGGTGACGCAGATGAAGGTATTGGTTACGGGAGTCAACGGACAGCTGGGACACGACGTGATGCTGCATCTGCAGATGCAGGGAATTGAAGGCGTCGGTGTGGACATTCAGGACTTTGACCTGACCGATGAAGAAGCTGTCATGAACTATGTCAATAAGGTTCAGCCGTCGGCCATCATTCACTGCGCCGCCTATACTGCGGTGGACAAGGCGGAGGGCGATCAGGCCAGGTGCTGCAGGATCAACGGAGAAGGCACCCTGAACATGGTGCGCGCCGCCATTTCGGTGAAAGCCAAAATGATGTACATTTCCACCGACTACGTTTTCCCCGGGGAAGGCGAAAAGGTGTATGAGCCCATGGATCCCAAGGGCCCCCAGAATATTTACGGGCTGAGCAAGCTGCAGGGTGAAATGGCGGTAGCCAGTCAGATGACGGCCTATTTCATCGTCCGGACGTCCTGGGTGTACGGTGTCAACGGACACAATTTTGTCCGGACCATGCTTCGTCTCGGGGCCGAACGGGACTCCGTCAATGTGGTCTGTGACCAGATCGGTTCCCCGACCTTCTCCTATGACCTTGCAAGGTGCCTGGTGGACCTGATTCAGACCACGAAGTACGGCGTGTATCATGCAACCAATGAAGGCTTCTGCTCCTGGGCAGAGTTCGCCCAGGCCATCATGGACAAGGCGGGACTGTCCTGCAAAGTCCATCCGGTGCTGACGTCCCAGTATAAGACGGCCGCCAAACGGCCGCTGAACTCACGCATGAGCAAGGACTGCCTGGACAAAGCCGGTGTCGCCCGTCTCCCGCAGTGGGAAGATGCCCTGCAAAGATATCTTGAGGAAATCCTGTAAAAGAAGACAGGACAAGGGAGCAGCTGCAGAAGCTTTTGTTTCTGCAGCTGCCTTTTTCATGGCAGGAAAAAGGCCGGGAGACTTGCCAAGTTCCTCAAGGAATGCTATCATGAAACACGGAAAAAACCAGGAAAGGACGAAGAAAATGCGTATTGCTCTGATCAATGAAAACAGCCAGGCCGCCAAGAACAGCCTGATTGAAAGCACCCTGAAAAAAGTTGTGGAACCCATGGGACATGAAGTTGTCAACTATGGTATGTATACAGCAGAGGATGCCTGCCAGCTGACCTATGTCAAGGTCGGTCTTCTTGCCTCTCTCCTTCTGGAAACCGGCGCAGCGGACTATGTGGTGACCGGCTGCGGCACCGGCGAAGGTGCCATGCTGGCCTGCAACAGCTTCCCCGGCGTGCTCTGCGGACATCTCGTGGATCCCTCCGACGGCTTCATGTTTGCCCAGATCAATGACGGCAACTGTGTTGCGCTTCCCTTTGCGAAGGATTTTGGCTGGGGTGCGGAACTGAAGCTCGAAATGATCTTCCAGCAGCTCTTCGGCTTCGGCCATGGCAACGGCTATCCCAAGGAGCGTGTGGTGCCCGAGCAGAGAAACAAGAAGATTCTCGACGAAGTCAAGAAGGTCACCTACCGCAAGCTGATCGATATCCTCCCGGAACTTGATCAGGATTTTGTCCGTGAGACCGTGAGCGGTGAGCATTTTGCCGAGCTGTTCTATCCGGCCTGCAAGGATGAAGCGATTGCAGCTTACCTCAAAAAACTGACTGCCTGATGAGCAGGAAAACAAGACGGTCCCGGTGCCAATGGCCCGGGACCGTTTGTTATGCAAGGGATTCCAGAAGAAGGGTGAGTTCCTGACCGGGGAGCAGCAGGGGTGAGAAATCATAGGCCTCCGGGATGGAGAACCGGGCACGGGGATCCCCGGTGATCTGCTGTTCAATACCGGGAATGTCCATGGCCGGAAAGCCCGGGATGAGAGGATGCGTCGGCGCGAGGCGGATGCGGGCAATCAGGGAAGCGAGGGCGTCAGCTTTTTCCCCGGGCACGCTGGAATCCGGAAGAAACAGGGCACAGGGAAGGTCCGGGTCATCGGGACACAGGAAATCTGCTGTTTCCAGCAGGCGGTCCGTGTCCGCTTCATCCAGAAGAAAGAAGGGGATGTAGAACCGTCCGGCGTTGCGCAGAAGCGGTGCGGAGGCAAAAGCCCGATGACGGCAGAGGGGAAAAACGGCAAGGTTGACGGTGCCCTCCAGTTCCCGAAGCAGCGCGGAGGTGATGTTCTGATCGGGCAGAGCCAGGAGGAAGGCAGCGTTCGGAAAGGCCCGGCAGAGAGCAGCCAGCTCCGGAGCAGAGGCTTTTTCGGCGGCAAGCAGATAGGTCATGATGCCCAGGGACATGGGAACACGCAGCATTTCCGGTTGGAGAAGCGGGAGATGTACCCCCATCATCCAGGGCAGCCAGCGGCCCGTCAGCGCATGCTGCCTGCGGATGGTTTCCCCGCCGCAGGACAGGCATTCAAACCCCATGTTGATGCCAAAACCCATGAGATACCGTTTGTCCACCGAATCCACGATGTGGCGGGCCAGGGTGTAATAGGGATGATGATCATCGTCGAGCATGGACTGCAGGATGGAAGACAGTTCCCCGGGCGTGTCGGCAGGAGCCAGCAGTCCTCCGATCTCCACGAGCCTGCGCAGGGAACGGGGCATATTGCCTTTGGAAATTTCCTTTATGGCTTTGCTGACGGCGATCTCCACCACCAGCCGGTTCATCTGATTACGCACAGCGGAAGCCCTTTCTTGTTTGGTATCCATACTATACTGCAAAACGCCGGGAAGATGAAGGACAATTTCCGGAAACGGTCCCTCCGACATCCTGCATGCCGCACTTTCTCCCTGCCTGTCATGATTGATTTTTCCATCAAAACCCCGCATAATGAGAGAAAAGAACAACTGAAAGATCCAATTCCTGCATCCGGGCCGGACCTCTGTCCCGAAAAGCTCATCATGGAAAGGAACCATCTGATATGACACATCTTTCCGACTATGTGAATCCGTACATCGGAACCATTTCCTATCTGCTGCAGGCAACAAAGCCGCTGGTCCATCTGCCGCACGGCATGGCCCAGATCCGACCGGTTCTGGATGAAGCCATCCGGGACCACTATCTCGCGCCGGTCATTTACGGGTTTCCGGCCAGCCGGTGCCGGGTGATGCCGGATACCGGAAGTGATCCTGTGTTTGTCTCTTCCTATGATCATGATTTTGAGGAAGTGAAATGCTACAGGGGCCGGGTTCTTCTGGAGGACAGCGGGGTCACGGCAGAGTATACCGTGACGGAGCACTGTGCCGTCTACCGCTTCCGCTATCCCGAAGGCGTGCGTGCCTGGCTGCGCTTTTCCCCGGACGGGAACGCCCGGCTGGAGACTGCGGAGGGTATCGTGACCGGGGCTTCGGAATGGAAGCAGGTACCGCACTGTTTTACCGCCTCCCTCTCCGAGGCGCCGGAGGAAACCCTTTGGAAGGGCGGAGCACTCTTCATGGCCTTCCGGCCGGGCATCTGTCTTGAGGTGAAGGTCGGCTTTTCCTATATCGATCCGGCGCAGGCACGGGAAAACCTCCGGCGGGAGACGGACGGGCTGGACTTTGATGCGGTTGCAGGGCGGGCCCGGGAAATCTGGGACTGCATGCTGGGAAAGATTGAAGTGGACGGCGGAACGGAGCAGGAGAAACGGATTTTCTATACATCGCTCTACCGTGTCTTCCAGCGGATGATCAACATTTCGGAGTACGGCAGGTACTTCAGCGCCTATGATCACAGGGTGCATGAGGACACACGGGACTTCTATGTGGATGACGGCATCTGGGATACCTACCGCAGCGCCCATCCGCTGCAGCTCCTGATCGATCCCGGGCGGCAGATGGACATCGTCCATTCCTACCTGCGCATGTACAGTCAGAGCGGCTGGCTTCCGAGTTTCCCGCGGCTGACGGGCAGCCAGGCGGTCATGATCGGGAAGCATGCCACGGCGATGCTGGCGGATACCTACCTGAAGGGATACCGGGACTTTGACGCGGAGCTGGCCTGGGAAGCCATGGTGAAGAATGAGGAACAGGCGACGAAGCTTCCGTGGGCGTTCGGACCGGTCAATGATTTTGATGCATGTTATGCCGAAAAGGGCTTCTTCCCGGCGCTCCCGGAGGGCGAGGAGGAATGGCTGAGGGATGCGCATCCCTTCGAGCGGCGGCAGTCGGTGGCCGTGACGCTGGAAACCTGCTATGACGAGTGGTGCCTTGCCCAGTTCGGAAAGGCCCTGGGAAAGAAAGAAGCAGCGAAGTATGCGCAGCGCGCCATGAATTACCGGAATGTGTACAACAAAGACCTGGGCTTTGCAGCCCCACGCCTTGCGGACGGATCCTGGGTCCGGGATTATGATCCGAAATTCTCCGGGGGACAGGGCGGACGTGCCTACTTTGCCGAGTGCAACGGATGGACCTATACACTGCATGTCCAGCATGACATCGAAGGTCTTGCGTCCCTGATGGGCGGCCGGGAGGCCCTGGCGGACTATCTGGACCGCCTGTTCGTGGAGCAGTACGGGCTCAGCAAGTATTCCTTCCTCGGCCAGTTCCCGGATGAGACGGGTCTCATCGGCCAGTTCTGCATGGGCAATGAACCCTCGTTCCATATCCCGTATCTCTACAACTATGCGGGCCAGCCGTGGAAAACCCAGCGGAGGGTCCGGGAAATCATGCGCATCTGGTTTGACGATACCGTGCACGGCATCTGCGGGGACGAGGACGGCGGCGCCATGTGCTCGTGGTATGTGTTCTCCGCCATGGGCTTCTATCCCGTGTGCCCCGGAAAACCGGAATACGACATCGGGAGTCCGGTGTTCGAGCATATCCGCCTGCACCTGGAGGACGGGAAAACCTTTGAGATTGAAGCTCCGGGCAATACGGCAAAGACAAAGTATATCCGTGCGGCACAGCTCGGGGATATGCCTTGGAACCGGACCCGGCTGGGCCATGCGGATCTCACGGCGGGCGGGCGGCTGATCCTCACCATGGACGAGCGTCCGGAAAAGACCTGGGGCATCTGATCCGGAAGGCGCTCCCGCAGGCCCGGAACCGACCGGCAGAAACGGGCAGTCAAGGGCATGGGATGGGTAAGGCGCAAATTGACAATTCCATACGGCAGACCTATAATCCAGATATCCTGAAAAACCGGAAATCACGCTGCATCCGGGATGTAAAAACATCCCAAAACAAGGAGGAACCGATATGCTGTACATTGGTGTCGATCTGGGGACTTCAGCGGTCAAGCTGCTGCTGATGAATGAAAAAGGGGAAATCAAAAATGTGATTTCCAGGGAATACCCGCTGTTTTTCCCGCATCCCGGCTGGTCGGAACAGAATCCCGAGGACTGGAAAAAGGCCGTTCTGGAAGGCATTCCCGAGCTTCTGAAGGATCAGGATGCTTCCCAGGTCGCAGGCATCGGTGCCGGCGGACAAATGCACGGTCTGGTGGTGCTGGATGAAAACGATGAAGTCATCCGCCCGGCCATCCTCTGGAACGACGGAAGAACGCAGAAACAGGTGGATTACCTCAATGAGGAGATCGGCCGGGATGTGCTGAGTGCACGGACCGCCAATATTGCCTTTGCCGGTTTTACCGCCCCCAAGATTCTCTGGATGCGTGAGAATGAACCGGAACTGTTTGCAAGGATCCGGAAGATCATGCTGCCCAAGGACTATATCAACTATATTCTGACCGGTGTCCACTGCACGGACTATTCCGACGCCTCCGGCATGCTGCTGCTGGACGTGAAGAACAAGTGCTGGAGCCAGGAAATGCTGGACCTGTGCGGAATCACCCCGGAACAGATGCCCAGGCTCTTTGAGAGCTACGAATGCGTGGGAACGCTGAAGCCGGAGATTGCGGAGCAGCTGGGACTTTCGGCTTCCGTACGCGTGGCGGCGGGTGCCGGCGACAATGCGGCGGCGGCTGTCGGTACGGGCACCGTCGGTCAGGGCGGATGCAACATTTCCCTGGGCACTTCGGGCACGGTCTTTATCAGCTCCGAGCAGTTCGGCGTGGATCCCAACAACGCACTCCACAGCTTTGATCATGCCGACGGCGGCTGGCATCTCATGGGATGCATGCTCTCCGCGGCCTCCTGCAACAAGTGGCTGATGGAAGAAGTGCTCCGGACCTCCGACTTTGCCGCTGAACAGGCCCCCATCACGGACGACCGCCTGGGCAGGAACGGTGTTTATTTCCTCCCGTACCTCATGGGCGAACGCAGCCCCATCAATGACGTTCTGGCGCGCGGAACGTTTACCGGCATGACCATGGACACAGGAAGAGTGGACATGGTGCAGGCGATGCTGGAAGGTGTGGCCTTTGCCATCCGCGATTCCGTGGAAGTGGCCAGGAGCCTGGGCATCGAGATCAGCCGGAGCAATATCTGCGGCGGCGGTGCCAAGAGCCCGCTGTGGAAAAAGATCATGGCAAACGTCCTGAACATTGAGCTGGATTCCAGCGAAAGCGAACAGGGCCCCGGCATGGGCGGTGCCATGCTGGCCATGGTGGCCTGCGGTGCCTATCCGGACGTGAAGGCAGTCTGCAAGGCCCTGGTGCATGTATCCTCCACGGTGAAACCGGACCCGGAGATTGCTGCGCGCTATGAGAAGCGGTACAGCCAGTTCCGGGAAATCTATCCGGCCCTGAAGCCGGTTTTCCGCAAACTGGCCGAGTAATCCCACACAGGAAGAATACCCGAGAGCATCCGGACAACCGGGTGCTCTTTTTCTGTGTTGTCCGGGGTGCGGGAGGGCGAAAAATGCCCGTTGTAGGAGCTTCAAAACTATGGTACACTCGCCTTTGCCCCATTCGGGGCAAGAATAACGGCAAGGATACACAGTATGAGTGATAAACTGATCATCCGTGGGGCACGGATGCATAATCTGCAGAATGTCAGCCTGACGATTCCCAGGGACAAACTGGTGGTTTTCACCGGGCTTTCCGGTTCCGGCAAGAGCAGTCTGGCCTTTGATACCATCTATGCGGAAGGCCAGCGGCGCTATGTGGAGTCCCTCTCCAGCTATGCAAGGCAGTTCCTGGGCCAGATGGAAAAGCCGGACGTGGATGCGATTGAAGGCCTGAGCCCGGCCATCTCCATTGACCAGAAGACAACCAGCCGCAATCCCCGGTCCACCGTCGGCACAGTGACGGAAATCCATGACTATTACCGCCTGCTCTGGGCCAGGACCGGCATTCCGCACTGCCCGAACTGCGGTCGGGAGATCCGGCAGCAGACCGTGGACGAAATGGTGGACGCCATGGAAAAATACCCGGAGGGCACACGGTTCCAGGTGCTGGCTCCGGTGATCCGGGCGAAGAAAGGTGAGCACCGGAAGGTTCTGGAGGATGCGAGAAAGTCAGGCTTTGTGCGTGTGCGCGTGGACGGAGAAGTGTTTGACATCGACGAGGCCCCGGAGCTGGACAAAAAGAAGCGGCACACCATCGAACTGGTGGTGGACCGTCTGATCATCCGCCCCGGAAAGGATTTTGAGAAGCGTCTGGCCGATTCCATCGAAACGGCGACGGGACGCTCGGGCGGCCTGGTGGTCATGGATCTGTTTGACAAAGGCGAACAGACTTTCTCCATGAACTATGCGTGCCCGGACTGCGGCATCTCCCTTGAGGAGCTCAGCCCGCGCATGTTTTCCTTCAACAGTCCCTTCGGCGCGTGCCCGCACTGCTCCGGTCTCGGATACCTGATGAAGATTTCCCCGGACATTATCTTTCCGGACAAAACCCTCTCCCTGCATCAGGGGGCGCTGCATGCCATGGGTTTTGCCAGTGCGGAAGGCGACAGCATGGCCGGCGCCTTCATGGAAGCCCTGGGCAAAAAGTTCGGATTCACCATGGACACCCCGGTGAAGGATTTCTCCGAGGAAGCTATGCACGCGGTGCTGTACGGCACGGGAGAGGAAAAAATCGCCATCACCTATGACTCGGCCTATGGCCCGAAGGTCTATGAGACCACCTTTGAAGGTGTCATCACCTCCATGGAACGGCGGTATCAGGAAACCACCTCGGAAAACATGAAGGAAGCCTATGAGGAGTACATGAGCGAGGAAACCTGCCCCTACTGCAGGGGCAAGCGCCTGAAGCCGGAAACCCTGGGCGTCACGGTGGGCGGCATCAACATTGCCGAGGCAGCCGAGATGAGCGTGCAGCGCTCGCTGGAGTTCTTCAGCAGCCTTCCGGAACAGATTTCTCCGAGGGACCAGATGATTGCTGCTCCGATCCTGCGGGAAATCCAGTCCAGACTGCATTTCCTGGACGATGTGGGCCTGGGTTACCTGAACCTTTCCCGCGGGGCGGCCACCCTCTCAGGCGGGGAAGCCCAGCGCATCCGCCTGGCCACACAGATCGGGTCTGCCCTCATGGGCGTTCTCTATGTGCTGGATGAGCCGTCCATCGGCCTGCACCAGCGGGACAACCAGAAGCTGATCGACACCCTCAAGCGCATGCGGGACCTGGGCAACTCCGTGATTGTGGTGGAGCATGACGAGGAAACCATGCGCGCAGCCGATTACGTCGTCGATGTGGGTCCGCGGGCCGGCATTCACGGCGGGCGGATTGTGGCCTGCGGCAGCGTGGCGGATATCGAAGCCTGCCCGGAAAGCATTACCGGCCAGTACCTGTCGGGCAAAAAGATGATCCCGCTCCCGCCTGTCCGGCGCGAACCCAACGGATACCTGACCGTGCGCGGTGCAACCGAGCACAACCTCAAGCATCTTGATGTGCGGATCCCGCTGGGTGTCCTGTGTGTGGTGACCGGTGTGTCCGGCTCCGGCAAGAGCAGCCTGGTGAATGAAATCATCTACAAGTACCTGGCGCGGGAACTGAACCGCGCCAAGACGCGGCCCGGTGCATTTGAAGCCATTGAGGGAAAGGAACAGCTGGACAAGATCATCATGATCGACCAGAGCCCCATCGGCAGGACCCCCAGGAGCAATCCGGCCACCTATACGGGCCTCTTTGACCTGATCCGCAAGCTGTTTGCGCTGTCTCCGGAAGCCAAGGCACGGGGATACAAGGAAAACCGCTTCTCCTTCAACGTAAAGGGCGGCCGTTGCGAGGCCTGCCAGGGCGACGGTCTGGTGAAGATTGAAATGAACTTCCTTCCGGACATCTATGTGCCCTGCGAGGTCTGCGGCGGCCGGCGCTACAACCGGGAGACGCTGGAAGTCACCTACCGGGGCAAGAACATCTATGATGTCCTGGAAATGACGGTGGAGGAAGGGCTTACCTTTTTTGAGAACCATCCGGCGATTCTGCGCAAGCTCGAGACCCTGACGGATGTGGGCCTGGGCTACATGAAACTCGGACAGGCGGCCACCACGCTCTCCGGCGGCGAGGCCCAGAGAGTCAAGCTGGCCACCGAGCTGTCCCGGCGGGCAACCGGACGCACGATCTATGTGCTGGATGAACCGACAACAGGCCTGCACACGGAGGACGTGGCCAGCCTCATCCGCGTGCTGCAGCGGCTGACAGAGACCGGCAACTCGGTCCTGGTCATTGAGCACAACCTGGACGTCATCAAGGTGGCGGACCGGATCATTGACCTTGGACCCGAGGGCGGCGATGAGGGCGGACAGATCGTCTGCACCGGAACCCCGGAGGAGGTCGCAGCCTGCGAGGCGTCCTATACCGGGCAGTTCCTGAAGCCGGTGCTTGAGCGGGCAAAAACAGCGCAACAGATGAGAAAAAAAGCCGCAACAAAACAGTGATTGACGGGAAGGAAACGCCGTGATACACTCATACGGAAGCAACATCCCGCAAGAAATGAAACCATAGGAGGTCTTTTTCATGAGCAATATTCCTGTTGTAAAACTGGGACTGGTCGCGGTTTCCCGTGACTGCTTTCCGATCACCCTGAGCGAACACCGCCGCGGTGCCATCGCTGCCCTGTGTGCAGAGAAGAAGCTGCCGGTCGTTGAAATCAAAAAGACGGTCGAGAATGAAAAGGATATGCTGGCAGCCGTTGAAGAACTCAAGGCCAATGAGTGCAACGCGGCTGTGGTTTTCCTCGGCAACTTCGGTCCTGAAACCCCTGAAACCCTGATTGCCAAGTATTTTGACGGCCCCGTGATGTTTGTTGCTGCTGCTGAAGGCGACGGCGACATGATCAACGGACGCGGCGACGCATACTGCGGCATGCTGAACTGCTCCTACAACCTGGGCATGCGTCACCTGACCGGTTATATTCCCGAGGCTCCTGTGGGAACCGCCGCTGAACTGACCGAGCGCATCGAAGAGTTCATCCCGATCGCAAGAACCCTGCTGGGTGTTGCGAACCTGAAGATCATCACCTTCGGACCGCGTCCTCAGGACTTCTTCGCCTGCAATGCACCCATCAAGGGCCTGTATGAACTGGGCGTGGAAATCGAGGAGAACAGCGAACTGGACCTGCTGGTCAGCTATCGTGAGCATGAAAATGATCCGCGTATTGCCGACGTCTGCAAGGACATGCAGGAAGAAATGGGCGAAGGCCGCTATTATGCCGACCTCCTGCCGCGCATGGCACAGTTTGAACTGACCCTTCTGGACTGGGCAGAAAACCACAAGGGTGCCCGCAAGTATGTTGCTTTTGCCAACAAGTGCTGGCCTGCCTTCCCGTCCCAGTTCGGCTTTGAGCCCTGCTATGTCAACAGCCGTCTTGCCTCCCGCGGCATCCCGGTGGCCTGCGAAGTGGATATTTACGGCGCACTGTCCGAGTATATCGGCGCCTGCGTGACGGGCGATGCAGTGACCCTGCTGGACATCAACAACTCTGTCCCGCAGTACATCTATGACGAAGACATCAAGGGCAAGGTCAACACCTGCCTGTCCAACACCTTCATGGGCTTCCACTGCGGCAATACCCCTGCCTGCAAGATGAGTGCCGGCCGTGCTGTCAAGTATCAGCTGATCCAGCATCGTCTCCTTGAGCCGCAGGACTCCGAGCCTGACTTCACCCGCGGCACCCTCGAGGGCGACATCGCTGCCGGTGACATCACCTTCTACCGTCTGCAGTGCGACTCTGAAGGCGTGCTCCGCTCCTACATCGCTCAGGGCCAGATTCTTGATGTACCCACCCGCTCCTTCGGCGGCATCGGTGTCTTCGACATTCCTGAGATGGGCCGGTTCTATCGCCATGTGCTCGTGCAGAAGCACTATCCGCATCATGGTGCCGTGGCCTTCGCACACTGCGCCAAGACGCTCTTTGAAGTATTCAAGCTGCTGGGCGTGAAGGACATTTCCTACAACCAGCCCAAGAGCCTGCCGTATCCCACTGAATATCCCTGGGCATAAGCAACTGCTGTCAGGAGAGGCCGCCGGAACACGGCGGCCTCTTTCATTTCGGGATGAGGAGAACAGTCAAGGGATCAGAAAAAACTCATGGAGCCGCTGAAACTGGCGGGCAGACTGATCATGGAGAACGGCGGGGAGACCTTCCGCGTGGAGGAAACCGTCTGCCGCATGGGGACGGCGTTCGGGCTCCGGGAAGTGGAAAGCTTCGCCGTGCCGAGCGGCGTGTTTGTCAGCTATGCCTGTGAGGACGGCTCGACACAGACGGCCGTGCTTCGCGTACACAGGGGGGCAACAAACCTTGCCTGTGTCAATGAAGTCAATGAGGTTTCCAGAAAAGTGGAGGCGGGACAGCTGGATGCACAGGAAGCCTGGGACGTGCTGCGGAGCATTCAGGCGGAAAAGGACCCGACACCCTGGTTCATCCGGGTTCTTGCATCCGGGATCTGTGCTGCAGGGTTTGCCGTCATGTTTGGCGGCGGCGTCCGCGATGCACTCCTGGCGACTGGGGCGGGCATCCTTGTCCAGGCCGTGACGGCGGTCATGGAGCGTAACCATATGCACAGTCTGTCGGTCCTGCTGCTGGGATCCTTCCTTGCCACGCTTCTTCCCCATGCCCTGCACAGTCTTGTTCCGGGCTTTCTCGTGGAGGCCATCGCCGCAGGAACCCTGATGCCTATGCTGCCGGGTCTTGCCATGACCAATGCGGTTTCGGACACCTTCCGCGGAGATATGATGTCAGGACTCTCGCACTTTTCCCAGGCCGTGCTGACGGCGGGTCTGGTGGCCGGCGGTGCACTCGCTGCCGCTACGGTATTCCGGATGGCGGGAGGGTTGTTCTGATGGGTATGGGACTGCTGGTGGCTTTTCTTTCCTCCTTTGCGGGCACCTTTGGGTTTGCGGTGCTCCTGCGCGCACCGAAGCGGACCTGGATTCCGGCAAGCATTGTCGGTGCCCTGGCGTTTTCTCTTTACTGGACACTCAGTGCCTTCGGCCTGTCGGAGGTCACCTCCATTTTCTGCGGATCCCTGGTCGGATCCCTCATGGGACAGCTGCTGGCACGCAGGATGAAAACGATCGCAACAATCTTCAACACCCTGGCGATTGTGGCATTTGTTCCGGGTCTGGGACTGTACCGGTGCATGGAGCTGTTTGCCAAAGGCGATACAGCCGGCGGCGCGTATGCGGGAATTCAGGCCATGATCTCCATTGTCATGATAGCGCTGGGTCTCGGTGTCGGAACCTTTCTGTTCCGGACACTGTTCAACCGGAACAGGGCATAACAAAAGCGGCTTTGACAGCCGCTTTTGTTATGTCTGTTTTTTTTCAGTTGTGAATTGCACTCGAAGAGAACAGTTTGGTCTGGGTAGCCGAATCGGCAATACCGGTGATGGGAAGTCCGTTCTTTGCCTGGAAGAGACTGACGGCAGCCTGTGTGGCCGTGTCGTATTCCGCATTCACGGAACCGGTGAGATAACCCAGCTGGATCAGGGTGTCTTTCAGCTCAAGCACGGCTTCGCCGTTGGAGCCGAGGGACAGGGTTGTGAAGGTGCTGGTCGGTTCCAGATCGGGAATGGCGGAAGAGGAATACAGGACGCTGAGGGTTTTGCTTCCGGCTACGCCGTCCACAGGGGTAATCTTGTTGCGGATCTGGAAGGCGCGCACGGCATCAGCCGTGGTGTCGCCGTAGATTCCGTCCACAGACCCGTCATAATAACCCAGTTCATAGAGCGTGTACTGCAGGTTGGAAACGGCATTTCCGGTGTCGCCCTTGCGGATTGTGGAATAACGGGTGGTTCCGGAAGTGGTGGAATACAGGGCACGCTGCGTGGCAGGTCCTGCAACACCGTCCACACGGAGGTTCTTGGCTTTCTGGAAATTGCGCACGGCGGTTTCTGTGCCTTCGCCGTATTTCCCGTCCACGGCGCCGGAATAGAAACCGAGGGATTTCAGCTTGGTCTGCAGATTGCGGACCGAGTCGCCATAGGAATCACGGCGCAGGGTGATATAGCCTGTGGAGGAAATCTGGGTTGTCGGTGCAGGCGTTGCTGTACGCGGTGCGGCGGTTGAGGAGGTGGCATAAAGGGCAGCCAGCGTATCCGTACCGGCAACACCGTCAGCTTTCAGTCCGCGGGAGAGCTGGAAGGCCATGACGGCGTTTTCTGTCTCGCGGCCGTAGCTGCCATCCACGGCACCGGAATAATAACCGAGCGCTTTCAGACGTTTCTGCAGGGCACGGACGGCCTGACCCTCTGCACCGGACTTGAGCTTGATACCAATGGATGCAGCAGCACTGTCAGCCTTGGGTGCATTGGAGGCATACAGTCTGGAGAGCGTGGTGGGACCGGCAATGCCGTCGACCCAGATGCCTGCCTGCTTCTGGAAAGCACGGATAGCGAGCTCTGTGCCGGGACCATACTTGCCGTCGGCCTTTCCGGCGAGATACCCCAGGGAGATCAGGCGGTCCTGAAGTTTCCGGACAGCGGAACCGGTGTCGCCGTTTTCAACATAGGTGTTGATCTTGGGTGTTGCGGTCGGTCTCGGCGTTGCTGTCTTTCTGGGTGTTGGTGTGGCGGTCCTTCTTGGGGTCGGCGTGGCGGTCTTCTTCGGCGTGGTTTTTGCTGTGGTCTTTTTGGGGGTGGCTGTAGCCTTACGGGTGGCGACCGCAGTGGAGGAATTCAGCTTGGCCAGTGTCTTGGAACCGACCTTGCCGTCCACGGCCAGTCCGTTGGCTTTCTGGAAGGCACGGACTGCGGCTACGGTGGCGTCACCGTAGTCACCGTCGATTTCTCCGTTATAGTAACCAAGGTTTTTCAGCCTGCGCTGCACGGCCTTGACATCCGATCCCGAAGATCCCTTTTTCAGACTGGCAGCCGTCGCGGTCGGCGCGGGTGTCGCCGTCGGGTTCAGGGTAACGACGGGCAGGGTAAACATCGGTGTGGTGGAAGCGGCAAAGGGATTTGTGTTCGGCGTCACCGTGGTGTCCCAGCCGGCCCAGTTGGTGGAGACCGGTGTGGCTGTGACAGGAGCAATGGTCGGCGTTGGGGTGCCGGCAGGCGGAATGGTCTGGAACTGGATGGTTCCGCTGTTGCCGCTATCGGTCAGACCGGTATTTGAGATCTCATCCGTTGGAACATAGCAGGCGGTGAGCAGAATGCACATCAGAACAAGAAGAAAGGTCAGCAGCAGGACCTTTGTCGATGATCGGTTCAAAAAACTCAACTCACTTTCTCACGGGGATTTCTATTTCATGGTATCGCCGCACAAATCGCGATACTACCTATTTCACCAAATGCATTGTACTCTGAAACGGACGGAAATAGCAAGCCTTTTTTGTAAAAGCTTTTTGACAGAAAGCACAGTACAGAAAAATGATGCCGGAAACAGCATTGCAGTTGATGCCGTTTCGTGATATCCTACTTCCGCCGGTCTGAAAACCGGCAGAGAACATGTAAAACAATATTGAGGTGGAAAACATGGCAGAATGCAATCATGACTGCTCAAACTGCGGTCAGAAGTGCGCAGAGGCCGACCTGCGGGCACCGCTGAACCCGGGCAGCAGGGTAAAGCATGTCATCGGCGTTGTTTCCGGAAAGGGCGGCGTCGGAAAGAGCCTGGTAACAGGTCTTGCGGCGGTTGAAATGCGTCGCCGCGGATTTAATGTGGCGGTTCTGGATGCAGACATTACCGGACCGAGCGTCCCGAAGATGTTCGGTGTAGAAGACAAAGCCATGGGGAATGAAGAGGGAATTCTTCCTGTTTATACCAGCGGCGGCATCGGAATGATGAGCATCAACCTTCTTCTGGATGACGAGACAGAACCTGTGGTCTGGCGCGGAAGCCTGATTTCCGGCACCGTCAAGCAGTTCTGGTCGGATGTCGTCTGGGGCGATGTGGATTATATGTTTGTCGATATGCCTCCGGGAACCGGCGACGTTCCGCTGACGGTTTTCCAGTCCCTCCCTGTGGACGGCATCCTGATTGTGACCAGTCCCCAGGAACTGGTGGAAATGATCGTCTCCAAGGCCGTCAAGATGGCCCAGCTGATGAATGTTCCGGTGCTCGGACTCGTGGAGAACATGAGCTATATGCTCTGCCCGGACTGCGGGAAAAAGCTGTATCCCTTCGGCGAAGGCAAAGTCATGGCGACGGCGGAGCGGTTCTCCCTGCCTCTGCTGGCCCAGCTTCCGATTGATCCTGCCATTGCTGCTTCCTGCGACAGCGGCCGGATTGAATCCTTCCGCCAGAACTGGATGGATGGCGTGGCGGACATTCTTTCTGCAATGAAAGCATAATGGAGTCCGCGGCAGCCGGTCGCTGCCGCGGACCATTTTTCGAAAAGGGGGTGGAAACATGACCTCGCATCCGATGCGGGAGATGCTGGAAGCAGCTGCCCGCAGAACCGGCGCACATATGCCCGGGCACAGCGGAACGGCACCGTTTCCGCTCCCGGACCTGTACGCCCTGGACACTACGGAAATCTCCGTAACCGATGATCTTTATGCACCGCGCGCCGGGATTGACGAGGCGCAGAAACGGTATGCAGCTATCGCCGGCGCGGAAAAAACCGTGTTTCTGCACAATGGTTCCACCCAGGGCATTCATGTCATGCTGGAAATGGGGCTGCAGGAAGGCGATACCGTTCTTCTTCCCAGAAATGCACATCTGTCGGCTGCCCAGGCCTGTATCCTGGGCGGGCTGCACGTTGTCTGGATCCCGGTGGTCCGATACGGGTGCTACACCGCTGTACGGGAGGAGGATGTGCTGGAAACCATGCATGCCCATCCCGAAGCCCGCAGGGTCCTTTTGACCCGCCCGGACTATTTCGGCGGATGCCTGAGCAATGCATCGGTGCAGAGAATTGCGGAGGAAGCCGAAGGGCTGGGGATGGAACTGGTGGTGGACGAGGCGCATGGCGCGCACCTGTCCTTCGGAGGAGAGATCCGGAGCAGCGGAAGCCTTGGCGCCGATGCCTGGGTGCAGTCGGTTCACAAGACCATGCCGGCCCTGACCGGGTCGGCCGTGCTGCACCTGAAAAAAGGAAACCATCTCAAAAAAGCCATGCAGGTGCTCCGGCGGGAACAGACCTCCTCTCCGAGCTTTTTGCTGATGCTCTCCATCGACGAGGCGCGGGCATGGATGGAGGAGCATGGAAAGGAAAGCCTGGAGGCGCTCCGGCAGAAAACAGCTTTTCTGAAGGAAACCGCGCTGCAACTGGGTTATACGGATCCCCGCGAAAAATGGGCTGCCTCCGGCTGTGTCTTTGACCCCTGCCGGCTGGTGCTCAGCGCACCGCAGGGAGGCAGCACCTTCCTGCGCCAGCTGGCCGAACGCGGGGTGGATGCGGAAATGGCCATGGGCAGCTGTGTGGTGTTTCTCTTATCCCCGCAGATTTCCTGGGAAGATGTCGGGAAGACAGCCGACGTCCTGCGTGACATCCCGGCTGAGGGGTGTGCGGCAGAGAACGGGGAGCCGGTCATGGAACCGCTTCCGGAATGTGTGATGGATGTCCGCAGGGCAGCGCTTGCCCGGACGGAATCCGTTCCGCTGACCCGGGCTGCGGGAAGGGTGGCGGCCGCGTGTGTGGGATGCTATCCGCCGGGGATCCCGCTGGTTGTTCCCGGAGAAGTGATTTCGGAGAAGACGGTCAGACGCCTGCTGGAAGCCGGCGAGGAAAACCGCTTCGGAACAGAAGAGGAGACGATCGAATGCGTCGCTGTGTAATCTTTGATCTGGATGGAACCCTGACACAGAGTGAAGAGGGGATTTTCCGCTGTGCGGAATATGCACTGGAAAAAATGCAGTGGGAAAAACCGGATGCGCAGACCCTGCGCCGGTTTATCGGACCTCCGCTGGTGTTTTCCTTTCAGGAATATGCAGGCATGACCAGAGAACAGGCAGAGCGTGCAACGGAACTGTACCGGGAGCGGTACACCACCGTCGGTCTCTTCGAAAACAGGGTTTATCCGGGAATCCGAACGCTTCTGCGTGCCCTGAAAAAGAGGGGCGACTGGGTGGCCGTGGCCACCGGCAAGCCCCAGGGGCCTTCCGAACGGATTCTTGCGTATTTCGGCCTCGACCGCTGGATTGACCGGGTTGTCGGGCCGGACCATGGCGCAGAGGCAGGCAAGGCAGAACTGATCCGTGCCGCGCTTCCGGACAGCTGGGATACGGCCTATATGGTCGGGGACCGGAAGTTTGACATAGAGGGCGGAAAAGAAGCCGGGCTCCGGACGATCGGGGCAGGATTCGGCTATGGTTCAGAGGAGGAACTCCGGGGCAGCGGATGCGATCTGTATGCTGCAAGCGTTCAGGAGCTGACGCAGATCCTCTGCGGGGACCAGCCGCTTCCGAAGGGCCAGTTCCTGAGCATGGAAGGCCTGGATGGTTCGGGAAAGAGCACCCAGCTCCGTCTGCTGACAGAAGCCCTTGACCGTTTCGGCTATGAAGTGGTCCACAGCAGGGAACCTGGTGGCTGCCCGATCTCGGAGAAGATCCGGGAGATTATTCTGGACCGTGCGAATGAGGGCATGACGGCGGAAACGGAAGCCCTTCTTTATGCAGCCTCCAGGGCACAGCATGTCCATGATGTGATTCTTCCCGCTGTAAGGGGCGGAAAGCTGCTGCTCTGCGACCGGTTTATCGACTCTTCGATTGCCTATCAGGGCGGAGGAAGGGAACTGGGCGTGGAAGAAGTAATGGATATCAACCAATATGCCATTCATGGACTGTTCCCGGACCTGACGGTTTTCCTGGACCTGCCGCATACCACGGCGCTTTCCAGAAGATACGGGGCCAGTGAACCGGACCGGCTGGAAATCGAAGGAGAACCATTCCATGCACGTGTGGAAGCGGCCTACCGGGAAATGATTGCAAGGCATCCGGACAGGTTTATCGCAGTGGATGCATCCCGCGGAGCGGAAGAGATCGGAAAGGATATTGCCGGAAAGGTCTTGTCCCGCCTGATGCAGATGGAGGAAAACGATGGCTGAGCGAATTGTGGTGGGCATGTCGGGCGGCGTGGATTCGTCCGTTGCTGCCCTGATGCTCAAGGAACAGGGCTATGACGTGGTTGGCGTCTTCATGAAGAACTGGGAAGAGACCGACGCAAACGGTGTCTGCAGTGCGGAAGAGGACTGGGCAGATGTGCGTTCCGTCTGTGATCTGATCGGCATTCCCTATTATGCAGTCAATTTCTCGAAAGAATACTGGGATCGGGTGTTCAGCTATTTCCTGAAGGAATACAGGGCAGGCAGAACGCCGAACCCGGATGTCCTGTGCAACCGGGAGATCAAGTTCAAGGCATTTCTGGATTTTGCCATGCAGCTCGGCGCAGACCGGATGGCCACAGGCCACTTTGTCCGGACAGACGAAGAGGGCCGGCTGCTCCGCGGGGTGGACCCGGGAAAAGACCAGAGCTATTTCCTTTATATGGTCCATGCGCAGCAGCTGAAGAAAGCAGTCTTCCCGGTGGGCGGCATAACCAAGGCCGAAGTACGGGCCTATGCAGAAGCCCACGGTCTTCCGGTCAGCCACAAGAAGGACTCCACGGGCGTATGCTTCATCGGGGAGCGCAATTTCAAGAAGTTTCTCAGCACCTATCTTCCCGCACAGCCCGGTGATATGGTCAGTCCCGAGGGAAAAGTCGTCGGACATCATGACGGCCTGATGTACTATACCATGGGGCAGAGAAGAGGCCTGGGCATCGGAGGGTGCGGAACAGGAGAGAGCTGGTTTGTTATCGGAAAGGATCTGGTGAAAAACCAGCTGCTCGTTGCCCAGGGTGAGGATCACCCGGCCCTGTATTCCACACTTTCTGTCGGAGAAGATGTGACCTGGGTCGGAGAAGCCCCGATCCGGGACGGTGAAACGATGGAATGCACCTGCAAGTACCGGTATCGCCAGGCGGATCAGCCGGTGCGTGTTACCCTGACGGGAGACAAAGTCCGTATTGAAGCGCTGACGCCTCAGCGGGCAGTTACCCTCGGTCAGAGTGCCGTGTTTTATCAGGGAGAAGAGTGCCTTGGCGGCTGCATTGTGACCGAGGTGCTGGATGCCGGAAAAGGAAAGGCGAACGATCGACGGTAACGCGTCGAAAACATTCGTCGAAAACCGACCAATAAAACAAAGGGTTTGCGGCCTGTTCACCTTTAAAAAACATTGAAAAAGTTTGCAAAAAATCGCTTGACAGAAAAAACAAACGGTGATATTATAGCCAAGCTGACTCGCGAGAGACAGCACATGAACCTTGAAAACGATACAGAACATAGTCATCTGAGAAGATGACGCGCAATCAAAAAGACAGTGATTCCGAAGAGTTGTCATTCAGCCCGAAAGGGATGAAGATAAAACAGGATTAAACAGAAGAGTTTGATCCTGGCTCAGGACGAACGCTGGCGGCGTGCTTAACACATGCAAGTCGAGCGGAGACATGTTTTGGAAGGCTTCGGCTGGAAGAAATATGTTTTAGCGGCGGACGGGTGAGTAACGCGTGAGCAACCTGTCCTTCACAGCGGGATAACACAGCGAAAGTTGTACTAATACAACATAAGACCACCG
>JAEEGL013171912.1_pt1 | contig 34242 bp, 28 predicted proteins | sample 9134231 | NCBI WGS metagenome assembly JAEEGL01 (sample SAMN16246548, study PRJNA631951) | gut metagenome | biome: gut microbiome; feature: rumen; material: fiber-attached | host: Bos | place: Iran: Karaj | collected 2018-10 | reverse complement strand
TTTGTCCATGTCGGAGCCGTCGATGTCTTCCGGGTCGATCTCTGCCCTGAGGAAGTTTTCGGGAAAGACGTGGCGGATGCCCAGTTCGGTGTCGGTGTAGCGGAGCTGGAACTGTTTATCGGAGAGTTCGCAGTCGATGTAGAGGACCGGTTCCTCGGCGGCGATTTCTTCGGCCAGCTGGGTGGCGAAGATGGATTTGCCGGCGTTGGACACGGCGAAGAGGACAATGTTCTCGTTCTCGACGATGAGGCCGTTGCAGAAGAAGCGGGGGTCCGGTCGCGTGAGGGATTCCTCAACCCACTGATTGGCTTTCTTGACGGAGAGAGCGCCAATTTTGATGGGCAAGGCCTGGGCTTTGCGTCCCTCTGCAGCAAGGGCTTCGATGGGGTTGTGGCTGTCCATTGCGGTCGGGGGCTTAGCGGTTGTCGTAGAGCTTCAGGGCGTAGTCGATATCGACCATGATCTTGCGGCCGTTCTGCTTGATGGCTTTGCCCAGCCAGCCTTTCTTCCAGGTGCAGATGGTCTTGTGGCTGACTTGGAAGAAGCGGGCGGCTTCGTCCAGAGAGTAGCAGACGCGGCCGAGGAAGGTGGGGCCTTCTTCCTGCTGGTTTTCTTCGGCGGCCTGGGAGGCGGCGCCGAGCTGCGGGATGTTCTCTTTGAGGGCTTCGATGAACTCCTCGACGGTGAGGTGGAGGATGTAGGTTTTGGGGTCTGTTTTCATATCGTTTCCTTTTTAACGTGTTTCTGAGTGCAAAGGAAACGAGTTGAGTATCAATAAAATATGGATAACCGTGAGGGCTACGGTTATCCATTACCTGACATTACGTAATCGGGTGATTACCTTTCGAAGATGCGGAGGATGTCGGTGATGCGGGCCTTGTTGCCGGGGTTCTTGCGGCTGTTGTACTCGCAGTAGGTCTTGGAGTAATTGCGGTAGGGTTCCCAGCGCTCAAAGACGCTCCAGCGGTTCTCCTTGAAGAGAGTTGAGGAGAAGGTGGCGGCGAAGATGGTGAGCTCGGTTTTGTTGCCGGTGAAGTGGAAGTGTTCATCGACAAAGCCTGCCTCCTGGGCGCGGTGCCAGAAGACCATGGCGTCGGGGCCGGAGAGCTCCGGAGGAAGGCTGGAGGTGACGGTAATCACCTGGTCAGGTTCCTGGGGTGCATCGGCCGGGGTGTCTTCCAGCTGGAGGGGCTTGGCTTTGCGGAGGAAGCGTTTGACGATGTAGTCCGGCTGGCCGGTGAGATTGAACATTTGGTCGCGGTCGTAGTCCGGGTGGATGTTCTGGATGAGGGTGAGGATGTTGAGGCCCTTGGCCAGGTAGTAGAAGTCCAGGACTGTGATGGCGTGCTCGACGGCGGTGATGATGGTCTCGGTGAAGGCGGCCTGGGCGGATTTGGGCATGCGCTTGAGACGGGAAAGGAACTGCTCGAACTGGGTCAGGGTGAGGATGAGTTCGTCGGTATTGGCGGGCATTTCGGCATCGTGGGCGAAGGAGTCTACCTGGTCGATGAAATCGTCAAAGGTGATTTGGGATTCGCAGGGGCTGCCGGCGTTTTCATGGGCTGCGAAAGCGCGGTCTTCGTGGGTGGCACCTTCCTGAATGGCGGTAGCTGCAGATGTTGCAAAAGCGGCAATCCAGGGGCAGTTTTTCTTCCTGCCGGTGTCGCATTTGGCGCATCTGTTTACATAGGAACGGAGGATTCCGACTATGTTTATCAGCTTGTCCATACAGTGCTGTTTCCTACTAACGTTTTCGCTTTTCCATTGACTATCAATCGTTTATTTTTGGCGGACAATAAAATATGCCCTCCCGGGGCGCTGAGGTCTCGGGAGGGCTGTAGGCTTGGCCCCCTGGTGGGGACTAGCGGCTATTTGTCCTGTCGGAGCTTCCTCAGCGTGTCGCGCCGGGTGCTGGGCGCGGCAGAGGACCGGGCGGTGGCGCCGGCCTCCTTTTGAACGATATTACGCTTGAGGAGTCTCATTTTTTATGTGGCGGATTGTGCTTACAAATTTATAGTTTTTGCCGCCGATGTGCAAATAGATTTCTTGGGGAGAAGACAAAAAGTTATGAACATCGCCCTCCCAGTAGTGTGGAAGGGCGATAAATTTTTCAACAGGGTTTTGAACGGGATGATTAGAATATTTCTCCGTTCCAAAGCATCCGCAGGAAGTCAAGCACAGGGATTAACTCGATATCCTCCACCTTCCTGGGGACAGGATCTAGGGACACCATGATCAGACGGCAATCGGGATGTTCCTCTTTGAAGGCTTTCAAACCGGCCTTATGTCTGGGCTTAACCAGTTCGACGGACTTGATCTCGATGGCAACCTTAGCATCTCCGATGACGGCATCCACTTCCTTCTTATCGTAGGTGTGCCAGTAAGAGATGATGTCTTTCTTGTCGTTGTATCCCTTGTAGGCGATGATTTCCTGCATTACCAGATGCTCAAAGGCATGGCCGTAATCGTCGGTACCGCGCTTCAGGGAGTGTCGGCCCATCAGATAATTGGCAAGGCCCACGTCGAAGTAGTAGAAGCGGGGTGCCTGGACAATCTTCCGTTTGACGGCCTTCCTGTATGCCGGAATCTCATAGCCGATGAGCGTGTCGTAGAGAATCTGGAAGTAGGACTGGACCGTCTTGGCGGAAACGCCGCAGTCGGAGGCGATGTTGGAGTAGTTCAGCATCTCTCCATCGGAGATGGCGGCCACTTCCATGAATCGCTCGAAGGCATCCAGCTCCCGGACTTCGCCCTCTTCACGGATCTCTTCGTTGAGGTACACTTCCACGTAGCCTTTGAGACGCTTTGTGGCATTCTCAACCATGTAGTGACGGGGAATCATTCCATTCTGGACGGCGCGGTCCAACTGGAAGTCGGTCACTTCCGGCCAGACAAGCGGATACAGGGTCTCCGGGATGGCACGGCCACCGAGAGTGTTGGCCCCATGCTTTTTGAGCTTGCGAGCGCTGGAGCCGCTGAGGATGAACCACAGCCCTTTTTCGACCATCAAGGTGTGGACGATATCCAAGAGTTCCGGTACTTTCTGGATCTCATCGATGATGACCAGGGTACCGGCCGGTTTGTCCCATAGGGCTTCCTTTAACGAGTTGGGATTCAGTTTAAAGGCTTTTCGCAGGGACGGATTCAGCAAATCATAGTAAATCTTCCCTTTGAAGCGTTCTTTCAAAAGGGTAGATTTCCCGGTCTGACGTGCGCCAAACAGGAACATTGCTTCATCCAGCTTACTCTCTACATCAAATATTCGCTTGTACATAAGGCATTGTAATTTCGGTAGTATACTCCTAATTTTTCCGTAAAATTCTGGAGTACGGTCACAAATTTAATGAGTTTTTTTGGAATAGCAAACTATTTTGACTTTTCTCCACTTAGGGCTTTTTCCATGGCATCCATGGCGTCGGTCTTGGCCTTTTCGGCAATGTCGATGTAGGGCTTCATGGACTTGTAGTCGGCGTGGCCTGTGAATTTCATGACCACCTGGGGTGCGACGCCAATAGAGAGCATGAAGCAGATGAAGGTTTTTCGGCCGGCGTGGGTGGACATTTCGGAGTATTTTGGACGGACGATATCGTACCGGCGGCCGTTCTTGAAGCCGGTGATGCGGATGGGTTCGTTGATGTCGCAGAGCTTGCAGATCTCCTTGAGGTAGGTGTTCATGCGCTGGTTGGTGATGACGGGCAGCGCGAGATCTCCCGGGAAATACTGGTCTTTGTACTTGTCCAGGATGGCCTGGGCGTAGGAGTTGAGCTTGATGTTGAGGGCGACGTTGGTCTTCTGGGTGGTGACGGTGAGGACGCCATCCTTGATATCGTAGCGATGAACGTTGGCCATGTCCGAATAGCGGAGGCTGGTGAAGGCGCAGAAGCAGAAGAGGTCGCGGGTCTTGGCCAGGGCGCCGGGCTCGGTGACAACTTCTTCGATTTCCCGGCCGGACATGTCGTGGATGGTGACTTTCTCTCCGGACTTCGGCAGCTCGAAGTTGTACAGGCGCATCAGTTCTTCGTGGGTGAGGAAGATGATGGGCTTGCCAGGAGTCTTGAAAACGGGATGGTAGGTGGCCACATCGGGAAGATGGGCGTAGCCGTGGGCCTGGCACCAGTTGAGGAAGGCCACCAGGTTCTTGTACTGCTTCTTGACGGAGCTGTCTTCCATTCCGCATTTGAAGCGGAGGTAATCCACGAAGGCTGCGAGGCCCTCTTTGTCAAAGTAGCTGAGGGGGCACTGCTTGTTGAACTTCTCCATGTGCTTCTGGAAGGATTTGTTCATCTTGGCGGTCTCCAGGGTCCAGCTCACCTCACGTGCGCGTTCCTTACGATACTGATCCAGATAGCTGTAAGCGGAGCGGGCTGTCTTCTCCAGGGCCACATCCTTTGCCTCCTTTGTTTGCTCCTTCAGCTTCTCCAGATCCTTCTCCCCACTGTGAACGGCTGCCAGCTGGACGGAGCTGGCGTAAACGACTTTCTTTAGTTCGGCCGTGAGCTGAGGGACCGTGGGCTTTTCCGACAGGGTGAGTTCGTAGTCGGAGAAATGGTCCGAGATCTTATTGATGCGGGAGTTGATCTCAGAGAAGTCGTGGCCGCCGTTGTTTGTATAGCCTTTCTTGACTTGCTGCGACTTTTGGTTCCAGGCATCAGGGGCGACGGTGAAACCGATGCTTTGCTGGATGCGGGTGCCGCGGATGAAGAGGGAAACTCGGATGGGGGCTTCTCCGGCTTTGTTCAGCTCTTTCTTTAGATTGAATCTCGCTTTCATATGGGGGTTGTGGTCTTTTTGCTGGGGTTGTTAGTTGCTTTTACGCGCTACCGACACGGTCTGAGGGGAATACCGACACGGTCATTATTGGATACCGACACGGTGCCAACACGGCCTATTGGGAACACCGAGATGGCCTGAGGGGAAGGCCAACACGGTTCACTTTTCGGATTTCACGTCGATAATTCGGGAATCGACACGGTGAAGCTATTGTTTCTTTCCATAAATATACGTATATTTGCGCGTTCTTTGACAGCTACACCACCCTAAAAGGTTTGTTTCACTGCATTTTTCCGCCTGGTCCCTTGTCGCTAAACCGACACGCAAACCGACACGGTTTTTACTTATCGCAAAGATACGCAAAGAAATGCAAAGAAACAAATATAATTGAAAATAAATCAGTTAGGGCCGTTTTAGGTGACTAGAATAACCCCAGAAAACACAGGGTTCGTTCTTTCCCAGCACCACAGGAACCCGCTGATTATCAGCGGGTTTTATTTTTTCGCATACAGCATGCTTGTCAATTCTTCCACGCTTTCCGCTATCTGCACTCCAGGGGTGCCGTGGAGGTCGCGGTAGCCCCAGGAAACTGCAATGCCCGGAATGCCGCCGTTTTCGGCGGTTTTCATGTCGGTGAGGGAATCGCCCACAAAGATGGCCTCGCTGCGCGACACGCATGCGCTGCGAAGGCATTCTTCCACTATCTCAGGATCCGGCTTGAGCGGGAAACCTTCACGGTTGCCCAGGATGGCCACGAACGGAACGTCCCCGAAGAATTTCTCGGCCAGATACTCAGTCCCGGACTGGAATTTGTTGGATGCAATGGCAAGCTTGATTCCGCTGGAATGCAGATCACTGAGAAGTTGCTGTATGCCGGGATATGGCCTGGTGAAAACGTCGATATGCGAGACATACCAGGCCTTGAAATCTGCCAGACACTTGTCTATCAAGGTATCATCCGACTGCAGTTCCTCAGGAAGGGAAACCGTAACCAGATTACGGACGCCATGCCCCACTTTACGGGTGTATTCCTCTTTGGTAAAGATAGGGAAATCTCTCTTCGCGAGCGCATGATTGACCGCCTCGCCAAGGTCGGCGACAGTGTCGAGAAGAGTGCCGTCAAGGTCGAAAATTACGAGTCTAACCGGCTCTGCCACAGTTATTTCGTGAATTCTTTATCGCCAAGGATCTCCCTGAGGACAAGGGGCTCGTTGGTGGTGATGGCATCGATGCCGAGATCAATGAACCTCTGCATCTGGTCAGGCTTATTCACGGTCCAGACGTTGGTGCTCATTCCAAGCTTATGTGCGCGCTCCACGATGGTGCTGTCCTGGGGGATCACCTTGTCCTGATAGTCGAAGCCGTTGATTCCGAATTCGGCAAGTTCTTCCGGAGTGAAGTCGCCGTTGAGGTACTGGTTGACGAACTGCGGATACTCGTTGGCTATACGGTCGCACATGTATTTGCTGAATGTGATGAATACCACTCGGTTGGGATCCAGCAGATTATGGGCTTCCAGGGCTTCGATGGTATGATCGATGAGGGCGTCTTCGCGTTCCATGGTAATCTCGGCCTTGAGTTCGATCACTAGCATGGTCTTATCGGACTTTTCGCCCTGGGTGAGATACTCGTCGAGGGTGGGGACGGTCTCTCCGTTCGCAAGACGATGGTCGGCGAAGCGCTCCGACGCGCAGGTGTCAATGCGGGCGCCGTCTATGGTGTTGTCGTGGAATACCAGGATAACATCGTCGGTTGTGATGTGGATATCGAACTCGCTGCCCCACAAGCCATTGTCCTGGGCTGCCTTAAGCGAGGCGATCGAGTTCTCGGCAAAGCCGGCCGCCTCACATTTCCAGAAGCCGCGGTGCGCCACGATTGCGGTCTTGCCTTTCTGGTCTATCTTGGGAAAGCCGGTCTTGTTGCCGGCGCAGGATGTCAGGGCCAGCAGCGCCGCTGCTGCGATGACGAGGATGCTGTTGCGTGTCATATCCACAAAATTAACAAATAATTGCAAATTAAAGATATAAATATTGACTATATTTGCACGTAAACTATATATGTATGAAAAGACTGATTGTTCCTTCCGCCATACTTCTTCTGCTTTTTCTCGCGGGATGCGGTAAAGATAACGAAGACAATGATTGGAAATCTCTTTCTGACGATGAACAGGTCCGGTACTTCGTAAATGAATTCGGATTCAATATGATGTCCACTTATTACCTCTGGAATGAGGAAATCAAGGACGAACTCAGCTCATGGAAGTATAATGAGGAACCAATTAGGAAGGTTAAGGAAATACGCTATAAGGATGCCCAGGGCAAGGATATAGACAAATGGACCCAGATGACGGACGACTATGAGACGTTTCAGGGAGCCGTGTCCGGCAATACCAAGTCCACGGGCATGGATTTCTCTCTTTTCTATGCAGATGAAACCAAGCAGAACGTAATTCTGGTGGTTACATATACTCATCCCGGCAGCCCTGCCGATGTCGCAGGTCTCAAGCGCGGAGACATAATCGTGGCGCTTGACGGCGAGACAATGACTCCGGCCAATTACAAGACTCTGGTATCATCCACGGTGCTTGGTGGCGGCACAACCGTCCTTACCATGGCAGACGGAAAGGAAATCTCCCTCACTGCAAAACAGATGTACATGGATCCCGTCATCTGCCATAAGGTCATAGAAAAGGATGGGCGGAAGATAGGCTACCTACATTTTTCCAGCTTCACACTCAAGGCATGCGAGAAACTGGTGAGCGTTTTCAAAGGATTCAAGGCTGCAGGCATAACCGAACTTGTCCTGGACCTCAGGTATAATTCGGGAGGATATTCCCTTACATCCGAAGTCCTGGGTTCGATGATTGCGCCGTTAAAAGAAGTGACCAATGGCAGCATCTATCAGCGGGATATCTACAATGCGATCCTGACTGAATCGTGGGGCGAAGAGAACTCGGTCTTTAAAACGGAATTCGAGATAAACGATGACGGCGGCAAATACAGTCTGTCCACCGCGGACGCAAACCCCGACATCTCCAAGCTGCATGTAATCATGACAGGCAATTCCGCTTCGGCATCTGAAAGCACGGTTTGCGGGCTCTTGCCGTACATGGATGTCGATATCATAGGTGAACGTTCCGGCGGCAAATACTGTGGAGGATTCATCGTGGATGGCCCTACATGGTACGGATGGGTAAAGGACGAGATCAGCAGGGACCACTATAACAGTGGAGTGGAATGCACTTCGAACTGGGGTATTTACGTGATGGTATCGCGCTACGCGGACAAGGACGGTAAAACCGCAAGCATGCCCGACGGTATAGCTCCCGATCTGGAAATCGGCGACGATCCTCTGGACGGCTGCCAGCTCGGAGACGAGAACGAGACCATGCTGTCGGTGGCGCTTTCCGGCAAACTCCCCGATCCCGCCCCCAAGCCTTCTTCCTTGAGAAGGAGGGGACCTTCAAAGATGGAAAGCCAGTTCAGCCATCCTTCCGTGAGAATCATCACCCCCGGCAAAACGCTGAGATAATGAAAAGACATACTTCCTTTTTACTTTCCGTGGCAGTTTTTTTAGCTGCCGCGTGTTCGGGCCGTACTGACGGCCCTGTTTCCAAAGTGGACCCCCTGATTGGTTCGGGCTTCCACGGTCATGTGTTTGTTGGGGCCAATGTGCCTTTCGGCTTTGTGCAGGCAGGCCCTACGAGTGTTTCGCAGGGGTGGGACTGGTGCTCCGGCTATCATGAATCGGATTCCACCGTTATCGGTTTTTCCCATACCCATCTCAGCGGCACCGGCTGCGGAGACCTTCTGGACATCACCCTGATGCCGGTTGTGGGCAAAGACCTTGTTTATGCCAGGGGCAGAAAGAATGATCCGTCAACCGGGCTGTGGTCTTATGCAGACCGTTCCAGGGAGCAAGTTGAACCCGGCTATTACAGCGTCCCCCTTACCCGTTATGGCATACTTGCGGAGATGACCGCAACCGAACGCTGCGCCATGCACAGGTTTACCTTCCCCGCCTCCGAAGAATCCGCTATAGTGCTCGACCTGAAGAACGGCGGCAACTGGGACCATACCACAGATTCTTTCGCAGAGGTCGTGGGGAACAATGCCATACGAGGCTGGCGCTTTTCCAAAGGCTGGGCAAAGAATCAGAAGATTTTCTTTTATGCGGAGTTCTCCAGGCCGTTCGACGCCTTTGAATACATAACTGCCGTGAATGACTACGGAAAAGATGTTGAGAGACTGTTTACGCGGCTTGATTTCCACACGGCGGAAGGGGAGTCCGTGCTGTGCAGGATAGCCCTGTCGCCCGTGAGCATGGAGGGCGCGAAAATGAATCTTGCCGCCGAAATGCGCGGATGGGATTTCGACAGGGTACGCTCCAATGCGCGCAATGCATGGAACAGGGAACTGTCGAAGATAAAGATTGAGGCGGATGAAGAGGTAAGTACCATATTCTACACAGCTCTCTACCACTGCCTGATAGCTCCTTCCATTTTCAACGACGTGGATGGGTCTTACCGTGGCTCGGACGACCGGGTTTACGAGAAGGCGGACTTCGACAATTATACTACTTTCTCGCTCTGGGATACCTACAGGGCCGAGATGCCGCTGCTTTGCATTATTGAACCGGAGCGTATGGACGATATGGTGGAGACTATGCTCAAGATAGGGGAGCAGCAGGGGTTCCTGCCAATCTGGCACTTGATGGCCAATGAGACGTACTGCATGCCGGGAGAGGCCGGCGTCATTGCCGTTGCCGATGCGATAGTGAAGGGATTCAGTGGTTTCGACCGCGAGGCAGCCTATCATGCGCTCACAAGTTCTCTGGATACAGTAGGTGTAGGAAACGAATTCCGCATTAAATACGGTTATGTGCCTTCAGACCTCTGCCGTGAGTCCCTGGGAAAGGATATGGAGTTCGCTATCGCCGATGCTGCCGTAGCCAACGCAGCCCGCGCCCTGGGCAGGGATGCAGATGCATCTTTCTATGATCTTCGCAGCCACAGCTATCGTAATTATATGGACCCTGAGACCGGCTTTGCCCGCCCCAGGATGCTGGATGGAAGTTGGCGCAGCCCGTTCAATCCTTATGGACATATCAATACGGACTATACGGAAGGCAATGCCTGGCAGTACACCTGGCTCGCTCCGCATGACGTGGACTGGCTTGTGGATTTCTGTGGCGGGAAAGACGGCTTCGTTGCAAAACTGGATTCCCTTTTCTGCGCTCCCTCTTCGCTCGAGGAAGGCGCTGCTCCGGACATAACCGGAATGATAGGGCAGTATGTGCATGGCAACGAGCCCAGTCACCATATCACATATCTTTACGCCATGCAGGGTTATCCCTGGAAGACGGCCGACAGGGTGCGGGAGGTGATGTGCAATCTCTATGGAACCGGCCGGGACGGCCTCTGCGGGAACGAGGATGTGGGGCAGATGTCTGCATGGTACGTGCTCTCTGCGCTCGGCTTCTATCAGGTTGAGCCAGCATCCACACGCTTCTGGTTCGGCAGCCCCATAGTCGATAAGGCGGAGATAAGGGCAGGCGGCAGGACTTTTACCATGATTGCCCATAACAACAGCCGGAACAATAAGTACATCCAGTCCATTACGCTGAATGGCAAGCCATACAGCCTGCCATTCATAGATTTCTCGGATATCCGCGACGGAGGAAAACTCGTCCTTGAGATGGGCTCCGAACCGTCTCTCTGGTATTAAGAGTCCTTTGGTTTAAGCAAATAAAACAGGGCATTCTCCAGGATATATGCCAGGAGGATGCCCAAAATAATTGCCTGCCAGGGGAGTCTGAAGGCCACTACCAGGACGATTATTATGGCGGAGATGCTCACGATTGCAATCCGAAGCATCCTGGTGGCTGTGTCTGCATTTATGTCCTTTCCGAATTTGAGGGAGAACATGGGCAGTTCGCAGACAAGCAAAAAGCACAGGATCACGGAAACCCCAATGATTATCCATGGAATGGCTGCGTTGAACGATTCCGGAAGATAAGCCAGCAGGCAGCAAAGCGAGCCGCAGATAAGAGCCGAAGCCGGAGTCGGGAGTCCGATGAATGAGCTGTGCTGGCGTTCGTCCAGGTTGAATTTCGCCAGCCTGAGAGCGCTGAATACAGCAATCAGCAGGGGGATCCAGACAAAATATCCGGCAATTCCGTCTGCAAACAAAGAGCAGTAGAAATACATCATCAAGGCCGGAAGCACGCCGAAACTCACCACATCTGCAAGCGAGTCAAGTTCCTTTCCCACAGGGGAATACGCTCCAAGAAAGCGTGCCGCAAGACCGTCGCAGAAGTCGAACAGGACGGCGGCAAGCATAAATATGAACGGAACGTAGCTCGTTCCATGCAGTTCCGGCTCGAATAGCGCAATTATGCCAATCACCCCGCAGAGAAGGTTCAGCGAGGTAATGGCATTGGGTATGTGTCTTTTGAAAGACATTTACTTGATGCCGAGTTTCTTTTTAAGGTCCTTGGAAACGGCATCCTTGTGGAGGACGATGTCCATGGTCTGGCCCTTGACATAGTTCTCGGTCACATACCATATTCCCTTGTATTTGCTGTCGGTGCCCCATGAGTTCTTGACCATATAGTACTTGGTGCCGAACTGGTCGTGGGCTATGCCGAAAATCTGCATTCCGTGGTCGTCGGTGATGGTTTTGTTGTCGAATCCGACCTGACGGAATTCCTGGTCTGCAGTAATTTCGGCGGGAGCATCTACAGGTTTGGGTTTGCCTTCTTCCTTGCCGACCCAGTGCTCCTGGTCGGAGCCGCCCTGCTTGGTGATGGCCTTGGCATCGATCAGCACTCCGAGGCCATTGCGGGTGAAGCCGGGATCGCTTACATCGGCTCCCCAAGCTGCGGTGTAGCCGTCGCGGATAGCCTTGTCGAGCACGGCCATCAGTTCGTCGATGGGCACATTGTAGGCCTCATCCCAGCGCCAGTTGTCGCAAATCTCAAGAGCAAAGGGCTTGTAGAAAGGATGATGGGTGAAGGATGTGAGACTCACATAGTCTTCGGGCTTGAACTTTAGGGCGTCCCTGTAGGATTCGGGAGTGTACTTGACTCCTTTAATCGTGAACTCTTCGGGAATCTCTCCGAGATATGCCTTCAGGATGCCTTCCAGGCCATTGCGCCAAACGGGAGTAAGCTTGCGGTTGGGGTTGCGGACGATTGCGCTGATATATCCTTTGAGACCGGCATCGAGTTCTGCCTGCTCGGGGAGTTCGGTGCCATAATTCATTCCGGAGTATGCTTCCTGGGGCATCAGGCCGTAATCTTCTATGATATGGAGCGCGTCGTCAGCCTCGCTGCCCACTGCGAAATTGAGGTTGCCGTCCAGGCGGACATATTTGTCTGCGCGCTCGAGGTAGGATTTGTAAACCACGAACATCTCGGAAAAGTCGGGGTAATCGGCCTCGTCCTTTATCTTGTTGATGCGGATGACCTCGGACTCAACGAAACCGAGAGTGGAGAACACCCAGCAGGTGCCACTGCGATGCTGGTTCTTTACAGGTGTGATGGGATTCTCAACATCTGTGGTAAACTGGTAGTCGGGCCATTTGATGTTGGGCTTTTGCTGTGAAAATGCAGATGCGCAGAGGAGCAGCAGGGCTGCAAGTACGGTCAACTTCTTCATGATTAATCCTTTTTATATTCTGCTAACGCTGTTTCAAGTATTTTAATTGCTTTCTCAAGCTCCGGGATTTCCAGCACATAGGCCACGCGGACCTGGTTGCGCCCCTGTCTGGGGGTGCCGTAGAAGGGTTCTGCCGGAGTCAGCATCACGGTTTCTCCGTTAAGGCGGAAGTCTGTGAGCAGCCATTTGCAGAATGCGGTGGCATCATCCACGGGAAGCTCGGCCACGGTGTAGAATGCCCCCTGGGGTTTGGGGGAGTAAACACCCTGGATGGCGTTCAGGGCATCTACCGTAAAATCGCGCCTTGCGATGTATTCTTCCCGAACGGCCTTGAAGTAAGCCGCTGGGGCGTCTATCGCGGCAAGCGATACTGCCTGTCCGATGACGGGGGGGCACAGTCGGGCCTGGGCGAACTTGGTGACCAGGGAGATCAGCTCCTTATTCCTGGATACCAGGCAGCCGACCCTTGCGCCACAAAGATTGTATCGCTTCGAGGCTGAGTCGATCAGTATGGCATTCTCTTCGAAATCGGGGATCTGCATTACAGAGAAATAAGGTTCATCGGTATAGCAGAATTCACGGTATGCCTCGTCTGAAATCAGGAACAGGTCGTGTTTGCGGCAGATATCCGCGATTGCAAGTATGTCTTTTTTTGAATACACCACACCTGTGGGGTTGGATGGATTGCAAACCAATATGGCCCTGGTGGCAGGGGTGATGTGCGCTTCGAGCGTCTCGGGGTCTGGAGCGGAGAAACCGGATTCGATATCTGTGTGCACGGCATTCAAAACCACTCCGTTCATCCTTGCGAGAGTGTTGTAGTTGCAATAGTAGGGCTCCATGACCAGCACCTCGTCTCCGGGATCCAGGGCGGCATGGAAAACGAAGCTCAGAGCTTCGCTGCCTGCTGTTGTGACCAGCACGTCGTCAATTCCGATTCTTATGCCCTGCTTTGGGTAGTATTTCTCTACCAGGGCCTTCCGCAATTCGATCGTGCCGGCTGAATTGGAATAGGGGAGATGGTCGAAACTGATGGCCCTGAAGGCATTCAGGGCGGATTCCGGTGACTTGATGTCCGGAGCTCCTATGTTCAGGTGGTAGATCTTCACTCCTTCGGCCTCAGCTTTGTCGGCAAAGGGGGTGAGCATCCTGATCGGGGATGCGGGAATGGAAGCGGATGATTTCGAAATTGATGGCATATAACTATGAGAACAGTTTCAAATTGTCGAAAGATGCGGCAAGTTTGCCTTCTTCTATCTTGTGAATAATTTCCACCACCTTGTCGTTTACGGGCGTCGGACATCCAACCTTCCGGCCGTAGGCGCAAACAACTCCGTTTATGGCGTCAACCTCAGTTTTTTTACCTTTTTCAATATCCTGAAGCATGCTGGCCTTCAGTCTGGCATGTTTGCGTATGGCTATTGGAATGATGAAGAACGAGATGGCTTTCTTCATGGCGTTGTGGTAATCCAGAAGCTTGACGATATCCTTCCCCTGTACGGGCTCAATGCGGATTTTTGCAGTGGCGCACACGTCAATGCACTCTTTAATCAGGGCCTGGACGTATTTGCGGGAAGCCTTGTTCTTTGCAGCTTCGCCGAATGTGCATCCCAGCACGGTGCTCATGCCGGAAAAGGCTGCATTGATGAGCAGTTTGCTCCAGCGGGTGCCTATGAAGTTGGGATCCACTTCCACCGGCCCCATCATTTCCAGTATCGCCTTGACATCATGCAGATGGAAGTTAGGATTGGGGGAGAGGCTGCCCAGAGAGAAGGTGAGGCTGTCGGGAGAACTTGTGAGTTCGCATACACCGGGGCTGAGCATGGTCGCGCCCCATGCCACGGTGCATCCGAGCACATGGTCTTCGCCGACAATCTCTCCCAGCTGGAGTTCAGGGATGCCGTTCTGAAGGGTGACGATTACTCCATCATCTGACAGGAAACCTTTCAGATACGATGCGACTTCAGCATTCTGCAACTGCTTGGTGAGCAAGAAGATGATATCGTATTTGCCGGACATTTTGTCCGGTGTATATGCTGTTACGCTCTGAACGAAATCCACTGTGCCGCAGACAGTCGCGCCTTTAGTGCGGAGGGCTTCGATGTGCGCCTTGTTGCGGTTGATCAATTCTATCTGTCCGCCTTTTCTGGTGATGAACGCGCCGAGTATGGTTCCCATTGACCCTGCGCCATAAATAGCTGCTCTCATTTTTTTATATCTGTAGATTACAAATATAATCAGTATTGTGTAATTTTGCACCAAAATGATGACACTTTGGGAAATAATGCTCATATCCGTTGCGTTGGCGATGGACTGTTTTACGGTTTCTATTGTAAGCGGCGTTATTGTGAGAAGGATGAGATTGGGCAGTTTCTCGAGGATGGCCTTTTTCTTTGGCCTGTTTCAGGCTTTGATGCCCCTTATCGGATGGCTTGCAATCCATTATTTCGAGCATAGTGTCGAGGCATACGACCATTGGATTGCCTTTGGCCTCCTTGCATTCATCGGCATCAAAATGATACGGGATGCCTTTTCCGGGGAGGAAGAAGAGCATTTCAATCCCCTGAAACTGAAAACCCAGCTTGCGCTTGCCGTGGCTACCAGCCTGGATGCCCTTGCAGTTGGCATTTCGCTGGCGTGCACAGGCTATGATACTGCCGAATCCCTCGTGTTTCCTCTGATCGCCATAGGAGTGGTATCCTTCCTTTTCAGCATTGCCGGAAGTATGCTTGGAGTACGTTTCGGTGATGTCGTGGCCCGGCGCCTGAAGCCTGAATTGTTAGGCGGTATCATCCTGATCGCAATAGGCATCAGGATTCTTTTCGAGCACTTGCTCGCTTAATCTTCAAGATCCAGGATAACAAGCTGGTCGCCGGACTGAAGGACGGGCCGGTCAGACCGTCGAAGAAATGCACCAGGGACTTCTTTCCAAGGAAGTTTTCATTCCCCAACAGCAAGCCGACGATTTGGCCAAAAGGAGTCCCAAACCTACTCCCAGAACAATTTCCAAAAGCACGTCCCAAACAAGCTCCATGCCTTCCCCTTTACCGTTCAGGACTGAAATCATCGCCAGGGTAAGCATGTGCGCCATAGGGTCGTTACTCCCGCTTTCGACCTCGATAAGAGGAGCGGTATCGCCTTTAAGATTCAGTTTTCTGCTTTTGAAAATGGCGAATACCGAATACCGAAGTCGCATCCGTAGAACTCAGTATGGCTCCCAGCACAAGACTCTGCGGCCAGTCCCATCCGATCGCATAATGACGGCTATCTGGAGAAGTAAGGCGGTGCTCATAAAAATAGGATTCGGGCCTTTCTCCAGCAAAGATAATTATTATATTTGTGGGATAGATAATCATTTTGATGAAAAAGTTAAGAATCACCATCGGAATCCTGTTCTTTTTGGGAATTACGATCCTGCTTTCCGGCCTGTTCCCCGGCGCCGGTCGCTGGCTGGGATGGATGCCCAAGCTGCAGCTTCTCCCGGCTGTCATGGCCTTGAATGTGGGAATAATTGTCGGAATCGTGCTGCTTACCGTTTGCTTGGGGCGTATCTATTGCTCGGTTATCTGCCCTCTGGGCATCGCGCAGGACGGGATTTCCAAGATCGGCGTGCTGTCCAAGCGCGCGAGGGGGAATCGGAAGCCTTTCCATTACCGCAGGGAGCATAAGTGGCTCCGCTATGGTATATGGGTTTTGTTCGTGGCCGCCCTTGTCGCCGGCATCCAGGCGTTCGTGGCGGTTCTGGCTCCGTACAGCGCATACGGCCGCATTGTTTCATCCGTATTCCATTTCAAGGCAGGAATCGTTGCCATAGTAGCTTCAGCAACCCTCGTAGTGACCGGCCTTATGGCATGGTTCACCGGAAGGGAATACTGCAACAGCATTTGCCCGGTGGGGACTACGCTCAGTTTCTTCTCCCGCTTTGCGCTGTTCCGCCCGATGATCGACGCCGACAAATGCAAGAACTGCAAATTATGCGAGAACAATTGCAAGGCCTCTTGTATCGATATTTCCAATCACAAGATTGATTACAGCCGCTGTGTTGACTGCTTTGATTGCCTTGACAGCTGCAAGTTCGACGCGCTCAGATTCCGTTTCGCGTATGGCAAGCCGGAAGGACCGGCCTCAAAAGGCCGCAGGGCTTTTCTTACCGGAGCGGCCCTTGGCCTCGGAGCTGTCGCGCTGAAGGCGCAGGATAAGAAAGTGGACGGGGGTTTTGCGGAAATCCTTCCCAAGCAGCGCCTGGACCGCGAAACTCCTATCACCCCTCCCGGTTCCGGAAGCGTCAGGGACTTCTACCGCCGATGCACCGCCTGCCAGCTCTGCGTGTCGGCCTGCCCCAACAAGGTGCTTCGTCCTTCTGCAAGTCTGGACCGTCTCATGCAGCCCGAAATGGGTTACGAGGACGGGTACTGCCGGCCCGAGTGCGTCAGGTGCTCGGAACTGTGTCCCAGCGGAGCCATCGTAAAGATTACGCCGGAAGAAAAGACACAGTATCACATCGGCACAGCCAGAGTGGACCGTAGCCTCTGTGTGGCCGAAAAAGGCACTAAGTGCGGTAACTGCGCACGTCACTGCCCGGTGGGCGCCATCAGTATGGTCAAGAACGAAGAAACCGGCGTACGTGTCCCTGTGGTGAACGAAGAAAGGTGCATCGGATGCGGCGCATGTGAAAACCTGTGCCCGTCCCGTCCCGTGAGCGCCATAACCGTCAACGGCCGTCATAACCATCTAGAGAGTTGAACAATGGACAGAAGACAATTCATAAAGATATCGGGAGCGGCCGGAATCGGCGCCATAGCGACAGGATGCAGGACCACCGGCACACAGGTGGGCGATACTCCGGAGCGGATGGAGTTGCGCGAGAACCCCGTGAGCGGCGACAAGGTTTCGCTTCTCGGTTTCGGTTGCATGCGCTGGCCCATGGTGAAAGACGCATCCGGCAATGACGTGATCGACCAGGAAGCCGTAAATGAGATGGTGGATTATGCCCTGGAACACGGCGTGAACTACTTTGACACTTCTCCCGCGTATCTCCAGGGCCTCTCCGAACGTGCGGCCGGTGACGCTTTGGGAAGGCACCCGCGCAGCAGCTATTTCATCGCAACCAAGCTTTCCAACTTCCGGAACACGTCGAAGGAGGCATCGATCAAGATGTACAGGGATTCCTTCGAGGAGATGCATACCGATTATTTCGACTATTATCTCCTGCATTCGATCGGCCGCGGGGGCAGGGAAGCCTTCTTGCGCAGGTATGTGGAAAACGGGATGATGGAGTTTCTGCTGGCCGAAAAGGCGGCAGGTCGCATCCGTAACCTCGGTTTTTCATTCCATGGTTCGCAGGCGGATTTCGATTCGTTCATGCAGATGCACGACAGTGGCGAATACACATGGGATTTCTGCCAGATAGAGATGAATTATGTTGACTGGAGGCATGCGGACGGCAAGCGCAACTGCAATGCTGAATACCTCTATGCAGAACTGGACAAGCGCGGAATTCCCATAATCATTATGGAACCCCTGCTCGGCGGTCGTCTCGCAAATGTGCCCATGGGCATCTCCCGCCAGATGAAAATGCGTGAGCCGGACTGCTCCGCAGCATCCTGGGCCTTCCGTTTCTGCGGAAGCTATCCTCGCGTGCTGTGCATCCTGAGCGGGATGACATCGATGGATCCGCTCATTGAAAACGTGAAGACTTTCGGCCATTTCCAGCCCCTTACTGTTGAAGAGCTGGAGTTTATGGAGCAGATGGCCGTGCAGATGAAAGAGTATCCGCTGGTCAACTGCACCAACTGCAAGTACTGCATGCCGTGCCCCTGGGGTATCGACATTCCCGGGATTTTCCAGCACTACAATACCAGCATCACCGATGGCACCTATGCCCAGAGCCCTGAACAGAAGAATTACAGGAAACTGCGCAATGCTTATCTGACATCTTACGATAAGTCCATTCCTACCCTCAGGCAGGCGAATCACTGCATCGGATGCGAAGAATGTCTTTCCCACTGCCCGCAAAGCATCAATATTCCTCGGGAATTGCACAGGATTGACCGGTATGTGGAGAAATTGAAGCGGGGAATCTGATAAAAAATATGTAAATTCGCGCTCTGAAAAGGAAACAGGATGAAAAAGAGTCTGATTATAACCATTGTCATGCTTGCTCTTGCCGCGCTGGCAGCAGTGTGGTATTTTGCATTGCGGGACAAACAAAGCGAGGTGACTGCCGAGCCGCCCGTCCCATATATTTCCGAAATTATCAACGACAGCTATTCTTCTGAGCATAAACTCGTATCGGGATATGATCCGCAGGATGCCTCCAAAGCCATTTTTGTGTTCGGATCCCGCTCCAGGACAAATGCTGTGGCCCAGGCGCTCATTGAAAGTGATTCTTACGACAATGTGGACGGTTCACTGAACCCGGACGGGCTGAAGGATTTCGCAGGTGAGACGGTATGCACTGTGGCCAATTTCTCCAATTTCGGGGAGATGGTCAACGACGGCCGCATTCAGGACCTGCGCGAACTGACTGCCCGCAACGTGCTGGCCGCGATGGATACCCTTTGTTTTGTGAGCCCCTACGACCGCAGCGGAATGGGCAAGAAGCCTCTCGCCAAGCTGATCATACTCGGGTCGGCATGCATGACGCAGTACGGGCAGTACGATATTGATTCCCTTTTCAGTGCCCTTAACTGTCATCTGCCTGTCATTACACCCATGCAGCTGATCGTTGATGAGGCCGTGGAATCCAACAAGGGCAAGGATATCCTTTCGGTCGGTGTCCTTGCCGGCAATGCTCCCGTGGACCTGTATGGCCCGTATATCCGCACCAAGGCCGAAAAAATGGGAATAGACAGTGTGCTTTGCGTAGGTTTCAAAGTCCCCGAAGGGGAAGATCCCCTGCTTTCATTCCTGGACCGCTATTCCGAACTTGGAATCCAGCGCCCTTTGGACGCTATCCTTGTAGATGATTTAGGCGTGGATCTTTCCGTATTCAAGGAGTCTCTGGATCGCATTACTTCCGTAATGAATGCAGAATCACTCACATACGGCAACTTGATTTCACCCGGATTCCGGATCATAGATTCCCGCAGCCGTATCTGCAAGGCGACCTATTCCATTCTCCGTAAAGGAAATCTGTTCACTCACTTTATTTCTCAGCCACGTCAGTTGGATTATATGCTGATACCAAAGAATGGGTCAGACAAGGCCATGATGATGCTGCAGTATAACGAAAGATATATTCCACAGAATAATTGATGTTCAAACTTACCATAGCCCCCGAAGAAATAGAGAAGTTGGAGCCAGCGTGTTTTAAGGGGCAGATACATGTAATCAGCCATCCTGGATTGGAGTTTTCCCGGGCAATAGCATACCTCAGGAAACAGGCTGTCATCGGTTTCGACACCGAGAGCAAGCCGGTGTTCTCGCCGGGCCAGCATCATAACGGAGTGGCTCTGCTTCAGCTTTCAGGCCCGGACCAGGCCTTCCTGTTCAGGATTCAGAAACTGGGTATGCGCAAAAGGATATGCGCGATACTGGCCAATCCGAACATCATAAAGGTAGGGGCCGCATCGTTCGACGACGTACGCGGGCTCCAGCGCTATCAGAGCTTTCAGCCGCGCGGATTCGTGGATCTGCAGAAAATAGTCTGGGAATGGGGAATCAGGGACAAGAGTGTTAAAAAGATGGCCGCCAATATCCTGGGTGTGCGCATTTCCAAAAGCCAGCAGCTCTCCAACTGGGAGGCCGAGACGTTGAATTCCCATCAGCAGCTTTATGCTGCCACTGATGCCTGGGTTTGCCGGGAAATGTACCTGAAACTCCTGGAGTGCGAGAAACACCCGCTCAAGCCCGAGGAGATGTGCCCTCCGGAGCAGTTGCCACTGGCATTGAGGGAAAAATTAGAAAAGAATGAAAAAGATATACCTGAAAAGAGGCCGTGACGAATCTGTCCGCCGTTTCCATCCCTGGATATTCTCCGGAGCCGTGGCTCAGGTGGTCGGAAACCCCGCAGAAGGGGACCTTGTGGCCGTTTATTCCGCAGAAGGTGATTACCTCGCCGCAGGCCACTGGCAGATAGGTTCCATTTCGGTCCGTATCCTCTCTTTTGCCGGGGACCCTTCTTCCCCTTCTTTCTGGGAGGATGCCCTTTCGGAGGCATTTGAGGCCCGCAAGGCAGTGGGGCTGACGGATTCAGCGAACACCAGTTGCTATCGTCTGGCGCATGGTGAAGGGGATGGTCTTCCCGGTCTGATCATTGATTATTACGATGGCGTATGTGTGCTCCAGGCCCATTCCGTCGGCATGTTCCGTGCCAAGGGACAGATATGTGAGGCTTTGAAAAAGGTATATGGAGAGCGCCTCAGGGCCGTTTACGACAAGAGCAGCGGAACGGCGCCCTTCAAGGCGGGGCTGGAACTGGTTGACGGGTATCTCTGGCAGGCTCCCGGCTTCGAGGCGGGGGAGACCTCCGTGCTGGAGAACGGGCACAGGTTCCTGGTAAATTGGACGGAAGGCCAGAAAACGGGCTTCTTCCTGGATCAGCGCGAGAATCGCGCCCTCGTGGAACGTTATTCTCATGGACGCAATGTGCTGAATCTCTTCTGCTATACCGGAGGCTTCTCCGTTTATGCATTGGGTGGTGGCGCAGCGCATGTGGACAGCGTGGACAGCTCTGCAAAGGCCATGGCCATGGTGGACCGCAACATTGCTCTGAATGGTTTTACGCCGGAACAGCATACATCCTATACTGCCGATGCAATCGAGTTCCTGGCCAATGTCGAGGATGGCAGATACGATCTGATAATAGTCGATCCGCCGGCATTCGCAAAGCATCGCGGAGCCTTGAAAAATGCGCTCCGGGCCTATCAGCGCCTAAATGCAAGGGCGATAGAAAAGGTGGCTCCCGGCGGATTCGTATTCACCTTCTCCTGCTCTCAGGTCGTGGATAAGGAGGATTTCGCCCTGGCTGTTTTTTCCGCCGCCGCCCAGACCGGCCGCCGTGTCCGCATCATGGACCGCCTGTGCCAGCCTGCAGACCATGCAGTAGGCATTTATCACCCTGAAGGTGAATATCTTAAGGGTTTGCTTCTCTATGTAGAATAGGGATTATCCCACAATCCATTTGCCTGCTTTCGGTATCCTCTGCACCAGGATGCAGGCTATTGCCGTGCAGGTGAAAGATGCCAGGGCGGTGAGGATTATCTCTGCCGGGGTTGTCCAGAATCCCAGGCGGCCGGCGTCACCCAGACCCAGCCATCCGCGGAAAACACCCGCGAAAAAGGAAAGGAACACCATGTGGCTGAGGTACATTCCGTATCCGGCTTTGGATGCGCTCAGCACGGCGCTGCGGTAGAACCTTCCGGAAGAGTTTATCTTCTTTAGCAGCAGGATGGTGCCTATGGTCATCAGCAGTACTCCGATGGTATCATTGCAGATGGGCGTCTCCCAGAGGGCGGCATGGCTTACCGGCCCTTCGAAGGGGAAGACTGAAGCATCGGCCAGGATACGCCTGTAGAAGCCGCCGAAGGTGAGCGCTCCGCCTGCAAGCAAGGCAGGAACGGCAACCGACAGGGTCCGGCGCCAGGAAAGCTCTCCCGTAAACTTGCGCAGCCACAGTCCCAGAAGCATGTATCCGATGAAACCGGAGAAGTAGTAGAGCAGCCCGTAAGAATTCCAGCTGGCTTCGCCCCAAAGCGGATAACGGGCCGGGTTAGGGATGCCGGTGGGGCCGTAGATGACCGGAGCTGTGCCTCCCATGGCTTCGCGGATATAGGGCGCTGATGTGGTGACTGCGAAGACCGCCAGATAGAAGCCCAGTTCGCGGCGGCTGACCTTCTCTGCCCATGGAGAGAGCAGGGGCATCAGAAGATAGAGCCCCAGCAGCATGTAAACGAACCAGAGATGACCGGCTGCATAATTGAAGTTGAGCAGCAGCCCCTTGAAGTTATCCACTGGCTCACCCCACATGAGGGCATAGACGACTGTCCATAATGCAAACGGGATCAGGATCCGGGCAGCGCGGCGTTTGAAAAACTGCCCGGTGCTGTAGTGCAGCGGGAACTGAAGATAACTGGAAGCAACCACGAACAGCGGCACGCAGGCTCGTGAGACCATTTCGAAGAATGATACCCAGAAGGCGTCGCTGCGGGTAAGAACCCGAGAACCTTCGCCGCCGAGATAAAACGGCTCGGTGGCGTGAACCACCATCACAAGCAGGCAGGCGATGACCCGCATCCAGTCGAGCCATACTTCGCGTTTCGTGTCCATGGTCTTCATATTTTGCAAAAATAGCCAAATAAGTGTATTTTTGTGAGATTCTAAACGGTAATTCGATTATGAAAAAGATGACACTAACGCTGATTTCTGTTTTTGCCGCCCTGGTATCGGGCTTTTCTTCAAACACAGCAGCCCTTCCGCTTCATCGCGACATTACTGCGACCTCTGTCAATGTGCAGGACAAACGCACCGAGCTGGTCTTCTTCCCGGATGCTGAATCCGCAATCAAGAAGAATATTGAGCAGAGCCCCTTCTACAAGTGTCTGAACGGCGAGTGGGATTTCTTGTATTTCGATTCCGAAAAGCAGGTTCCGGCCGACCTTTCAACTGCGGAATGGAGCAGGATAAGCGTCCCCGGAAACTGGGAGGTTCAGGGTTGGGGCATTCCCATATACGTTAACATCCCATACGAGTTCGCATCTGTCAATCCCCAGCCCCCGACCCTGCCGGAAGATATCCCGGTCGGCATCTACCGCAGGTCTTTCACTGTCCCTGCCGGGTGGGCCGGGCGTGAGGTTTACCTGAACGTCTGCGGTGCCAAGTCGGGGGTATATACCTTCCTGAACGGCAGGCAGATAGCATATAGCGAAGATTCCAAAGACCTTGCCCGCATCGATATCACCCCATACTTGAAAGAGGGTGAGAACGAACTGCTCATGAAGATGACGCGCTGGAGCACTGGTTCTTGGCTGGAATGCCAGGATTTCTGGCGTATCAGCGGCATAGAGAGGGATGTGTACCTCTCTTCCGAGAAAGTGAAGCAGGATTTCGATTTCGAGCTTGTATCTACGCTTTTCGATGATTATACCGACGGTGACTTCCGTCTTGATGCCACCGCAGGCACCTCTTTCTGTCTGTTGGATGAGGATGGTACAACCGTAGCGAAGGGCGTCGTGCCTTTCAAGGGCAGGATTCCTTCTGTACGCAAATGGAGCGCCGAGACGCCGGAACTCTATACGCTTGTCCTGGAGAAAGAAGGGGAGTATGCCCGTTTCGACGTGGGCTTCCGCCGCATAGAGATCACCAAGGACGCTGTGCTTCTCTTCAATGGGCAGAGCATCAAGTTCAAGGGGGTCAACCTTCACGAACACAATGAGTTCACCGGTCACTATACAGACCGCGACTACATCCGCCGCAGCCTGCTGGTGATGAAGAGACTGAATGTGAATACCATCCGCACCTGCCATTATCCGCAGCCGCGCGCTTTTTATGAACTCTGCGACAGCCTTGGTTTCTATGTCTATGACGAAACCAACATCGAGAGCCACGGCATGGGTTACAAGGAGGCGTCGCTTGCGAAGCATCCGGAATGGTTCGCAAAGCACAAGGACCGTACCCTAAACATGTACATGCGCACGCGCAACTTCCCCTGTGTCACCCTGCTCTCTCTTGGCAATGAGGCCGGCATGGGCGTCAACTTTCTGGGCACCTACAAGATGCTTAAGGAGTTTGAGAAGGGGAAGATGAACCGCCCGGTGGTATATGAGCGCACCGAAGGCAAGGAAGGTACCGATGTGCACTGCCCCATGTATCCGAAAATGACGAATCTCTACTATGAGAGGGATGATGATCCCGTGCACAAGCCCTACATCGCCTGCGAGTATTCACATGCTATGGGCAACTCCAATGGCTCTTTCGACCTGATGTGGCAGTTGATGTACAGCCATCCGCGCATGCAGGGGGGCTGCATCTGGGACTGGGTGGACCAGGGCCTGGCCGTGAAGGATGCCAAGGGCCGAAAATACTGGACCTACGGTGGTGACTATGGCGAAATCGGAACCGATCCTGCCGCATGGTTTGCCGACCGCAATTTCAACTGCAACGGTGTGGTCAATCCGGATCTGGATATACATCCTGCCGGCGCTGAGATTAAACACTGGTATCAGAATGTGTGGGTGCGCGCAGGAGAGCATGCCGGACAGTTCAAGGTCATTAACCGCAATTATTTCCGTTCGCTGGACAAGTATGGCTTCGAATGGGCCCTGTATGCCGACGGAGAAAAGGTTTCCGATGGCACGCTCGGTTTTACCACCGCCCCCCAGGCCGAGGAGACTTTTGAAATCGAACTGCCTTCCATGGCCATGGCCCACAGCTGGTATATCAACTTTACCGTCACCAATGCCGGCGCCCAGCCTGCGCTTGAGGATGGCTGTGTCCTTGCAGAGGATCAGGTCGTGCTGGTGCGCGCCGATGCTCCCGAAGCCGGGAAACTGGCCGGTAAGGTCGTTTCCAAGGTGCGAGGCAAAGATAGGATAGTCCTCAAGGCAAAACGTTCCAAGTTGGTGTTCGACCCGCTATCCGGCAAGGTGGTGGCCTTTAAGAGCCGTGGCAGGAATCTGATAGACAGGAAGTTCGGGCTAAAGCCCAACTTCTGGCGCGCTCCCATCGACAATGACTGGGGAAACAAGTACCCGATTCGTGGAGGAGAGTGGAAGAATGATCCTGCTGTGAAGAATGTGGCTGTCGTTGACGGGGAGAATGCTGCATCGATCGTTGTCGATTATGCTCTTCCTTCCGGCTGCTCGGCAAAGATTGCTTACGAGTTGAGTTATGCCGGGGATCTGAAACTGACCACCGACTTTGCCGGCTCTTCCGAAGCTGCCATAGAAGTGCCACGCATCGGCTTCCGCACCCGAATGAAAGCCTCGGCAGACAAGTTCCGCTATTTCGGCCGCGGCCCCGTGGAGAACTATATCGACCGCAATACCGCCGCCTTCCTCGGCCTGTACGAGAGCAGCGCCGAGAAGGAGCTGTATCCTTATGTTCGTCCTCAGGAAACAGGTCATCATACTGATTGTGACTGGCTGGAGATAGGGAATGCCCTTGTTCTGGCTGTCGATAAACCCTTCGAATTCAACGCCCTGAGGGCTTCCATCGAGGATCTTGATCCCCGCAACGAGGATGGCAGCCGGATCTGGGGCCATGTGAACGATATTCCAGTCCGGGACTTCGTGGAAGTTTGCATTGACGGAGCCATGACCGGAGTCGGCGGTTATGACAGCTGGGGTGCCAAGCCCGAACCCTGCCGTACACTCTTCAGCAATCAAAATTACCATTTCGAGTTTGTAATTGGCAGAAAATAATTATATTTGCAGCCGCAAAAAAGGTTTGGGGGTATAGCTCAGTTGGTAGAGCGATAGGTTCGCAATCTATAGGTCAGGGGTTCGAATCCCCTTATCTCCACCCGATGCAATAACCAAGCAGGTGCCGCACGACAGTGCGGCACTAATGTTAAAAGGCAGCCCGTCGAGCGCTTGCGCTTGTAAGTGGCTGCCCTTTAACATTATGCAACTTCGTTGTACCTGCTTGGTTATTGCTGGTGGAGATGCGGGGAAAAGGCGCACGCAGTGCGGCTAATCCCCGGACTAAAGCCCTCTAGACCGGCCTCCGCCGTTCGCGCTGTTGCTCATATCGGGCAAAATAAATATATTTGCACTTATGGAAGTCATACAGAGTTTTACCATCGACCACACACGCCTTAAGCCGGGAATATACGTTTCCCGCAAAGACAAGGGCTTTACCACCTTCGACCTGCGTATCACGGAGCCCAATAAAGAGCCCGCTGTCGCCCCTGCCGCTATTCACAGCCTGGAGCACCTTATGGCCACGTGGTTCCGCAACAGCGAAGTCAAAGGAGATGTTGTGTATGTAGGCCCCATGGGCTGCCTCACAGGGATGTATATAGTGATGACAGGGAAATACACCGTGGAGGACATGCGTCGCCTGACTGTCGAATGTCTGGAGTGGATACTCACACAGGACAGGGTTCCGGCCACTGAACCGGAGTCCTGCGGTAATTATCTCCTCCACGATCTTCCCATGTGCAAATGGGAATGCGCCCGTTATCTCGACCGTCTGAAGAATGACTTCCACTGTGAATACACTCCGCTTCACATCACCCTTGGGGATGGCAGGGTCTTCGCCGATGCATAATTATATAATACGATGAAAACCAATCTTCTAGGAATAGATATAGGCGGCACCAAGTGTGCTGTTATCTATGGTATCGACACGGACGGTTACATCGAAATAGCCGACAAGGCGCGCTTCGACACTTCCGATGTTCAGGGCACCATCTCCACAATTCTTAAGGAACTGAAGGGCATCTGCGCCCGTCATGGCCTGAATGCCTCCAACACGAAAGGCATAGGCATCTCCTGCGGCGGACCTCTGGACAGCAAAACAGGAGTGGTGATGTCGCCCCCCAACCTTCCAGGGTGGGATAATATCCCCATCGTCAGGATGGTGGAAGAAGCTACCGGCATCCCTGCAGCCCTTCAGAACGACGCCAACGCCTGCGCTCTTGCGGAGTGGAAGTACGGCGCCGGTCGCGGCACCCGCAATATGGTCTTCCTGACATTCGGCACCGGACTCGGAGCCGGGCTTGTGCTGGATGGCAGGCTCTACTCCGGCACCAACGATAATGCCGGGGAACTCGGGCATATCCGCTTGAGTGAATTCGGCCCCGTAGGCTACGGAAAGGCCGGTTCGGTGGAAGGATTCGCCAGCGGAGGCGGTATCGCCCAGCTGGCAGCATCAGCGGTCAAAGAGAGGCTGATGATGGGGCAAAAGGTGTCCTGGTGCCCGGATGGGAATCTCGGTGGAATCACCGCCAAAACGGTCGCTGAAGCCGCGAAGGCCGGGGATGAGCTCGCTGTCAGCATTTACAGGACCTCCGCCACCTATCTTGGAAAAGCCCTGGCAATGGTGATAGATATGCTCAACCCCGAAGTGATTGTAATAGGCAGCATATTTGTCCGGGCAGAGGAGCTGATACGTCCGTTCATGCAGGCCGCCATCGATCGGGACGCCCTTCCAGGAGCCGCCGCTGTCTGCAAAATCAAGCCTGCCGGACTTGGCGAGGCCATCGGCGATATAGCCGCTCTTTCTATAGCTGCCACATTATGAAACAATTGATTATGAAAGATTTGCAGGAAGCCGGCAATGAGCTGGAGCGCTTCCTTGCCGACCCTGCCGCTCTCGACTCCATCGCGCGTGCCGCCGATATCTGTTCGGCTGCGCTCAAGGCCGGCGGCAAGATAATCAGCTGCGGGAATGGCGGATCCCTTTGCGATGCCACCCACTTTGCCGAAGAACTCACCGGACGGTACAGGAGCAACCGCCGCCCTCTCCCGGCCATAGCAATAAACGATCCGGCCTATTTGACCTGCACGGCAAATGATTTCTGCTTCGAAGATGTTTTCTCCCGTTATGTGGATGGCGTTGGTCAAGGCGGGGACGTCCTGCTTGCCATCAGCACCAGCGGCACATCCGCGAATGTCCTGAAGGCTGCCGAGGCCGCCAGGGCGAAAGGGATGAAGGTGTTGGCCCTGACCGGTCCTGCGGGCAATCCGCTGGCGGAAATCGCTGATGCAGCTGTTTGCGCGCCCGCTGCGCCCCATTCCGACCGCATCCAGGAAATCCATATCAAAGTAATCCACATACTTATCCACGCCATCGAAGAGTCGCTATGAAAAAGAATGCCATTTCAGTCATCCTGCCCGTGATGTTCGGCTTCCTTGCAATGGGCTTCATCGACATGATCGGTCTGGTCACCAGCAACGTGCGTGCGGACTTCGACATGTCTGACGGTCTGGTTAACACCATTTCCCTGTCTTGCTATCTCTGGTTCCTGCTGCTGTCCATCCCCGTCGGAATGGCTCTCACGCGCTGGGGACGCAAGAAGATGGTGCTTCTGAGCCTCGCGATCCACGTGGTGGCTCTGCTGCTGCCTTATGTCAGCTACAGTTTCGCCAGCGTGCTGGTGGCATTCTCGCTGATAGGCATAGGAAATACCATACTCCAGGTGGCCATGAATCCGCTCGTGACTGATGTCGTAAACGCCGACCGAGTGACATCCACCATTACCTTCGGGCAGGCCACAAAGGCCTTCGGAAGCATAGTCGCTCCGTTTGTGGCCATGTGGACGGCCGTGGCGCTCGGCCGCTGGCAGCTTTTGTTTCCCATATATGCCGGCCTTTCGCTGCTCGGCCTCATCTGGCTTTGGATCACCCCCATTGAGGAGGCGCCCCGTGAGGCCAGGAAAGTGGGCGTGAAAGACACTCTGGTGCTGCTGAAAGACAAGTTTATCCTGGCCTGCTTTGTGGGCATCGTTGTGCTTGTGGCAGCCGATGTTGCAGTGAACATGACCCTGCCTCGCCTTATGACGGATGAGTTCGGCCTCAGCACGGAGAAGGCGAATCTGTGCAACAGCCTCTATTTCCTGGCACGCACGATTGCCGCGTTCGCCGGGGGAGCCCTGCTGCTGAAGGTGTCCGACAAGAAATTCTTCTCCTGGGGATGCTGGATTGCGATGGCAGGACTGGTGCTGTTCGCCGCCCTTGGTAAGATGGGCCTGGCGCCCGTGCTGGTGGCCGTATGCATCTTCGGAGTGGGCTATGCCAACCTTTTCGGCATAGTTTTCTCCTTTGCGATGAGGCGCGCGCCCCAGAAGGCGAATGAGGTGTCCGCTCTGCTGATAGTCGGTCTTATAGGCGGCGCCATCCTTCCTCCCGTACTTGGTTGGATAAGGGACGTTTCAGGCTCCCAGGTGGCTGCAGTGGCCGCTATCGCCGTCGTCTGGATTTATATGCTCTGGCTGATCCGCCGCATCCGCGAAGCTTAGGATCACTCTACTTTGAGGGTGCTCACCGTAGCCCCGTATCCGGCCCAATATCCGAGTCCTCCTTCGATATTCGAGGCCGGATTGTCGTGCATGGGAAAGAAAGGTGTGTTGCCCAGTGTGGAGAGGTCGTCTATGGCCATCCAGAAGCGGCAGGCGGACTCTTCGCAGGTGCAGATTTTCACGCGCACCGTGCTCCCTTTTTTAAACCGGGTGGCAAATTCCAGACGGTCTATGCTCTTGCCACGCGTGATGGTTATTTCGGCATTATCCTTCAGCGTGGCACCTTCGATTGCGCTGGGGAATGAGGGAATGTAGCGGCTGTCTTCGCCTTCTACCATAGTGAATATGCGGTAGAACCTGTCTGCTCCCGCCTTGTTCCCGAGGGTTACTACAATGGTAAAGAGGCTGTCGGAGCCTTCTACCGGGACGGCTCTCAAGCCTGAGACGGGCTCAGCTTCAGGAATGCTGCAGGCGGCACGGGCTGTCTTGCCATTGTAATCCACTTTAATTGTATAGTTCCCGCCTGCCTTGCCCGTGATCCAGCCGGTGGTATAGACAAATGGTGGCATATAGCGCTTGTCCTGCTTACTGAACAGCACTACTGTGGTGTCTCCGTCGCTGAGGCTGACTTTCGCGCGTTTGATGATATGGCTGCCGAGGGAATCCAGATGGGTATAATCCGGGCTGGGGGAGAGCGTGGTCGTGAGCATTACCACCGGGGCTTCTCCCGCCTCTATCCATCCTTCGACTACAAGTTCACCAGGACTGTCTTCCCATCTCCCAGGTCCGTTGCAGGAGAAGAGAAGAGCCATGGCAGTTATGAAAAGCGCTTTTTTCATCATCAGAACTTGCAGAACCAGCCGATGCCGGGCATCAGTTTAAGTGAAAAACAGAATGGCACGTATGCGAAACTGCCGTCTTTACGGTAGTCGAAGCGGTAGGAAAGTTCGTTGTTTCTGGCAAGAGCGTTGTATATGGAAAAGTTTATGCCATGGGTCATGGCGGCGCTCTTGCGGAAATACCAGTTGAAACTGAGGTCCAGACGTATGTATGGGGCCAGACGGGCTCCGTTTCGGGAGCCGTAGAGGCAGATCAGCCTGGAATCCAGCAGGTAAAACGATTCGGGAGCGGTGAAGGGCGTTCCGGATGCAGCCGTGAAAGTGCCGCCTGCGTCCCATCTGCGCCCGGTCCAGGTGGCTGCCGCATTCACTTCGAAGATGCGCTCGAAATTGGATGGAAAGACGTTGCCGGAGTCATCACACCTGAGGGATCTTCCCAGCGAGCCGCTCAGCCATCCTGTGAGCTTGCCGGCCTGCTTATGGAGGATCAGGTTGATCCCATAGTTCCATCCGTCCGAAGCGGTGAGCATCCGGGCCAGGGAATTGTCGGCGCGCAGGTAGTCCATCAAGGTTCCGGTATAATCCACCTGATTGCGCAGGCGGCGCCAGTAGAGCTCTGCCGAGAAGGCCCAAGCCTCTTGCCGGAAATCAAGGTTGTAAGCCAGCGAAGCCCACAGGGAGCGTTGCGGGTTGCCGTATTTCCCGGCAAGGAAGTTGAATTCTATGGGGAATCCCATGCTGCTGACTCCGGTGAGGAAGATGTTCTGGGTAGCGCTGCCCGCCCGTAGTTCCACCTTCCCCAAACGGAAGAAGTCGTAGCTTACGGAGAGCGAGGGGTCCAATTGCCAGAAAGATTCTTTATCGGGGGAGATGTACCATCCTCCGGCGAGCTCCACCTTCAGTTTCCAACTCAGTGTCAGATATTTGCTCCATCCGGCCCTGAGACGGCTTTCCAGCGCTTGCTGAGGCTCTTCCGGAGTCGCTTGCGCCATCGACCCGCTTTGATGGACGGGGCTGGGAGGGAGGATGTCGTAGTACTGGATGTCCGCGCCGAAGTCGAAATCCTGCAATTGTAATGTGGCCTTGTAGCCTGCGCTCCTGGTGTAGTAGGGGACGAATCCTCCCTCAAAGTCGTGGGAGATATCCGCCCGGGCGTTGTATGCGCTTGCAAAGATGCTCTGTTTCAGAAGTGTCTCTGCGCCCCGGCGCTGCCAGTGAAGGGCGGCTGAGGCGTTGCTCCATCCCATTTTAACCCCAAGGCGGTTCTCCTCGGAAACATAGTCGGCAGCATCGGCGGAGTAGAATGCGTCCACGAAAACCAGGTCTTTTTCAGTTGGCGCCCAGGTCCATCCGAGATTGATATCCCCGAAACCATAGCGAAAGGGGTCTTCATCTACCGTGAGGTAAGACGTGTAGAGTTGGTTCAGGAAACTTCTGCGCGCAGATATGCTCAGGGCGGAATTATCCCGGACGCGCAGTTTCAGATTGGCCTGCGCGGCCACCATTCCGATGGAAATGTCGCCTGCTGCGGCGCGCTCCGGAATGCTTCTGTCGGGAAGCATGTCAACATATCCTCCCAGACGCCCCCTGCTTCCCGCGGATGTGCCGAAGTTCATGGCGCTGAAATGAGAAGGGTTGAAAACGGAAAAGATGCCAAGGAGGTGGCTGGAGCCATATATGGGCGTGCCGTCTATGCTGATGATGTTGTGAGAGTGGTCGCAGCCCTGGATGTGGATGCCTGCATCGATCTCGCTGCCGGTCTGCACGCTGGGCAGAAGCCTTATGAATCGAAGCGGATCGGAACTTCCCAGAATCTTCGGCAGTTTTGCCAGGCCGGCGACGTCCACACTGGTTTCCGCTTTGACGGAAATGGGGGAGTTGCGCCGTCGCGCGGATACGACGGTACTGTCAATGGATTGAAACGAAGAAGAATCGGTCTGCGCCGAAATCTTCATCGGGAGGAACCCCGGAAGCAGCAACGCAGACCGAATAATCAGACTGTATAGGCGTCCGGCCTTCACTATTGTTTGTTCAGTACACCGGAAACGAAATTGTCAACACTCTTCTGCCAGTTCTCGAAGGCCTGGATCAGGTCGGCAAAGTCGGCTTTGTTGAAGAAAGCCTCGAGCATTGCATAGGCGCTTCCATCGTCGAAACGGATGACAGGGATGGCTGTCCACTCGCCGAGTTCGGATTTCTCGGGCTCAAGGCCGAGGTGAGCGGAACTCTGCTTGCTGTCGTAGAAGGCCTGAAGCTTGATAGCCTGTTCTGCCTGGCCGAGCCAGCTCTTGAACTCAACCTCGTTGTTGCGCGCCTCTTCCATCTTGGAGGAGCATTCAACAAGCTTTTCTATATCTGCTGTGCCCTTTACCTGCACCTCACCGAGAAGGTCGAAACTGATTTCGGCGCTCTTGGGCATAGAGGAGACTTCGTATTTGGTGCTTGTGTAGATGCTTCCGTTCTTGTAGCCATCGCCGCTGTCGTTGTCGTACCTGCTCTCGTTCTCCTTGGAAGCAATCTTGAATCCAGTCTCTTTGGCTGTCATCGTGAAGATGTTTTTCTTGCCATAACTGAAAACATAGGATGCTTCTGCGCCGTCTGTAAGATAATCGAGCTTTTTCGTCTTGAGGGAGTAACCGGCTGCAGAGAAAGAGAATTCGACATTCACCTGGTCTTTGGAGATGTCCAGGATGCCTGCAGCCGCAGGTTTGTAGTCGATTCCGACAGAAAGGTCGCCGATAGTCTCGTTACCCTTGCGGAATTTGGCGGTAATGCTTTCGGGAACGTTGATATAGCTCTTGTTGATGCGGACCTGGCTATGCCTGCCTGCGGGAACTGAAACCATATTCATGTATGTGGAGTAATCGCTGTAGATCCGATTATCGGCAAACCATCCGTAATCCTCCTTGGTGACAGGGTTGTAGAAGTGATACTCCGTCACCCCGCCGTTATTGCGGGAAACAGGTTCCCAACCGAAGTAGCTGTAGTCACCCTGGTTGTATTCGACTTGCTCGAAATACATGGCGGGACCGGTGGTGTATGCGGGCCATTCGTTGTAGTTTTCGTCGCGGCTTTCGCTGATGAGGGTCTTGGTGGAAGATGTCTTGATCTCTGCTTCAGCGCTCATCTGGGTTCCGTCCACATCTGCGGTGACAGTCAATTTGGGCGCATCTGTCTTAACCCAGGTCTTTTTCGCCTTATCCAGAGAGATGCTGCCTTTTACATTGGCAAGCTGGAGAGTGTAGGCTTTTTCGTAAGTGAATTCGCCGGGTTCCTGGTAGTTGCAGAACCAGCCGTAATTCATGCCGTTGTCTTCGGTGCCGGTTTCTTCTTTGCTTTCCACGTCATCTCCTATTGTGTCCAGGACTGACAGGTCGTTTTCCTTGTTGTTGACAACCGCGCCGAATTGCGCGACTGCTTTGAAGGATTCTCCCCAGTTCTCCACATCGGCATAACCGATCAGATCGATTCCAACCCCTTCCAGGACATCCTGCTGTTCGCTGGGGGACAGAGGTTTTTCATCTTTTTTACAACCTGCGGCAAGGATTGCTGCGATTGCGATAAGGAACAGATAGTTGTGTTTCATGATCAATATTGTTTTATTTTCAGTTTCACAAATAAGGTTTACCTTATATAGATGCAAAAGCGGATGGAAATGTGTAAAGTAATCGTACAGATTTTTTGGTTTAAGAAAATATTTATATCTTTGCAGTCCTTTCGGTGCGATGGCCGAGCGGTTAGGCACAGGTCTGCAAAACCTGGTACAGCGGTTCGATTCCGCTTCGCACCTCCAAAGCTGAAGGAGCCCTGGTGGATCCTTCAGCTTTTTTACGGCCTCCGCCGTTCGCGCCGATGCGCTTAGCGGGCAATTATTAAAAATTTTCAAAAAATTCTTAAAAAATATTTGCATATAAAAAAATAATTACTACCTTTGTAATCGGGTTGAGTAAGTGGTCGTTCTGATCCTTCAGCCTATTGGTTATTAGTTTTAGTGTTATTAATTATGTGGTTAGATGAGTTGTTGCCCGTGAGGGTCACAGCTCATTTTTTTTATGTATCTTCGCATCGTA
>JAEEGL015470616.1_pt1 | contig 34244 bp, 35 predicted proteins | sample 9134231 | NCBI WGS metagenome assembly JAEEGL01 (sample SAMN16246548, study PRJNA631951) | gut metagenome | biome: gut microbiome; feature: rumen; material: fiber-attached | host: Bos | place: Iran: Karaj | collected 2018-10 | reverse complement strand
TCTCTTATTTCTATACTGACTCGCTACGGATGGAACCTGACGAATGGCTCCGCATCACGCAGCTGCTTACCCAGATGCGGCAAGAGTTAACGGAACATGAAGACTCACCTTCGCTCCGAAGCATCCTCCTGAGCTACCTGCACTTGATATTGGAATACTGCAACCGTATCTACTTGCGCCAGCTCTCTGAAGAAGACAAGGGTAGCAACGATCTGTTGAAACGCTTTCACAACCTGCTGCAGACATATTTCCGTGAGAACCGGCAGCTGAAACTCGGCCTGCCCACCGTTGCCTATTGCGCCTCAGAATTGGCCTATTCGCCCCGTTACTTTGGCGACATTGTCCACAAGGCTACAGGCGGTACGGCCATCGGCTACATCCACAACTACGTCATCAATCAGGCCAAGAGTCTACTGATGAATGGTCATAACATCAGTGAGACCTCACGTCTGCTTGGTTTCGATTATCCCCACCACTTCACCCGCCTCTTCAAGCGCGTTACTGGCCTTACTCCCAGCGAGTTTCTGGGGAAGTAGCTACGTTTTCTAACGCTCTGTAGATGCTCAGGTGATAAAGCTTTTGTGTACAATGCTATTGTCCTGTGGCTTGTCGGTATTCAAGAAGCATGCATTGGTATTGGGCATAGGCATCTGCGTGGCGGTCGAGGCTTTGCTGGTAGAGAAGTTGGGCTTCGAGCAGGTCGCTCATCTTGGCGGTGCCTGCGTGATAGAAGTTGCGGTTTAGTCGCAGGTTTTCTTCCGCCTGCTCGATGCTGCGCTGCGTGATGTCGAGCTGTTGTCGGGCCTCCACCACATTGTTCCAGGCGTTTTGCATCCTTATTTGCAGTTGCTGAGCTTTGTCGTTTTGCTGGTCAATGGCCTTTTGATGTTCTATCTTCTTGCGTTTGATGGCATGGGAGCCGCCCCACCAGTCTGAAATGGGGATGCTGACGGTGGCGAACAGCATGGCGAAGGTGTGGTCGTTCTCGAGCATGTTGTGATAATTATAGCCGGCTCCGACAGCTACGGTTGGCAGATTTTGCCCCAAGGTTATTTTCTCCTGCAGACGGGTAGCTTCTACCTGCTTGTCGAGTAGCTGGTATTCTGTGGTGCCCAGGAGAGCCAAGCTGTGGTCTTGCTTGATGGGAAGTGAAGATGAAACATCGCGGAACCCTCCACTTTCAATCTCAAACTGCTCGTTGTGCAACCCACAGTATTGTGCGATGAGCAGTCGGAGGATACTCATTGCATTCTGGAGCTTGAGTCGCTGGCTTTCCACTTCGTTCTGTCGCAATTGCACCTGCAGCAGATCGTTGCGCATAGCCACTCCTGCCCGCACGGCGACGTCTACGTCCTTGTGGATATCAGCCAGCAGGGTGTCGACGGCATCGATGGTTTTCATCTTCTCTTGTAGTGTGGCCAATTGCCAGAAATATTGCTCGACGGTCTTCTCTACCTCATTCTCAGACAGTTGCAGTTGCAGTTGGCTGACGTCTTCGCCCACCTTGGCGAGTTTGTTGCCGTTGATGATCTGTCCGCCGGCAAAGACGGGTTGCAAAGCCATGAGCGAAGCGATGGTGCCGTTTTTCATCATGGAGACGTTGATGGGGCTTGCCAATGCCGCGAGCATATCGGGTGGCAGCATCTGTGGGAGTGTGGTAGCCAATGCTGGTGGCATCGCTTCTGAGGGATTGACGGTGGTTTGCGCCATACCCTTGTTGGCATTGAACCAGAGCCCTGTGGCGCTGACGTCTGGAAAATACTTGGTGAAAGCCTCCTTGCGCTGTTGCTGCGCCGCTTCGATGTCGAGGCGCGCATTTCTAATGGCGATATTATTGTGCAGCGCGGAGTCTTTGAGCTGCTGCAAGGTGTAGGTTTGGGCTGCGATCAAATTGCAGCATACAGAACAAAGGGCGATAGCCAATAGTCTTAACGTATTGAAGCATACGGAACAATGGGCGGCGAATGGTCTTTTCATACGATACCTATTTTAAGTTGACTTTCCAATAGATGACGGGCAGCATGGTGACCACCATGATGAGCGTGCCAATGCCCCCCGCGAAGATGGTGACGCCGACGGGCATCCAAAATGAACTCTGAGCGATAATCATGGGGACGACGCCAACGGCCGTTGTGGCCGTAGTGAGGAAGATGGGCACCATACGTCGTTTGCCAGCATCGTAGGCAGCTTGTTTCACGATGGCGTTGTAGGCTTGGCGGCGGGCGGAATCGGTAGGACCGACGGCGGAACCGTCGGGCGCAGTATTAGCGGGGGAGAACCCCTCGGTCATAGCCTTCTTTATCTGGGCGTTGGCATGCTCGAAGATGAGAATCTCGTTGCGCATGATGATTCCCATCAGAGTAATGAGCCCGAAGATGGAGGTGAGGCCGAGTGCGCGGTTCATCAGTGCAAGACCTATGAGCGCACCAGGAGTCATCAGCGCCAAGGCTGCCATACAGATCAATGTAATGCCATACTTCTTGAAGTTGAACAACAGGAAGAAGAACACGATGATCATAGCGATGACGATGCCGCCGACGATCTGAGGCATAGCCTCGTCGCCATATTCTATCTCGCCGCCCACTTCGGTTCGAATGCCCTGGGGCAGCTCAATTTCCTCTTGCATGATGCGGGCTATTTCTTTCTCGACGGGAGCGGTATATACACCTTGTGCGAATTGTGCCGTGACGGTGATGCATCGCTCGCCACCTCGATGCAGAATGCGACTCTCGCTCCACTTCGGACTGACCTTGGCCACCTGGCGTAGGGGTACGGTGGTGTTGATGCGGTTGATGCCAGCTGAGAGCATCGTCGTGGGCGATGATACGCCCAGATTGGCGATGTCGGAGAAGGTCATGTCGGCGTCGTCCTTCACCACGATGGGCAGTTCGTAGTTGCCCTCCCAGATTTGGCCTACCCGCAGGTCGCTCGATGTGGCGCTAAGAGCCAGCTGAGCGGTGGAGCGTGTGATGCCCAGTTGGGCCGACACGACGGGGTCGAGCTCCACATTGATGATGGGGTAGGGCTGGAAATAGTCAGTATGCACCCACTCCAGTTCTGGCATCTCGCGCATACGGTCCATCAACCTTTCGGCCACCACGTGGAGCGAATCGAGATTGTCGCCATAAAAGCGGTATTCCAGTTCGTTCACCTCGAGGTAGTCCAAGCGTTTAAACTTGACGTAGGCATTGGGGTAGGCTTCGCTCAGACGGGGCTGATATTGCTCCAAGAGCGCCAGCGTAGCTTTGTCGCTCTTTGTGTTGACAATGAACTGGGCATAGTTGTAGCCTGCTATCTGTGGGGCGTAGGCGTCCATAAACCTGGGCGACGAACAGCCGATGAATGATGTGATGCTGGTGATGCGCTCGTCTTGCGCAAGGGCGTTGCGGACGGAGTCGGCCACAATGCTGGTCTCGGCCAGTCCCTTGCTGTCGGGTAGGAAGATTTCCACCGCAAACTGGTCGCGGTCGGCATAGGGGAAGAGGCGAATCTTCAGCGTAGGTGCGATGAGCGACGACAACAAAATGATACTGATGCCACAGGCAATGGTGAGCCAGGGGTGACGGAAAGTCCAGTCTAATACCTTATTATATATGTTCTGCACCCACTTTGTGATGCGGCTTCCATCGGTCTTAACCTTTCCAGGCTTAATGAGCAGAACCTCGAGGAACGGAATCACCGTGACGGCCAGGAAGAGCGACACCATCAGGTTGATGGTGATGGTGATGGGGAAGTCTACCAGACAGTCGTGAAACACGCCCTTCATCGTCCAGAGGAAGGGATAGAAGATGGCGCAGATGCAGATGGTGGCCAGCATCATCGGCATGAAGTATTGGCGTGCCGACTCGATGGCAGCATCGTGCGGTTTGTAGCCTTTGCCCAGATACTCCAGGTAGCCGTCGATGACCACTATCGAGTTGTCGACAATCATTCCCAGCACCACAATCAGCGCTGCCAGCGTCACGATGTTGAGTTCGATGCCCATGAGATACATGACGGCCACGCTGACAAACGTGCTGAGCGGGATGGTGATGGCAGCCACGATGGCCGAACGAATGGGGAAGAGCACCATCATGACCAGAATGATGATGAGCATCGAGACGAGCAGGTCGCGGAGGAAGTCGCTCACGCTGAGGGCCACCACCTTGGGCTTGTCGGCGATGCGTGTCAGCTTCACATCGTCGGGCAGTTGTTCTGAGGCAAAACGGCTCAGCACATCTTCCACCTCCTTGCCATATTGCACGACGTTGTTGCCAGGCGTCATCTCCATCGACAGCAGGATACAGGGATGCCCGTCTTGTTCAATGCGGCTCGCCATAGGTTCGTATTCGCGCTTCACGGTAGCCACATCGCGCACGCGGGCCACCTTGCCCGTCACGGGGTCGGAGAAAATGATCTGGTTGGCTATCTCTTGCTCAGAGTTTTCCGTTGGCTCCACGTGGATGGGAATCTGCTGATCGTCGTCGCTGATGCTGCCGCTCATCGTGGTGATGCCTTGAGCCTGAAGTCGCGAGAAGAGCATCTGCTGACCGATGCCGTAGGCCTGCAGGCGCTGGCGGTCGACGTAGAGGCTGATTTGCTCTTTCTGCTCTCCAAACATCTTCACATTGGCAACAGAAGGGATGCGGCGTAATTGGTCGCTCAGGTCGTCGCTATACTGTTTCAGTTCGCGATAGCTTCGCTGGTCGCTCTCAATGGCTATCAGCAAGGCCGACGTGTTGCCGAAATCATCGTTCACCACGATGGCCAGCACACCGCCAGGCAACTGAGCCTTGAAACCGTTCAGGCCGTGTTTGATTTTGCTCCACACCTCGTCCTTGTTGTTCACGTCGTCGTTCAGCTTCACCATCACGATGCACATGCCGTTCTGCGATGTGGTGGTGGTCTTCGCTCGGTTCACCTCGCCATAGGTGAAGAGATAGCGCTCCAGCGGGCGGGCCACCTGCTGCTCCACCTCTTCGCTCGTGGCGCCCGGATAGACGGCCACCACCACGCCCTGACGTATGGTGGCGTGTGGAAACTCATCTTTTGGCATCGTGTACATGCCGTAAATGCCCATTGCAAAGAAGATAGCCACGATGAGCAGTGTGATGGAATAATGCTCCAACGGCCAGCGGAGCCAATTCATCTGTTTCATTTACTATTTTTGACGGTTTACGATTTTTACGATTGACTTGTCTGTTGCTTTATGCCTTGTTCAGAAAACGACGCGCGTGCCTTCACTCAATTTCTGATAACCCTCGGTCACGATGCGCTGGCCGGAATCCAGTCCTACCACCACCACATAGTTGCCTTGAGTGGCGCCAGTGGTCACGGAGGTGCGATGGGCGGTATTCTTCTCATCGATTGTCCAGACAAACAGACCGCCGTCTGACTTCTTCTGGACCGCCGTCACAGGAACCATCATTCTGCCGACGGTCTGCGAGCCTCCTGCCAGGAATCTCACATTGGCCACCATGCCTGGCAACAGCCTTCTTCCGCCGTTGGGCACATTGATCCTGATGTCGTAAGTATGCGTGAGGGCATCGGCCTGCACGCTCTTTTCTATCCGTCCACCTTGGTAGCTGCCGCCGATGGCTTCCACCTGGATGCTCGTCGGAGTATTGGCATGAATGCTGCCAATCTCTGCCTCAGGCACAGCCACCCTTACCTTCACCGTCGATATGTCTAAGATGCTCACCACAGCCTGCGAGGGTAAGGCCGTCTCGCCGGCACCTACCTGTTTGTGGCCGATGATGCCACCGACGGGTGCCACCAATCGACAATCGCGAAGGTTCTTCTTGGCCACTTCCAGTTGCGACTTCGCCTGGGCCACCTTGCTCTGAATCTCCACCCATTGCACTTCGGGCAGCGACCCTGCGTCGTGCAGCATCTTGTAGCGCCCCAGCGCATCGTTGGCCTGCGTCATCGCTGCCTCAGCCCCAGCGAGGAGGTTGCGAGCCTGCGTGTCGTCCATCTCGGCTATCAGCTGTCCTCTGCTCACGGCCTGCCCTTCGTTCACCAGCATGCGCTTCACCACGCCCATGCCGGTGAAACTCACCGCTGTAGCCTCGCGTTCTTCCACAATGCCCACATAAGTCTGGGCGTAATCTACTTTGCCCGATGAAACCAGCTGCGTCTTCACTCGCGTGGGAGCCTTCTCGTCTTGCGCTTTCTTCTCTCCGCAACCGCAGGCTAAAACGGCTGCCAGCATCAGTATGATACTCTTTTTCATAAAACAACTATTTCTTTTAGGCTGCAAAGGTATGATGAATTTCGGAATTATTCATGTTCTATTTCGCCTTATTTGTTATCTACTTGTCATTAATGAGTGAAAATGAACATAAAATAATCCTAATAAGACATGGTGATTGGAAAAATATTGACTAATTTTGCACACGTAATCTTGTGTATCGTATGAATCATCAGGAAAATATCACATTTCAGTCGTTAGCTGACAATAAGGATGTCCGAATTGGCTATTCCGACAGCGATATCGTCGTGGTCGACAGTATTCAACAGTTTGCAGAAGTGAATGCTGCCCATGTGTCGATGAATGGCATCGTCATCTGTACCCAAGGAAAGGTGCAGGGGTTGATGAACGGCTCTTCGATTGAACTGCATGAGAATCAGGTGGCCATCATCCCACAAAATGTGATGGTGACCGACCTCATGGCCAGTCCTGATTTCAACCTCAAGGGCATGTTCCTCACGAATCGCATCCTGCAGAGCTTCCTGCGCGAAAAAATGAACATCTGGAACGATATGATGTTCATTCATCGTCATCACATCATCACGATGGAGGAAGACGAAATGCTCTTCTATACCTATTTCTATGACATGCTGACGCTGTCTATCGAGCGCGGCAAGGACAATCCTTTCCAGACCGATGTCATTCAGTCGCTGCTGCGCTCGGCCATTCTGGGATTGTGCGGAGCCATGAAGCAGATGTTTCCGTCGGCTGTTGTCAATCATGACATCAAAACATCGGATGTGCATTTTCAGCGATTCTTAAATCTGTTGCATTCCTTAGAAGTGAAGCATCGCACCGTGGAAGACTATGCCAACGACCTCTTCATCTCGCCTAAATACCTTACTGCCATCTGCAAGAAAAACTCTGGCAAGACGGCCAGCGAGTGGGTGACGGAACATGTGTTGGAAGATATTCGATACTATCTCCGCAATACCGATCTCAGCATCAAGCAGATTTGCGACCGCCTGGGCTTTCCCAACCGATCGTTCTTCGGCAAGTACGTGAAGGACCATTTCGGCATGACTCCTCAGCAATTCCGTCGAAAGTTGTAAAGGTACGCTTTTGAGGGAGGATAAAGGGGGCATTACATACGATAGGCTCTGAGATATTCATTGGCGGGCTCAGGAATATTGATTGGCAGTCATAGAGATATTGATTGGCGAGCATAGAGATATTGATTGGCGAGCATAGAGATATGGGTTGGCAGGCATAGAGATATTGATTGCATGAAGCCTGCTTTCTTGGCGCGAAAAAATCCATTGTCCAATTGTCACAATTGGCAGTTTTCATGCAATGGGGTTTTACCAACACCCTGAATTGCCACCATAAAAAAGGCTACCTGGACGACGAACGATTGTCGCTCATCCAGATAGCCTATATGGCCTGTCGCAATGATGGATCGGTCAAGCTTTGTTGAATTTTTCCTTGCCTTGCTTGCAACGTGGGCATTTCCAGTCGTCTGGCAGGTCTTCGAATGCCACACCGTCGTGCTCAGCGGGGTCATATACATAGCCGCAGATAGAGCAGACGTACTTGCCAGAAGCTTCGTGCTTGGAGAAGTCCACCTCGGCAAGTATGGTGGGCACAGGATGGTCTAAATCCATCACGCGTTTAGCCTCCAGGTTCTCATAACCCTGTGGGGTATGGGTTCCGCAATAGACCGTTGGGTGGTTGCGGATGAACTCACGAATGCGGTCCTGAGTCTCGCGGGCAGCGGTCAGGTCGTCGAAGACGACAGACAGTTTGTCCTCGTAGAGAGCTTCGTCAACATAAGTGATGTCGCCGTGAATCATGTAGAACAGCCCGTCCATCTCAACAATGATAATGCTATTGCCCTTGGTGTGTCCCTTGGCTTTGATGAGATAAATGCCGTCATGAATCTTCTGGCTTTCGGGGAAGTTGTAATATGCTCCGTCGGTAAAGCTGACAGGGACGAGATTCGTGAGCCCCTGTAGTTCGGCAGCATCCATTTCGTCTTGGTTCACATAGACCTTCGCGTTGGGAAATGAGCGCAACTCACCTGAGTGGTCTGCATGGCGGTGGGTGAGCAAAATCTTTGTCACCTGTTCGGGCTTATAACCCAACGCCTCGAAAGCTTCCATGTAGGTGCAGATGTCCTTTCCCGTGAAGGCCACCGAATTCTCGTCGGGTGCTTCCTCAGGCGTGCCTGCAGGGAGGCCTGTATCCACAAGAATCACGTCGGAACCCGTGTCTATCAGGTAGTTCTGTAGACTGCCGCGATAGCGTATGTTCTTGTCGAACTTCTCCGTACCCTCTTCGCCACCAAAGGCAAAAGGCTGGGTATAGAACCCGTCCTTCCTGAATTTTACTGCTTTTATCTCCATGTTGTCTACTTTGCTGGTTCCCACTTGCAACGAACGGGCGACACGATGGCACCCTCTTTCTTCAACTCAGCAAAAGCCTTGTCCACTTCCTTACGGTCGGCACCCAGTGCCTTTGTCACGTCGCCTGCCGAGACGGGCTTGCCTGCCTCGTGCATAGCCTGTAATACTTTTTCTTTCATAATTCAATCCGATTAAAGTTGTTAATATGCTGTTAGCTCGTCAATTCACGGAGGGATGCCTTGCGGCGGTCGGCTTATCGCACCACAACCTTTCTGCCATTCACCAGATAGATGCCTTTGGGCATTTGGCTGGCAGCGTCAGCGTGATGTCGTATCAGACGGCCGTCGAGTGTGTAGACATCGTTCGACGTCTGACGGCCTGGCGTTGCCACATCATTGATGCCTGTGGCCACCTCCTCGCCTACCTGGATGTTGTCGATGAGCAGCGATGTGTAGTTGGCCGAAAGGCTGGCCATCTCGAAGCGCAGGATGATGTATGGCGAGTCCATGAAGTCGGTCAGGGGAACGGTCACTTCCTTCCATGCTGTTTCCGATTCTTGGGCAAAGTCGATGGCGGCTACCTGTTGCCATTCGCCTTGCGGCAGGCGGTCGACGGAAACGATGAGCGACATTTGCTCGCCAGCATCGCCATAGTAGCAGAACGAGAGCTGGGGCTTTTCGGCACCGGTCAGGGCAATCTTTCCCGTGTTGAAGATGCCATAGCTGGAGTAGTTGGGCTCAAACACAAGGGCTGCCTCATCGCCGTCGGCGGCATTGCTGCTGAGCTTGAAGTTGCGTGCAAAGTCCTCGCCGATGAACCAGACGAACTGGTTGGTGTGGAAGCCGCTGGCGAAAGTTTCCTGGAAGGGTAGGGGGTATGCTTCGCCCACCACGAGACTATTGGTGGCCACAAGAGGACTCTTGCCTGCCAGCGATTGGGCGTCGAGGGCATAATAGAGCAGGTGCTGGTCGCTTTCGTCGGTCGCCACGTCGGTTTGGTAAGGCTGCGTGATGTTCTCGCGGTAAAGGTCGGCATAGCCGTCGGAAGCAATGGTGTAGAGGTTGTAAGTCAGCGCATCAGGGTTGACGTAATGTCCATAGTAGCCCACCACCGAGGGAGCCTCCCAAGTCAGGTAGGCGTGCTCTCCATCGTCGCAAAGCCGCACGTTTTGCGGAGCTGTGGGGCGGTCGACGCCCACATAGGCTTCTGCCGATGTTTTTTCGCCACTTACTTCGCCCACATAGGCAATGGCCGTCAGCGTGTTGTAGCCGTTGCTCAAGCCTGAGCATTCGATGGTGCAAGGCTCGCCGGGAGTGGCTTCTGCGGTTGTTCCCACCACGTTCTTGGCAGCATCGAGCACATCGATTCGGGTAATCTCAGTCAAGGGGTTGCCCTGAATGTCAGTAGCCGGAGCGGTGAGTGTGACGGTGGCCGTCAAAGCCCCTAATGCGTCGGGCGTGATGGTCATGTCGGTGGCAGCAACAGGCGCACTTCCGTTCATGAGGAATACCAGTTTGATGTTGGTCAGCAGCAACTGGTCGCTGTTGGCGTTGCTGACAGCATGGAAAGCAATGCGGTAGAGGCCGTCTGCCTCAGGAATGATTTCCTCTTCAAACAGAGTAAGGTTCACGTCGTCGATGTCGTAAGTGCCGAGTTGGGTGAAGGTCGTGGGGTCGTCGCCTTGACCGTACCACACTTCCATCTTCTGGTTGTAGTTGCTGGAGGCATAGCTCTTGTTGGCCTCAAACGAAAGGGCGTAGTGATTGCCATTTTCCAGTCGGATGGTAGGCGAGAGCAACCAGTCGTCATCGGGTTCAGCTCCTGCAACGATGGCGGCACCATAGACGGTGGAGCCGGAATGCGGGTAGTATTTGTAGAAACGGAACCATTGTGCCTTGTAGCCCGTGTATTTGTTGTAGGTCCCGTCGCCGTTGGCATCGATGGCGGTGAAGCGGTTGAAACCCTCTTCTTGTTGGAAATCCTCAAAGAAGGGCACTTCCAAAGCATCGCCCAGGACGATGGCGTTCGATGTGCATTTCTCTCCCTCCATGTCGCCGTTGACGGCAGCCACTTCGTAGCTGTAGCTGGTGAGCTCGCCCGTGTTGTCGAGGGCCTCGCGGAAGATCGTTTCGGCCAGTCCTGTGGCAACTTCCACATCGCCCGGCTGTCGCACGATATTATAAGTAAGGTTCGCTTGTGTCAACGTCTTCCCGTGGGTGCCTTCTGTGGGTGCATCCCAGTGGAGTTCAGCATTCCCTGTTACTGGATTGTAGGTCAGTTTCAGGTTGCTGACGGCCAATGGCACGTCGCGGCCGATGTACTGAGTGGCCTTCACGGCAGGACTCTCTCCCTTGTCGTTCTTCACGATGATGCTCATCTCCGTGTCGCCGCTCTCAGGGACGGTTACTTCACAGCTGACTTCCTCGCCTGGCTGAGCCTGACCGTTGGCTATCTCCACGCCATTGGCCTGAACGACGTAGGTGAGTTCACCATCCAGCGGTTCATCGTCTTGAGTCATTGTGGGCATCGTGAACGCGACGCTGCCTGTGGTTTTCTCTCCCTCGAAGTTCAGCTGCAGAGCCGTTGCCGCCTGAGGAGCGCCCTCTGTGGTCGGTGCAATGTACATGTTGACAAGGAACGCATTGTCGGGCACGTCCATCAGTTTCGTGGCCGACACGCTGCCGATGGTGTAATCCACCTCATAGAGCACGCTCTTCATGCCTGTGGTCACATAGCTGAAATAGAGTTTTCCCGTGCGGGGGTCGAAGGTCATCGAGGCGGGATAGGTGGATATGTCTTCCAATCCGAGGTCGCCAAGTGGATAGAGAGTTGCGTCGGTTTTCTCTATAATATAAAGGTAACCGTCCTGCCCCACGCCATAGAGCCAGCCGTCAGGGCCGATAGCGATGGCGGCGAAAGGAGTCTCCACCACGTCGATGTTGCTCTTCGTTGGTTTGTCGGTGGAAAAGTCGATGGTGGCGAGCTTGCGGTTGATCACCTGCATGTCCATGTTGAAATTGTAGAAGATGCCGTAGTTCAGCCCAGTCTCAGGGTCGTGGGCGAGGCCACAACTGGAAATGAGGTTGGCGTAAAGGTTGTCCATCGCATACTTCTTTGTCTGTGTCCAGTCCTGCATGTCGTAGCCCACATGGAAGATGGTGTAGGTGTTGCCACTTGTGTATGGATCGTAAGTGGTCTTGAAATGAATGCCTTGCATCTGTCCGTCTACATACACGGCTCCGCCCAGGGGGGCTATGAGCACGTCGTTCCCCTCGCTAAGCTGAGTGAGTGTGGGTGTGTCTTTCACTTCCAGCCGGTAGATGCCGGCTGAGGCTGTTTCTTCTGTCCACGAATCGGCCTTTACGACGCCGGTGATGATTTTCGTCACATAGTCGGCTGCCGAAAGGTGCTGGGTCGTGATTAATACCATGCATAATGCACAAAACAGAGCGTTTTTTCTCATAAGTCAATTCTTTTTTAGATTATGTATCTTTCTGATATTCAATGATGGGTTGTTACTATTTTGGATTGCAAAGGTACGAAATTTTACCAAACGTGCATTGTTCTTCGCGTGTTTTCTGTTTGGGAATAGCATCATTTAACACATAAACACAAAAAAAAGAGAGCATTGCTGCTCTCTCTGGTAGTGGATAGGGGAAAACGAACCGCTTTGACCATCAGTATGTTATAAAAATTGTACCTACAATTCACTTTCTTCGGACGGGATTTTAGAACCACTTTTCTCGATAATGGCGACCAATCTCTCTATGAGCCTATCCTTTTCCTGTATGGCATCTATCAGACGTTGGTCGCAACTTAACTGTCCTTTGAATGCAGTTGAATGGTCTGTCGCTGTAATGGTATCTCCCTCGCCGTACATTTCTCCGATGGACTTTCCAAGTACGGCTGCTATCTTCTCAATATATCCAGACTTGACATTAGGAGACCCGAATACCTCCCTCCATCTCTGGTCGTTGAATCCCAGCAACTCTGCCATCTTCTTCTTGGTATAGCCAGAGCGCTCGACTATCAGCTTTAATTGTGCACCAGTCATGTGTATTATTCTTTTAAAATTTGTAAATTACTTGTAAATAATTGAGGCTTTTCATTGTTTTTCAACGAAAACTCATTATCTTTGCAACGATTTTTCAAACGACGTTGCAAATTTAGTTATAAATTTCGAGATATGCAAGAAAAAAAAGAAAAAAACCTAATCAGGGATTTCCATCAAGGTCTTCCGTTCGGCCTGAAAGGCCGATTGGTTGTTGAAATTGCCGCTCTCGTCGGCTACACAACAACCGCCGTTGAGAACAGAATCAAGGCAGACCGTTGGAGCCCGGTCGAGAGAGAGGGCATCATGAGATTGTTGGACTCACCTAAATGGAGGGAATACGTATGACTGTAAAAGATTTTGAAAACAACCGTCCAGAAAGGGTATCCTTTCAGAGCTTCCGTCTGAGGAAGGGGGAGGTAGTCTCAGCCAAAGGATACGTCGCCGACGCGAACGGAGTACCTTCCACCCTGCTTCTCCTATGGAACAAGCTCGGCCAGAGCTTTGCCCGACTCGCAGGGAAAGGCTTTTCCGGCGGCGATGCTTCCATCGACGGATGGATATATAAGAGGTTTCCCGGCTACGACATCAAGCCCCTTGGATAACGCTCATATATAATGCCGCCGGCGTGGGCTTCCCCCACCGCGAAGGCTTCGTACCGTGACTGTCGGGAAAGACCGACTACTTGAAGGGGTAAGCCTGTAAGAGGAAGCGTCCTCGGGAGCAACAGGTAACATTATGTAATCTCCATATTTTCTAAAACTACCTATTATTGCTTGCGCGGGTTCGAGTCCCGCCCCCTTCGCTAAAATTCAAACTATAATTATGATTACAAGAGTAGAGAATGCCTGTAGCATTCATTGCGACCACTGCCAGAGACAGCTGAGCATTAACAACGTGAATATCTTCCTCTCACAAGAGTTTGCGCACTGTATATGCGACGTAAAGGGGTGGAAGCGCATCATGGACAGCCCCTTTTACGGTAACGTACACCTCTGTCCTGAATGCCTTTCACTGCCTTGGGGCGAAGTTCTGCCTACGTTACCAACGGCACCACAGGTCGTCAGAAGTCCACTGGCAGAGTACGCCGTCAAGGTGAAGAAGATGCGCGACAAACAGCGCCTTTCTCTCAAGACGAATTCAAGTCGCGTACTTGAAGATTGCTCCAGGCTCGAGCAAGAGATCGACGAGATCACGAGCAACATCCTCAATCATCAGTAACTCTCTGCGGCAAGGTCGGCAACCTCCTGGCATTGCAATCTACCTTAGGAAGAAGCATGGCCTTGCTGCATTCACATGTTGAAACCATACAAGAAACATTAAGAACTATGAGCAAGAAATTACCATTAGGAGACAAGAACTACATGATGCACCCTGAGAAGTTCTACGGGTACATGGAGCTGATTTGGCAGACCGCCACAGAACACGGCTGGCACGAACAGCCGCTGTCAACTGACCACTACCTCGGACTGGTGATGACCGAAATGGCTGAAGCCGTGGAAGCCGACCGCAACGGCAAGCGTGCAAAAACGGACATGATGGCCAACGTGATGAAGGTGCAAGCAGATGGAGAAATCGGACTTACGCAGCAATGGTATGAGACGTGGTTTCAAATCTACTATCAGGAATACATCAAGGGCAGCATCGAGGAAGAGTTTGCCGACGTGGTGATTCGCATCCTTGACATGGCTTGTGCGCGTCACGGACTGAAGATGTACCCGTGGCACGGATACGACGACTACGGTGAGGACTTCCGTAAAGATAAGAGCTTTGTGGAGAACGCATGGTTCTTTATCAAGGAGAAACTGAACTCAGGCACAATGAACATCAGCGACTCCGTATCGTATATTTACGCATGGGCTGACCATCTCGGCATCAACCTTGACTTGCACATCGAATGGAAGATGAAGTACAACGAAATGCGTCCGTATAAGCACGGAGGCAAGAAATACTAACTTATGTCCAAGAAAATTTACATTAGCGGCAAGATCGGAGGCAAACTTCACATCGCCGACGAGACTTACGAAAAGTTCCATCGCGCGGAACGATCATTAACCAATCGCGGATGGGAACCGTTCAACCCCTGCGATCCTTCATGGCAAGGACACCTTCTCTGTCGCAGGAATAGTGAAGAGCTGATCTCTGGAATGAAGATAACACCTTCAGAGTTCTACAGGCTATGCCTTTTTGAAGACATCCGGGCTCTCTCAACATGCGATGCAATATGTCTACTCCCGGACTGGCGAGATTCGCCAGGGGCGAAGGCAGAGCTTGCTTTTGCCAAAGCAATCGGAATCGAGGTTCACGAATTGACTGAATACGGCGAACTCGCGCGCTGGTTTTACAACAAGGAGAACGATGGCGAAAAGTAATTTTTAGTTATGGCAAAAGCAGAGATTCTTAAACCGTTTATCCTGTCATGGCGGATATAATGTTACCGAAGAAGAATTATTAAAATTATAATAGATATGACAACAGAAGAAAAAGCAAGAAGATATGATGAAGCCATTGAAAGAGCAAATGCGATGATAAAAATTGCGGCTAATCAAGATGAAGCTATAGGTTTTACAAATACTATCTTCCCCGAACTCAAAGAGAGTGAGGATGAGGAGATAATAAAAGAAATTATATCAATTGTAAAATCCTATAGAGAGAGTTGTATCACAGAAGGTAACCATAGATTTGATAATTGCATTGCTTGGCTTGAAAAGCAAGGTGAGCAGAAACCTGCTTGGAGTGAAGAGGATGAAACAATTGCAGATAACCTTGCATGGGCTATTGCTAACGATAAAATTAGACCACAAGACAGGGACGATTATTGTGATTGGCTCAAGTCACTCAAAGACAGATATACTTGGAAGCCAAGTGATGAGCAGATGAAAGCATTAAAGTATGTATAACATTCTAAGGATATGAGATACTTCATCACTGCCATCAACAGCCTGACAGGCGAGCGTGAGCCCATCAGCAATCCCTTGCCATTGATGAAAGCCAGGGTAGCTCTGAAGCGCATGCAGGCTGCGCTTCGAAACAGGCGTTCCGGAGGAAAGCCACCCTGGACACTACCAAAACTCGAGGAAGCCGTCAGTGAGGGTGAATTATTCTCATGACGTATTTTCTTCATCATTCCGGCAGTTATAATTTTGTACCCGCCATCGAATTTTGATGAGTAATGACCTCAAATGAACAAATAGAAAAAACAAACATTGTTTAATGTAAAAACAAAGCGTTGTGAAACTAGAGTATGTAACATTTACAGGTATTGACAACTGGACGAACTTAGACGCGCTGGAGCGTTTGCAGCAGCAGTATCCATACGCAGAGTTTGGCGTGCTTGCATCGTACCACTACGGCGAAAACGGCCCACGTTTCCCTGAGCCATTTGTTTTCGACAACCTCAAAGGCAGAAAGCTTAACTTGTCACTGCACTTGTGCGGTTCGCTTGCAATCAAAACAGTGCATACAAACTTTGAAGCAGCAAAGGAGTTTTTGGGAGAGGAACGCTTCAATATGTTCAAGCGCGTACAGATAAACATGCACTTGAACAAAGTGCCGCGTGAGAAACTTATGGCTTTGACACTGCACGGCAACTTGGAGCAGATTATCATACAGATGCACACGCCGCTGCTTTGCCGTAAATATTTTGCATGTGGCTATCATAACGACTGCTTAAGCTATCTGCTTGACAGCAGCGCAGGCGCAGGCATTGACACGCCCATTGACATCATTACAAAGGACGGCGAACAGCTGGGATATGCTGGTGGAATGGGTGTGAGCAACGTGTGGAGTAAGCTGAAAATGCTGTTGCGGTATGACAACCCGTCAACTTTTTGGATTGATATGGAATCGCGAGTACGCACAGGCGGGAAGCTGGACTTGGAGCTTGTTGAACAAGTGCTTGCACTGTGTGATGTACTTATCAAACGCTACAACAAATGAATCACGGTAAGGACTATTCTGCATTACTGATTGCCATTTATGCGCTGCTGTTCCTTAATTTGATTCAGCAGTGCAGCAATGGCGAAAAGCTGGACGACATAAAACATGAAATACGATGGCACAAGTAACTGAAATCTCGAGCCGTCGGGATTGAACAAAAAGCGTTATCCATGATCAAGAAAGAAGAGATTTATTTTCACACCCGCGGCGGCCTTGACGTCTTCCGTCTACTCTGGGACGACGCAGCAAGAGTCATCGATAATGGTGATTTAACGAAGCCTTTCAAGCGTCGCCAGAACGAGCATACAGCCAGCTGCCATCTCAAGTGTAAGAACGGTAAAGACGGAGAATACTGGCTTGCCACAGACTTCGGAGGTGACGACTCGCAACCCCGCAACTGCTTCGACTGGGTAATCAAAGAGCTTCACCTCCAGGGCTTCAAGGAGGCTTGTGCCTGGATCGTCACAAACCTGAATCTCGACATCTACGACATCAAGCCGGAGACGAACAAGCCCGAGCGCATCGAGGTCGTCGAGACCGATGCTCCTAACCACACCGTCCTCTTCGAGCTTCGCGAGGATGGCGAGTTCACCGATGCAGAGCTGGAGACGTTCGGGCCCCTCGTCACCAACGAGGTGATGAGTGACCTGAATTGGCATCCCGTCTTATGGTGTGGCGTCGCCAAGGATGGCAAGGTCCGTCGTAGCTATTCTTGCGACAGCTATCCCATCTATGCGCGCGAGTGCATCACTGCCGACCCCAAGACAGGCGAGAAGAAGTCTTCCTTCTGGAAGATCTACAAGCCGCTGGAATGGCAGAAGCAATACCGTTTCATGGTCAGTGGCCAGCGGCCGCCTGACTATGTCAACGGACTCTACGAACTCCGCCGAGCCTATCGCCGCTGGAACGAGCAGCAGCAGGCGAAGTTCGAGCAAGATCCCTTCAACGAGGGCAAGACTTACAAAGAAGAGAAACTGCCCTACGCAGTCATGGCCAGCGGTGAGCGTGACTGCGCCTGCGTCCATGCGCTCGGCGCCTGGCCTATCTGGCTGAACAGCGAAACGGCAGACCTCACTGCCTGGCAGGAGAAGGAAGTCCTGCGTTGCGTAGAGACCATATACAATATTCCCGATCGCGATGCGACAGGTCTTCGCCGCGGAACCTACCACGCGCTTCGACATACCGACATCAAGACCGTCTGGCTCCCACAATGGTTCCAGAAGTACCACGATGCCCGTCATCACCAGCGCAAGGACTTTCGGGACTATATGGAGCTCATCGAGAATTCCCAGCAAGAGTTCAAGCGCCTTCTCGACAACGCACTTTCCGCCACCTTCTGGACCAAGCGCACGACGAAGAGTGGGAAGGACAGTTACGAGGTGAATAGCGTATCCCTCCTCTACTTCCTCGGCCTGAATGGCTTCCACAAGTTCCGCGACCAGGACAGCGGACAAGCGCAGTTTGTCCGTGTCGATGGAAACATCGTCGAGTCGGTCACTCCTCAGGATATGTCCGAATTCCTCATCCGGTGGAGTCAGGGCAAAGAGAAGATTCCAGGATCGGGCGAAAAGATGAGCGAAGTGCAGCCCCTCGGCGTGCAGAACATGATCATCGACTCGGCCCGATGCGCCCCATCAGCGCTCGAGCGCGTCAGCACTATCGACATAGACTTCACCAATTACACGCCGACTGCGCAGTGGTTTGCCTTCCGCAACTGCGTTGTGAAGGTCACTGCGGAAGGCATCAAGAGCTACCGACGTGATGAAGCTGCCGGCCTTCCCGTTCACTTCTGGAAGAACGACGTTATCGACCATGACTTCCGCCCACTCCCCCCTCTCTTTGAAATCAAGAAACAGTGGAACGAAGTAACCGAAGACGACGACTGGACCATCAAGCTTCACGGCGCTGACAAGTGCAAGTTACTTGGCTACCTCGTCAACTCATCACGCCTTCATTGGCGCAAGGAGCTGGAGGAGCCCTTCAACGGCCTGCCATTGAAGGACGCCGCATCTTTGCGCGACGCCTATCGTAGGGATCACCTCTTTGAAATCACCTCTCCCAAGCTTAGCGAATCTGAGAACCTGCAGCAGCAGCGATGCCTCGTCAACAAGCTCTTCGCCATGGGTTATTTTTGCTGGGGCTTCAAGTCAGAGTCCAACTCCTACGCAGCCCTCTCGATGGACTGGAAGGTCGACGAGATGGGCGAGTGCAACGGCGGCTCTGGCAAATCCTTCTTCTTCGGGAAGGCATTGTCACAACTTCTTCCCAGCGACACCATCGACGGCAAGGATGATCAACGCGCGAACTCCTTCCAGTTCGAGCGCGTGACGTCCCACACCCGACTGGTGCTCATCGACGATGCCGCCCGCGACTTCTCATTAGAAAGACTCTTTGTAAAGATCACCGGCTCTTTCGTGGTCAACCCGAAAGGCCTGAAGTCCTATGTCATTCCCTTCTCACGCTCTCCCAAGGTTGCCATCACCACGAACTATGTTCCCCGTCAGTTCGACGGCAGCTCTGACCGTCGTCTGCTGTACATGGTCAGCTCCGACTATTATCATAGTCGCGGGCCAGCCCATGGAGACTACCACGAGACCAGGCGCATCAGTGACGACTTCGGCGGTCGCGACCTCTACGGCCCCGACTACAGCTCTGACGACTGGAACCAAGATTACAACTTGATGCTCCAGGCGCTCCAGTTCTACATGCAGCACGGTCCCAAGGGTGTGAAGATTCAGCCGCCAATGGACAACATCATGCTACGATCGTCACGTCAAATCATGGCCGACAAATTCTTTGAGTGGGCACAAGAATACTTTGCGCCTGACTCTGACAAGCTCAACTGTCTCATTGAGCGTGACGCCGCCCTGGTGGACTTCAGGACGAAGTACAACATGAAGGACATCACTTCGAATATGTTCTTCAAGAAGCTGAAGGCCTTCTCAGAGTACTGCACATATATTGAAGAGCTGAACCCAAGCATCTACTGCACCCCATCCAAGCCGGGCCACATCATCAAGCGCCGCCGCCTTCCCGACGGAGGCTTCGGAGCCAGCACTGAATGGCTCTACATCCGAGGCAATGCTACTGTCCTGCAGAAGCTGAAAGAAGAGCGTGAGCGCTATGAGGCGGACATCGACACCCTCCCCACGACTCCTGTCGACCCTAACGACGAGACGGCTTTCTAAGGTACCCCCATTTCATTTATCGTTTTTTTATTATCATAATTATCATTCTGCCCCTGCCTGAGAAGGTCGGGGCAGTTTTCTTTGTGCAATTCTCCCAGTTCCCCTCCCCTTTTCGTTGCCGTTTCATTCCCTTTGCCACCTTTTTCACCATTTTTCGCCGCCCCATCTTTTTCTCCCTTTTTTAATTTTATTATTTTTCAAAAAAAACTGAAACCAAGAAACGGAAGAAAAAAAGAGTTAATAAGTATATAGAAATCAGCGACTTACTTCCGTTTCTGTTTTCGTTTCAGTTTTCAAACAAAACTGAAACCAGCCTAAAACAGAAACGAAACTGAAACAGGTTTTCGCGTTTCTCTGTTTCAGTTTTGAAACGAAAAAAGTGAAACGGAGTGATTGAAACTGGTATAACTTCTTGATAGTCATACGTTTCACCCTCCGTTGTTTCCGTTTCAAAAATTTTTCGGTTTTCAACCTGCGGCAATCAGAGTGTAGCGAGGGGAAAAACATCGCCCGAGGCTGCTTTCCTGAAGAAAATCACAATTTTCCAACTAATTTTCATTGTAAGTTTGAGAGAAATCATTATCTTTGCAAGCGACAATGAGCAGCTACGTAACCTATGTACGCCTGAAGCCATTCATCGCCCAGTGGCTGATTCACGCTTTCGGCAGTCCCGTCCGCTTCCCGAACGGTTCACCTGAGAACGCCCTCATGCACAGACGCTGCACCATGCTTCCCCGGGATGCCAGCCCGGATGTCGCCGGTGAAGGACTGACGGCCATCGCCATCCCCGATTGCCGTGAGCGTCCAGCGAGGACTTACCACCATCTGCCCGAAGCTGGCAAGCGCGAGCTTGTGCTGCTGGTGGAGAGTCTCTTCACCCTCTCCTGGCGACAGGAGCTGTTGGCGGAGATCATCAAGCCTGGCGTGAACATCGACGATACCGTCCCTCAGCGGTGCACGGCTCACCGCACCGACCCCGACTATGCCGAGACCATTCGTCAGCGAATCTACCGCTGGCGGTCGACGCTGCGCGATCACGGCATCTCGACGCGCAAACGTCGGGTGCCAGCCTCTCGTTTTCATAAAAAAAATTAAAACCGCCCCAAAAAACGGTTGAAAAAAAAGCACCAAACGTAAATAGAAATTGCCATTATGATGAAGAATCTGAAAGTAAGTCGAGTGTTCCCATGCCTCGCTTCGCAGTTGACCTCCCTTCTCAGGGTGTCTGACTGCACCTGCAAGCTGACCATCCCCCAGGGACTGACTGCCATCACCCCTTGCCAGGGCGCCACCCTTCAGGTAAAGTCAGACCGTGAAGACCGCCTGACGGTGTACACGACCACATTAACCTTTATTACAACGCGCGCGCACGCGCCCGCGAGGAACCAATGCTATATCTGTGAGCTCACAGACGGGACGATGGTTGTCATCGGCAACCTCATAGCGCCCTATCCGGTGAGTACCTACGAGGACAAGCATGGGCATCCTGGTGACCGCACATCGAAGCTCCGTGAGGTGACGACCGTCTGGAAGGCCCCGATGCCCGCTCTGGAGGTAGTTTGATTTCGCATTCATTCTTCGTACCTTTGCGACTGACAAATAGTTAGCTGCATGAAATACGACTATATAATCCGCGGAACCATCGGCGTCTGGTGGGATGGCACCACCGCCGACGACCTGCGTCAGTTCCTTGCCAGTCATCAGGACGAGGACCTGACCATCGGCATCTGTTCTCTGGGCGGTTACCTGCAGGATGGCCTCGAGATGTATCAGATGCTTCTCGACCATGGCCGCTGCACTGCCGTCCTCATGGGCATGACCGCATCAGCTGCCACCATTGCCGCCATGGGCTGCAAGGTGGTGAAGGCTCACCGCCGTTCGCTTGTCCTTATCCACAACGCCAGTGACTGGGTGGATGTCTGGGGCCAGTGCAACAAAGAGCAGATTGATGACATCATCGCCCGCCTGAACTCCACGCGTCAGGAGCTGGATACCATCGACAAACTGCTGGCCGGCATCTACGCCGACCGCTGCGGCAAGTCCCTGGAGGACATCTGCGCGACGATGGCCAAGAACCAGTTCATCACCGCCGACGATGCCCATGCTTTGGGAATCATCGACGAACTCATCGACGCGCCACTCCCCAAGCAAGTCGAGGACTCTCTGAAGAATTCTTTTACCAATTCATATATTCAAGGGATGGGCATGCCTTCGCCCACTGGCAGCGGCCAGCGTCGCGAGAACCCCATCGCAGCATTCTTCCGGAAGACGGCGGAAGTGCTGCGCGGCCCTTCCCGTAACGAACCCGCACAAAATGTCATCGAGATGAAAAAATTCGTAAATCTCCTTGCCTGTTTGGCCGTCGCCTCCTTGGAATTCAAGAACGGCAAGGCCGAGATCACTGAAGACCAGGCAGGAAAGATCGAGGCTTACATGAAGGGCCTCGCTGACAAAGTGAAGTCGCTCACCGACGAGAACGAGCAGCTCACCACTCAGGTCGAGAACCTGAAGAAGAGTGCGCCCGACGAGCATGAAGATGTCGTCGACGACGCGGAGATGCTTTCGGCTCGTCAATTGTATAACGCCGTAATGGGCGAAGAATAATTCTGCCATGCCTGACATGAATATCAACATCACTCCTCAGTCGCTCTCTCAGAGCGCTGTGAAGTACCGCAAGGAGCTGCTGAAGATGCCACTCTTCTCCATGAGCAAGCTCCTCCCCTATGTCACCCTCCGCACTGGTGTCCGTTACAAGGAGATCGTCGGAGAGCTCTCGGGAGACATGCAGATGGCTCCGTACAAAGTACGCCGCCACGACGACAACGACGTCAACATCAAGGGCCGCGAGCTGGAGGTCTACTTCGGCAACTGTGTGAAGGGCTTCAATCCCAACAGCGTTGTCCAGAGCCTCTATGGCGCCGACATCGTCAAGGGCGAAGGCCTGAAGAACATCCCCATCACGCTCCAGGTACTCACCTACCTGATGGGTAAGATGGGCGAGAACCTCTACAACGAGTCGTTCACCGCCGTGCGCGACGCCACCGGCGACACCACGCACGACCTGTTCAACGGCCTGAAGACCATCGCAGCTGCTGAGATCACTGGTGGCGGTCTTGCCGCCAACAAGGGCAACCTCGTTGCTAATATGACGGCTCCCACCCAGTCGACCGTCATCAGCTTCTTCGAAGATTTCGTAGATGCTGCAGACGAGAAGCTCAAGGGCCAGAAGTCCTTCCTTCTGTGCCATCCGAAGTGGAAGCGTATGTACGAGCGTGCATATCGCGAGGAGTTCGGTCCTCTTCGTTACAACAACGAGTTCAACAAGCTCTCCTTGGACGGTGAGCCGAACGTTGAGATCGTCGGACTGTCTTGTGTCCCTGAGGACTTCCTGCAGCTCTCCACGAAGGAGAATGTGCTGTTCGGCACGAACCTCGAGAGTGACCAGTCGAGCGTTCTCGTCGAGAAGGCTCTTGACAGCCACTTCCTCCTTGACTTCGTAGCCGCCATGTTCTGGGGCTGCCAGTACGAGAGTCTTTCGAAGGAGCGTCTGCTCATCGGCACCATCGCTCCTTAGTATCACCACTAAAATTTTGGAATATGCCAGAACCACTTTTCCCACCATGTACTGATGTCGACATCTACGAAGACATCGAGTTTTGCCGTGGAAACGCAACGAAGCCGGGCATCAAGCCCTACATCCTCGGCATCAAGAAGTCGAACATCGCCACATTCCCGAAGCCCGCTGGCGTGAATGCCCAGAGCATCGAAGGCGTGGCGGTGATCACCGAGAACTTTACCCTGAAGACCGGAGCCGGTTGGCATAAGACCGAGCTCGTGCCCAACGTCAACAGCATCGGAGGCGAGTCTCAGGGCGATTGGCCGTCCAAGAGCTTTCTGAACACCGTTGTTGCCACCATGGCAGGCAGCGGTGCCAAGGTATCCGGCTATGCGTCGTTGCTCAACAACGACGACATGGTTTTCCTCGTCCCCACGCGTAAAGGAGGCTGGCGTCTTCTGGGCTGCGAGGACGAGCATGTCGATGTCGCCGTCTCTCAGCAGAGCGGTCAGGCCAATGGTGACCAGAACCAGACCCAGCTGACGCTTACTGTTACCGATGATTTCCTGCCGCCGTACTACACCGGCACCATCAAGGTGATCGGAAGTGGTGAGGACCCGCAACACGGAATCATCGATTAATTTCCATTTCAAAAGGCGAGAGCCGGGCATTGCCGAAGGGCTTGCCTGGCTTTTTTTTTAAACCAAAGTTAAATATGAGCATCAACGAATTGCATAAAGCCGTCTCCGACTGGCTGAACATCGAAAGCCCTTCGGATGAGCAGATTCTTGAAGGGGCCGGCTACTTGCGTGAGATCCTTCCTTATAGGAAAGGACTCTACAACTCCATAGTCAAGAAACCACGCCGCTGCCTCCCCATGTTGACAGAGCTTCTCCGTCGTCATGTCTCCCATCTTGCCGCCGGCCTTGATGTGGTTGGCGTGGCGAAGCTCGACGAAGAAGTCCGAACAACGGTCGCCGCAGGAATCTCTTCTGTCAGTGAAGATTCTCTGCCAGAGAGTGACCAGCCTGCGAAAGCCCGTGGCAAGCGAGCAGACCACGACCAGCTTCCCGAGAAGATTCAGGCACTGTGGACGAAGAACGCAGAACGCTGGAAGAAGATGGCATCCTTGCGCGCCACCTGCATGGGGCTCAGCGCACCTTGCGACCGCTTCGAGCTTCTGAAGGAGCTGAAGGACAACTGGTACGCCTACAAGAAGGACATGAAGAAGTATGACGAGTATCAGTCAGCTCCTGCCCCCGCTGAAGGAGAGTGACAGCCACCTGCATCTTGGCAGAGGTCTTCACACGCTCGGTCTTCTCCGCTGGATCCTCGACCAGACAGGACCGGCGGACATCACGATGACCACCTTCAGCACCAGTGAGGAATTCCTCTGCGGGTTCCATCGTCTTCGCCGTGACGGCCTTGTCCGCCATGCAGCTCTCGTCGCCGACGTAAAAGCTGCCCGCAAGACCGTTCATCTGAACAGTCTTGTTTCCAGCTGTTTCGACGAGCTTTACTTACTGCCAAACCACAGCAAGGTCGTGATCATCAAGAGCGACAGCTACGATGTCGCTGTCATGACTTCGCAGAATCAGACCTACGGCGACCGAGCTGAGCAGACATTCATCACGACCGAAGCCTCGCTCGTTCGGGAACTGTCTGTTCAACTAAAGCTACTTGTTGACAATTATAAACCTATTGAAGCCAATAATTTATCAAAAAAGTGCTGAACGAAGAATTTACCTTAGACAAAAGTCAGCTTGACGAAGTCACGCGACTTGCCTCTCTGCTCACGCCTCCCTCTGAGATTGCAGCTCTCCTGGACATTAGCGAAGATATGTTCAAGAGTAGTATTCGGCGCCACGACCATCCGGTTCGAGTTGCTTACCTCCTTGGCTACACTTCCTGCATGCAGAAGATCCGTGAGAATCAGATTGACGTGGCAGCCGCTGGCAGTCCTATGGCGGTAGCCACTTGCCGGCAATTTGCCAAGGAGATCTCGTTCGACCTTGACGACATCTAATTCATTCGCGATATGAACATTAACAAAAATCAGACCCAGCTCAACATCACGCATGGCAACGACATCTCTCTCCTTGTCACCCTCATGCGCGACGGTGAACCATTCCCGACACACCTTGCACAAGATGTAAAGGTGTCCATTCTATCCCGCATGGGCTACCGTCAGAACCTAAACTTCCAGCTTGATGTCGACAAGCTCCTTATCGACATCCCGGCGAAGATCGTCATGACGAACGTCTACGGGCTTCTCGTCGAAGGCACCCTCGGCAACAGCCAGTGGCGCACCTTCTACGAGTCCCTCCTGCGATATACCGACTTCACGGAAGCCATGCTCACCGACAGTGTGCAGCAGCGTGGCGACTCCTTTGACCTGACAATGGATGTTCAGCTGTACAAAGGCGTTGACGAAGTGAAGATGGACGAACGCATTGGTGAGCATAACGAGGACGCCGAAGCTCACTCTGAAGCCTTCGCCGCTCACAACAGCGACGAGGAAGCGCATCGTGCGCAGTTCGCTGCCATGAAGCGCCTTATCGACCTCGAGAAGGTGTTGCCTAAGACTCACGCGGAGCTCGTGCAACTCCGAGACGAAGCCAGGCTCATCCCTGGACAGTGGTACCGCATCGTCGACTATGTAACTACGACTATGCAGAACGACACGCAGAGTGCCGGACATCCCTTCGATATTCTTGTCATGGCTTCGAAGCCTGACACACTTCTCGAGACAGCCTTCGCCGCAGTCCATGAAGGCGACACCTACTTCCAGAGCAGCAAGCTGGAGGCATGGGAGCTGAATTATTGTCTTGACAACGACACTGACCGCTTTGCATGGGCAGACCCAGAGAACGGCAAGGGTGTCGTCTACAGAATGAAAGACGAGTGGGCTAACGATCTTCCTTACGACTTTAAGAACATCATGTTCAAGCGCAGCTATGCAGAGCCTGAGCAGCTTGGCGGCAGCGGTGCCTACATCGCCATACCAGGCTCAACTGTAGAACTTCCCGCGCAAGATGATAATAACTTCGTGTTTTTCTTCACTTTCTCTTGCCTCGCATCCCTTGATGATGATCTTACCGAGCATCCTGCACAGGCTGATGCCTCGATGGGTTTCTTCCAGTCAGAGAATGAAATGTCTGCAGACTACGATGACTCACCTTGTCCGGCTAGCAATTTCATAGAGCCACACTTCATCTCTCAGAGCATTGACGACCAGCCGTTGAAGCGAGTGATGGCCTTGCCGAACATCACAATAGGCCAATACTATAAAGATGCTTACTGCTACAGGACGATGGGCAACCACTTCGGAACGAACTGTCATGACCTCAGTCTTATTGGCAAGAACTGTCGAGGTAACAACTTCGTCGAAGTTCACGACAGCTATATTATTGGCGACTGCCAATGCTCATCTTTCGGGGACGTAAGATACTCCTCTTTCGGGGAGGTATACTATTCCTCTTTCGGGTACGTAGAAAGATCATCTTTCGGGTACGTAGAAAGCTCCTCTTTCGGGAACGTAAGAAACTCCTCTTTCGGGTACGTAAACCTTTCCTCTTTCGGGAATGTATGGAGCTCATCTTTCGGGTACGTAGAAAGATCATCTTTCGGGGACTGCAACAACGTCCATGCAACTTCTAATGTCATTAATATCAGGGTAAGTTCACCAATCAATGACGTAGAGTTCATTGGCTGTACAATGTCGAATGCGACAGCCGTAGCAATAAATTCGCACTCAGGCATCCTTTTCGTCGCTAAGGATTCTCATGGAAACATAGTGAAATGGAATCCAGCCGACAATATCTAACTTGGAGATGTGTGCCGATTGTGTGCCTATGCGCACACATCGCGCACACAATTCTTTTTCTTCGGTTTCAAATCAACTTCGTAACACATTATCAGTCCAACAGATAGCATCAATTGCATCCATCATTCCAATTAATTCCCGAAAAATTATTCTAAAATTATGGATAAAAGAGAAAATCAAATGGAATTGACGGCTCCTGTGATCTTCCAGGAGAAGCTGCGCTATCGACTGGTTTGGAACCACGCGCGCCGTCTGAACAAGCGAGGTGAAGGCCTCGTTGAAATAGAAATTCAGCAAGGTACTCGTCGTCGCTACTTGTCGACGCACACTTACCTGCTCCCTGAGAATTGGAGCAACGGTTGGGTTGTCGGAACGCCCGACGACAATGCCCGCAACTACGCTTTACGGCGTATGATGTGGGAAGTTGAGCAAGTCGAACTCGAGTTCCTGAAGCATGGCCAGCGAGTCACGCTGCCATTGCTTCTCGATTCCGTCAAGAGCAATGTCAATCCAGCTGCTAAGCTGCGCGATTTCGGCCTGATGATGATTGAGGATGGCAAGAGAAAGGAGTTGACGAAGTCTAACTACCGCACACTCCTCAACGACATCGACCGTTTTCGGCCGAACACCTACCTGACAGACATCGACTACCAGTGGGTGATGGCCTACGACCGCTGGCTGAAGAGCCGGAGTGTAGCTCACAACACCCGTGTCGGACGTCTTCGAATGCTTCGTGCAATCATGAACGAGGCATATCGTCGTGACCTCGTGTATCAGGAGCCCTTCAAGCGCATCCGCATCGACCAGATGGAAGCGCATCGTGGGTTCCTGAACATGAAACAGCTTCGCATGCTGGAGAATATGAAGCTCGAAGGAAAGGAAGATCGCGTTCGCGACCTCTTCCTCGTCGGTTGCTACACAGGCCTCAGGTTCTCCGACATCCGTACACTTCGCCAGGACCACATCGAAGGTGACTGGATTCATAAGACCACAATCAAAACCGGTACTGAAGTATGGATTCCCTATCGCCAGGTCTTCCTTGGGAAGCTCCAGAGCATCCTGCAAAAGTATGGAGATATCGGTCGCCTTACCCGTCAGACGCCGCCGAACAGCGAGACGAACAGGATCCTTCGCCCGTTGCTCGACAAGTTAGGATGCTCGAATGATATTACATTTCACTCCTCCCGCCATACATTTGCCACCATACTGGGGCAGATGGGCGTGCCGGCCGGCACCATCCAGAGGCTACTCGGGCATACGACCGAGAAGACCACGATGATTTACAACGAATCGCATCGCGATGGACGGCGGGAGATTCTAAAGTCACTCAAGAACAAATTTCAAAAAACCACCAACAATGAAAAGAATCACGACAGGTAGCCGCGCCTTCTTCAGCGGCATCGAGGGGTTCTCCCCAAAGGACAATGACATCGTAGTGCTCGTGGAACCAGATATGGTATCCTTCCAGTGGATGCGTCAGACGAGCAATGGTTCCACCGATCTTTTCGAAATTGTCCGCCGACCGAAGTCTGAGCTCATTCAGCATGCCGTTGAAAAAGCAAAGCCCATGGCTATCGCCCGTTTCCTCACGCCGGCTTTCGCCGAAGAAATAGGACTGGAGCCTGCAGACCTCCCCCTGCTGCAGCCCATGCGCGACCGTCTCGACAAGAAGCATGAGTATCTCGGCATTATCTTTGACGCATACATGGCTAACAAGGCCTTCACGCTGACCGATGAGCAACGTCAGGCAGCTTTCGATAACTACAAGTCGATGCGACCTGTTAAGCCTTCGAAACATATTGAAGGCTGAGACTATTCGTATTTTCGTTGTACATAATCTCAGCGTATCTTTGTATCAGAAAAGCCCACTAAGGACTTGTAAAAAAAATGAAACAGAACACCAAGGACTGGATTCAGTACTCATCGGCCATCGCGCTCATCACGTCCGCCATCGGTCTGGCCGTCGGCAGCTTCATTGTCATCATGGACATTGGTGCTGGCACGCTAACCTATATCGGCGAAGCGATTGGCGGAGCTCTGGCAATCTTCGGGATCACCGTCTATGCCAAAGCCCGTCTTGATGACGTCGAGCGTAAAGTCCTGAGCAAGTTCAATCCACCAGACCCTGTCGACTATGAGAACGATTAATAGAATCTTCGTGCATTGCACGGCCACCTCACAGTCGATTTCCATCCGTCGTATCCAGCAGAGCTGGCGTAATAAGGGATGGAAATCGCCAGGCTATCACTATATCATCGAGGCTGATGGGCGTATAACCCAGCTTCTCGATGAGTCCCGCTGCGCCAACGGTGTGAAAGGCTACAATCCTAACTCCATCCATGTCGCCTATATCGGTGGCATTGAACATATCAGTGGCAAGTGGAAGCCTGTCGATACAAGGACTGATGCCCAGAAGGCATCTCTCATCTCGCTTCTCCGTGAGCTTCGCAGAAGGTACCCTGACGCGAAGATCCTCGGTCATCGCGACATCTCGCCTGATAAGAATGGCAATGGCAAGGTCGACGCATGGGAACGCATTAAAGAATGCCCATGCTTCGACGCTATTCCGGAATACATATCGCTTAAATGACTATGAACAAAAAAACCAAGAATACCCTCGTCAAGATAGGCAGCAGAGATAAATTCGACGTCTTCAGAATCGCCCCTGGAGGAGTGAAGAACGTGGCTGGTACCGATTACCTTCGCGGATATAGTGAAGACACTGACCTGTCTTCAGAAATCAGCACACCCGGCCCCGTCACCATCCAGACGATTCAGGTAGGCAAAAAAGCCTGCAAGTATGCCGCATGGGGTGACGACGACCAGCTGCCTTTCCTTCTCGTTAGCCTCCTACGCCGGAACATGGTCACCGCTCAATGTATGCAGTTCAACACACTGTGCACCTACTCCCAGGGCATCATCATCGCCGACCGGAAGACAGGCGAGAGGTCCGATGACCCTGAGATTCGAGAATTCTGCATGCGCAACAGTCTTCATGAGCTGTACTTGCATCAAGCCACCGACATGCAGCACTTCTCGCTCGCGTTCACACTCCTGCAGCTATGCAACGACGGCAGCAAGATTGTGAACATGATTCACCGCGAGGCATGCTACTGTCGCTTTGAGCAAGCTGACGATCATGGCCACATCAAGCACGTCATCTATGGAAACTGGCGAGATGGCCAGCCGAAGGATCCGAAGCGCTACGAGCTTCTGGATATGCGCAACCCCCTTGACGATTTGCTCGTCAGGATGGGCAAGAAGCCAGACCCAAGGACAGGCATGCTTCGCCAGCCGAGCAAAACGCACACGTTCATGGTCGTCTCCCGCATTCCTACTCCCTGCTTTCAGTACTACCCAGTACCCTATTACGCAGCCATGTTCTGCGACAAGTGGTACGACATCTACCGTGCAATCAGTAACGGCAAGCTGTCTTTGATCAAGAACACTTCAGCCCCGCGCGTTCAAATTGAAATTCACCGCGACTACTTCCAGAGCGTCTTCATGGAAGAGAATATTCTCGACCTGGCTGAACAAAAGGCAAGGAAGGAGGAGCTTGAAGATGACATCATCAACTACGTCTGTGGTGCTCAGAATGCCGGCAAGGGACTCGTCACTCACTACTTCATCGACCCCAATGGCAAGGAGAACCGCATGGTTCGCATTTATAACTTGAATTCGGGCAACGGCAAGGAAGGAGGTGACTGGGCAGACGACATGTGCGAAGCCAGCAACGCCATCTGCTTCTGTATGGGTGTCCATCCGAACATGGTCGGAGCTACGCCCGGCAAGAGCCAGATGAACAATTCTGGCTCTGACAAGCGTGAGCTGTTCACCCTGAAGCAGATCATGCTCTCCCCCTTCAGGGAAGTCATTGCCAAGCCATACCACGTCGTCCTTCACTATAATGGCTGGAGTGACAAGTTCACCGTCAAGGTGCCCATCATGCAGCTGACCACCTTGGACAAGAACAAGGACGCTGAAGTCGTCGAACCATCCAAGCAATAGCCTATGAGTGGGTTCCCAGACATCGACCGCTATGCCACCCTCATGCCATTGGATGACGACGACTTGGCAAAGGAGCATGTCCCCCCCTTCATGCTTGCTCGCCTGCATCGCATTCGGGGACTGTACGCCTATTGGATCCAGTTCCCGACGCGCTCCATCGCCGAGATGGCCGACTACAACATGCGGATGAATCACATCAAGCAGTCGAAGGCCTACGAGGATGTGCAGCTGACCATGTTGCTGCTCGGCAACATCCAGCAGATGACAAAGGACTTTGCGCGCTGGCGGTTTAACGAGATGAACCGCCAGCACATCGAGGCTGCGCAGCGTGCAGGCGACCACCGTGCTGTTGCCTCTCTGGAAAAGAACTATATCGCCGCAAACCAGCTCGACAAGGAGGACACGCCGGACAATGCCTTTGGAGATATCGTTCCTCTCCAAGTTTCCTTCACAGAGGACCCGACCGCGGTCGGTCTGAAGAAAGTCAGCAATCTCCGAGGCCGCATCGCAGCCCTTGTGAAGAAATACAACCAAGAAACACAGCCTATCTACGAAGAAGCAGAAGAAGTAGCCTATGTCGACGTCGACAACGAACAGTGATGAGACCCTGCGCATGTACCTAAACGATGCGCAGGCCTATTGTCTGATGATGCAGCCCCGCAACCTTGTCCTCGTTGGCGGTCGTGGTATCGGCAAGGGTCTGGTGCAGGCGATTCGCATGATCCAGGTCTTCCAGTCGATGCCGCGCAGCTCTTCCGGCTTCGTCGGCCCTTCCTACAAGAAACTGCTCACCTCCGTCATTCCCAGCATCACCGTTCATTTTGAGCGTCTCGGCTTCAAACGAGACATTCATTACGTCGTAAACAGAAAGCCCTGGAAGGCCCTCTGTTGGGATACGCCTCTCTTCACGCCGGACACCTGGGACCATACCATCGCCTTCTACAATGGCTCTGTCGTGCAGATGATCACGCAGGACAGGGAAGGCGCTTCCAATGGCATGAGTAACGACCACCTCATGATTGACGAAGCAAAGTTCGTCGACTATGAGAAGCTGAAGAACGAGACCTTCCAGACCAACCGCGGTAACGAGATGTACTTCGGCGGCAGGCCTCTCCATCACGGGCTGACCATCACCTGTGACATGCCCGTGACGAAGAAGGGCAGCTGGTTCCTCGACTTCGAGAAGCAGATGGACCCCGACCTCGTCGAAGTCCTCGAAGGCCTCGTCTACCACCGCTGGCGGACAGAGAGGAAGCTGAAGAAATATCCAGAGAAGAAGGAAATCATCGAGCGTCATCTCGAGAAGATAGACCGCGACCTCGCTTTCCTTCGTTCTAACTGTACGCTTTACAAGGAGTATAGCTCGCTGGTGAATCTGGCCGTCCTCGGTGAAGATTTCATTCGCCAACAGAAGCGCCTCCTGCCACCCATGACCTTCCGCACATCTATCCTCTGCCAGCGTGTCGGCGTGAGTCAGGATGGCTTCTACGGTGCCTTGCGTGAAGACGTGAACTTGTACGTTGCGCCGAACAACCACTATTTGGACAAGTTTGATTTCAAATTCAACCCAGCCACCGACAGTGAAGACTGCCGGATGGATGGCGACCTCGACCCTTCACTTCCGCTGATTATCGGAAGCGATGCCAACAACAACATCAACTGGATTGTCACTGGCCAGGTCGGGAAGGATGGCAAGCTGCGCATCCTGAAGAGCTTCTTTACAAAGTATGAGCGCAAGCTACCTGAATGCGTCGACGACTTCTGCAACTATTACCGTTGGCACAAAACCAGGAAGGTCATCTTCTACTACGATTCCACTTTCATCGACAACAACTACGCCACGCACTATTTCGACTTCCACACTGAAGTCGTCACACGTCTGCGTCGCAACGGCTGGTTGGTTGACGACGTTTACATCGGCAACCCAATGAACCACATCAAGAAGAACATGCTCATCAACCGCATGTTCATAGGCAGGGCCAGTCATCAGGTTCTGCTCAACAAAGACAACAACGAAGACCTTCTCATCAGCATCATGAGTGCCGGCGTCTACCAAGGCAAGAAGGACAAGCGAGGCGAGAAGCTGGCAGAGACAGAGGAAGACAAGCTGGAGGGTCGCACAGACGGATCTGACGCTTTCGACACCGTCTGCATCGGCGTCGAGACGTTCCCACGTCTGGGAACACTCGTCACCGGCATGCGCAGTCGCGTCGGCTAGCTTCATGTTAAAGAACTCGGATTTCTTTAACATGAAGCCCGTCAAACCTTAAATAATATTAATACATAAAAGAAATTATATGTATTTCTTGCACATATAAAATATTATATGTACCTTTGCACCGAACCTTTTAAACTTAGACATTATGGCAACTAAGATTTTCAGAACAAAGCGCGTCATCTATCGCGTAGAGCAGAACGAGAACGGTACGCTCGACATCTACCGTGAGTATTACTCCCTGAAGAACATGGATTGCTGGCAGCATGATGGCCGGAAGTTCAACAACGCAGGCTCCCTCATTATCTCTGCAGGCGGCATCGACAACCTGCTGCGTCAGTGCGAGGATATCGCGGACATCGAGGGCATGATTGCCCGCTTGAACATCGAGAAGGCAGAGATTCGCCGCAGAGCCACAGAAGAACGCAACCGCCAGATGGCAGACCGCAACAGCATCGTGTCTGCAGACTACCATCGCCTCTTCGACGGCAAGGATGTTGTAGAGTCGAAGGCCGAGACCGTCTACGCCCTCCTTCGCTACCTTTCCACAAAGAACTGGGGCACATGGAATCTCCCCAAGATGACCATCGGCTATCACTGCAATCAGTACGACTGCGACGGCAAGACCGCTGTAACGATCATCCTCAATTCTCCCATCATGGTCGGCGGCAGGATGGGTGACAGGTTTCAGTATGGAGCCCCACGAGGCCACCTCATCAAGTACGAAGAGATTGTTGACTGGGAATAACCGATAGGGTGGGGTGGTTTCACGCCCCGCCTTTTTAAATAAAAAAAATCATGGCAACAGAAGCAATTGAAAACACGATGATGCGCTCGCAGGTTGACGACGACCTCTACAAGCTCATCCCCTGGTCCTACATCGC
>JAEEGL013984974.1_pt1 | contig 34249 bp, 27 predicted proteins | sample 9134231 | NCBI WGS metagenome assembly JAEEGL01 (sample SAMN16246548, study PRJNA631951) | gut metagenome | biome: gut microbiome; feature: rumen; material: fiber-attached | host: Bos | place: Iran: Karaj | collected 2018-10 | reverse complement strand
CGGCTCCGCCATTAAGCGTATCATCTCCTTCTTCTCCTTTTAACCAGTCTAATCCGTTTTCTCCGTTCAGTACATCATTACCTGCTCCGCCCAGTATATAGTCGTTATCTTCTCCTCCATATACCGTATCATCTCCGTTACCTGCATATACTGCATCGTGTCCTCCAAGAGCATTAATTCTATCTGAACCTTCTGTTCCTGTTAAAATATCATCCCCGTTTGTCCCATCAATATTAGCCATACCTATCTCCCATCTTCAGTATTACTATTACAAATCTATATACAATTCACCGTTAATTTAAATTATTTAACGGCTAAATTTATTTACAATTTAAATACAATAACTCATAATAAAATCGTATTACAAGTATCATGCCAATGTCAATAAGTTTAATAATTGATTTTAATTTTATGCAAATTTATTCCTAATTTTTTATTTTAGGAAATCGAAGAGGAACATTTCCCTTTCCATAAAAGTTTTCAAATTGGTTATCAACAGCCTTAGGGAAAGTATATCCGCTCATTCTCGCTGTTATATATTCAGCAACAAATTCTAATGGTGATTTTGTTGCATAATTGCTGACTCTTCCAAAGATATCTCTTTCATAATCCGATAACAGTTTGGTACTATCTTCGTTTTCGGAATACTTTTTTCCCATAATATCGTATCTTAACGGATTGTTATGAAAATGAAGCCAATGTCCCAATTCATGATACATAGTACTTTTAGGACTGTTTGAAGAAGAATGATTAGTATTATATCCTTTTCGTGATACTTTCTCCGGTTTTCTCCAATTGCAAGCAATATTCAAAACAATATAACTTTCAATCATTTCATTTTTTATATCATCAAAACTGCTAATTGTAGCACCTGACCAAGATTCTTCTGTAATTTTGTAAGATATTTCAAGCCCGTTGAAAAGATTTTTATTTTTATTTACTTTAATAAAATCTTCTATCGCACCAACTGTTAAATTCGCTGACTTTAAATCATGAAATTTTGATTTAATATTGTACTGTTTTAAATAATTTTGCGCATCTTCAACTGATTTAAAAGAAAATTCCTCCCCTTTTATTTCGGTATTCTTTGGTTGGGGAAAATCTATATCCGCACCTATTAAATCCTCATAAATACTATCCATTCTTTCAGTTGTAGGAACTCGGCACATTTTAGCAGCAATATAATTAGAGTTATAAAGAGAATAACTTAATGTAGCCAATATACCTAATTTTCTGGCGGCAATAAGTTTATCACCGAATGCTGCTCTATATTGACATTTAAAATTATATGCATAGGGATTTTCTTTAAAACATAAAAATCGTCCTAATAAATCATAAAACATATATTTCTTATCATCTGAAGCTGTATATCCCTTTTCATAACGAATTTTCGCTAAATCTTCTATATCAGCTTTATTAAAATTATTTTGAAAAAATATCTCAAAATAATCTTTATCCGTATCATACTCCGCACTATAAATGTTATCTCCGGTTAAGTCACTAAGTTTCAAGCCTTTAAACATATTTTTAGTGTTAATTTTAACAAAATCTTCAACACTTTCTAAAAAAAGATTTGCAGCATCAAGATTTGTAAGTTTAGAGTCAATTCCATATTCTTCAAGTAAAGTTTTATTTATTTGTTCAATAGTTTTTTTATTATTAATACCGGTAAAACTAATTCTGGGAAGAACTGCACTTTTTATGCCAAAATTTGCTTCAGAAGAAAATTCCGTTATTAATGAATGAAAATTGTTATGCACTTGATGTGAATATAAAACATTTTGAAATGATTTTATGTTATTTAAAAATATTTTATTAAAATTATTTTCTACTCTCACAAAACCTTCCCTTAAAAACTATGCAGAACTAATTCCAGCTTACACTAAATTATAAAGTAGTAATAAATTTTATTTGATACCAAGACTGGAAAATATTAATATTTTTTTACAAAGCATCCGCACATTACATTATATTCAATAAAAACAATTAGCAAACTTAGGTTTTTCCGGTTTTAATATTATCAAATAAAATAAGAAAGGTCTGAATTATGAATATTGTAAAAATTAGTAATTATCAGGGAAATAGTTATAAATCTTTACCTAAGCAACTTAATAACAGATATACCTTATCTAAAATGAGTTCAGATATTTTTTGCTTAAATTGTTCTTTTAGGGGAAAAGATTATCCTTTGCATAATGAAAAAAATTATATCGGTTGCATAATAGGAGGAGCTATTGGTGATGCATTAGGTGCCGCAGTTGAAGGGAAGAGTTTTCATTCAATTCAAAAAAAATTCGGCAAAGAGGGAATAACTGATTTTGAGGTTAAAGAAGGATGGGGCGGCTGGAAAAAAGGGACTATTACCGATGATACTCATATGACATTTTATACTATTGACGGTTTAATAAAAAGTGCAATAAAAAACTTCAATCCAAACAAAGTTCCTGATGTAAAAATTTTATTAGAGTCATATAAAGATTGGCTAAAAGCACAAAACCTAAAATCAATGACAGAAGGAATTAAATTCCACCACGGATGGATAAGTGATATAGAAAATCTTAATCACAAAAGAACTCCTGGGGGAAGCTGCAAACAGGCTATAGCAAGCGGAATTATAGGAACATTAGTAAACCGTGTCAATAACAGCAAGGGAAACGGAGCAATAATGAGAATGGCTCCTGTCGGATTAATGTATTATGAAAATCCCAAAATAGCATTTGAAGCCGGTGTAGATATAGGTTGTCTTACTCATGGACATCCGGAAGGTTATTTACCCGCAGGTTGTTTAGCTTCAATAATAGCGAATTTAATACAAGGAAAATCTTTGGAACAATCCATTGATAATACTATAGAAATACTAAAAACTTACAAAAATCATGAAAGCACATTAGAATACATAAATAAAGCGAGAGAAATGGTTAGAAATAATATTCCCCCCTCGCAAACAGGTAAAATCCTGGGAAAAGGAAGCTTTGGTACCGACGGTTTGGCTTGTGCAATTTATTACTCATTAAAAAATCCTAACGATTTTAAAAAAGCTGTTCTTATGGCAGTAAATTATTCAAAAGATAATGACAGCGTAGGCGCAATAACAGGAAACATTATGGGGGCAAAAGTAAATAGTAATAATATTCCAACAAATTGGAAGGAAAATGTTGAATTTTCCAAAGAATTACAAGAGGCTGCTGTTGATTTGTTTACTGAACCAAAAAACATTAAAAACAAAGAAGAAAGATATCCTATTGATTAAAAACTTGAACTTCTTTTCATAATAATTTTTCCGTTGCGGTTATAATAGTTGTTTATATACCATCTGCCTAAAAATTTGCCATCTGCATTATAAACAAATTCGTCTGCATTTCCCTTTTTATAAATTACCGCATTTAATTTTCCGTTTTTATCATACTGCTTTGAAACAAGCGGATATTCATTATAAGGTTTTTCAAAAATTTCTATGTTAAAAAGATTACCCAGCGCATCATAATAATAACAGTGATACAAATCTGATTTATAAATTATTCCGTATGCATAAAGAAGCTTCTTCGCAAAAAAAGCATTAATTATTTTTTCTTGTGTTTCTTTGTTTCCACTCATAATTTCATATCTTGTTTGTTTAAAATTAGTATCCTTTAAAAAATCCTTATATCGTTGGCGATATTCTTTTTTATCATATCTCTTAACTAAATCTTCATTAAATATTTCAGAATGAATTTTAGAAATCTGTTCATCTCTTTGAACTTGTTTTAAATCAATCCAGTCAAATTCAGCACTACCTTCCAATGTTAAAGCAGAAACAGGTAAAGAAAATATTATCAAAACCAAAATATAAAGAAATTTTCTAAACATTTTATTTATTCCCATTAATTCTTAAACTTTTTGTTGCTTTTAAATCATTTAAAAACATAAACATCTTTTCTTCCAAATCTTGTTTAATATCAACTCTTTTCCAATAATCTTTAACCAATATATGAGTAGTAGAATTAATCTTAAAACCTAAAGTTTTCAAACTTTCAGCTAGTTTTCCGGAGGTTTGACGATATTTTTTTACCATAACGGTTAGTTTTATTTCTTTTTGCTGTTTTAAAATATCTTTGCAAACATAACTTATTATTTCTCCATAACATTGTTCATAAGGTTTTGAAGTAATAACATCGAGATAATATTCATTTTCCGCAGCTTGATAAAGATTAAAATATCCCTCAATATTTCCGCTTGGTGCAAAAATTTTTAATTTGTGCTGTTGAATGGAATTTAAAAATTCAGATTTCAATTCGTTTTTATTTATTGTTAAAGAAGGTCTGAAATGTGTAAAAATATTATCTGTATTTATCTCAAAAAGAGTATCAAGCATACTTGGAGCAAAATCAATAAAATCATCTTGATTAAATTCACAATTAATTGATGCAAGATTAGATGTACAATAAAATTCAATACCCGAACAACTTCTGAAATTACATTCCTGTTTAAAAATCTTCATTGCATCAATATCACTATCATCAATATAAACCAAAAATGTGGCTATGCCTGCTCCGCCGTATTTATTAACTGCATAATCTATTAAATACCTTGCGACGAAATCAATATTTTCATTGATTTTCAAGTTTGAAAATTGCCACCTGAAATGAGAAAAGCTATCGGGAATAAGCGTAACCTGCCCTATAATTTTGTTATTTTCTTTTGCAACAAAACTTTGAGGAAGCCATTTTTTTGTCGGAGGTAAAAAATAATTTATTATTTTCAAAAAAATGTTTGAAGTATATTTTTCTATCTTTTCAGGATCAACAAAGACAAATTCCTTATGAAATTCAAATTTTTGTTTTAAATTAAGAACATTTTTTATTTCTAACATAAAAGCCCTCATAAACGTGCTTGGGCGGATTTGAACCGCCGGCAAACCCGACTTCGGAGATCGGTGCTCTATCCTGCTGAGCTACAAGCACACATTTTTTCTTATTGTATCATATTTTATTTAACCTTACAAAATAGTTTTAAATAATAGAGCTTATGTACTTGTATATAAAATTATAAAGGAAATAATTAAACCTCTTTCTGAGAATTTAAACGATATACTAAATAAATAATAAGAATAGCAAGAAATACAAAAAATTTTAAAGGTTGTTGGCTCCATTGTCCGTTTATCACTAACAAAATAAGAACAATTCCCCATAAAAAAGCAAGTATATCTCTTAATACATCCATACAAAACTCCTAATATTATTTGTTATATTTATATTTTCAATATAACATGAAAAAGCAGATAACTATTGTCATCTGCTTTTTTATGGACTTGGTGGGGCTCGAACCCACGACCAATTGATTAAGAGTCAACTGCGCTACCAACTGCGCTACAAGTCCGTATTCTTTTGTCAATCTTCTTAGAGTGCAGCGCAGTTGGTAGCTCTAATCTCTACCCACCTCCGTAAACTACGGCTGGGCGCTACAAGTTCTTTATTAAATTATCATGTCCAAATTAATTATACTATAAACTGGTTTTAATTATCAATACATAAAATAAAAAACCGGCATCGAGTGCCGGTAATGTTATGGATATTTAGGACTAAATTTTTGTTTTAATTTTTTCAGAAACTTCTTGAATGCCTTCTTTTGCACTTTCAAAAGTTTTTGTTATACCTTCTTTTGCATTGGATAAACCTTCTTTGGCAGTTGTAACGGTTTTTGATATACCATCTTTTACCGTTTCAACACCTTTAGAAATACCTTCTTTTGTTGCATTAACACCTTTTGTCAAATTCTCTTTGGCACTGTTAACAACAGTTGTTACTTGTGCCTTATCTGGTGTGTGAGTTTTGAAAAAATTAATAATTGCCTTTCTCATTGTGGTAAACTTTTCGCCGACTGTTTTGAAAAAATTTGGAAAATATTTATTGATAATATTTGCAATTTTACCTCTAAATCCTACTAATGCAGCTATAACTGCGGCACCGACTAAAAGTTTTTTCCCTGTATTGTTTTTCCCTGAAAAATTTACTTCATCCGGCTTTGTTTCAAGCGAAGGAGCAAAAGCTGCTTCTGAACCAAATTCTATATTCTGAATATTTGTTGTCCCTTTAAGATTACTTACACCGTTTACCATGTCCATAGTTTACTAACTCCTTATTTGCCCTGGTATATTAATAAAAACTTTTTGGCAAAAAAAATTGCCTTTTTTTTGTCAAAATAATTTATTGAAATTTTTATCTAAAAAACTTCGGTATTTTAAAAACCAATCACAACCTTATTTGTCAATAAATATAAGTTTATATATTATTCATACAAGTTCTTCATTAATTCAACAAAATGCTTAGCTTGCTTTTCATAACCGGGATTTATTCCTGATTCATCATTACGGTTGAGAAAATCCTTTGGAAATACTTTGGACCAAAATGGTAAAAGCCCTTCCGGAGTAGCTTTTTGTAAAAATTTATCTTTAGAACCATTCCAGTGTCCAGGGATATTAGGTCTCCAATATATACCCAACGCATCTTGCAAAGTAGTTTGTACTTGTTTAACATCTTTTGTGTAATGCCATTTTAATGCATTTTCAAATACCGCATCCGGATTTTTTATTTCATCTTTTGTTAAATTCAATTCTTTTTTGCAGAATTTTTTAAATAATTTTTTTGCTTTTGAGGTTACTTTTGGATTTTTCCCATCCAACATAAGGTCATCAATATATTCTCTTAGTGATGGCATATCATGATTTCCTGTTAAAACAGCACTATTTGTATATTTATTTGTTTCAAAAGGTGAATTTATTTTGGATAAATCAGCAATTCCCATTCCTATCGGTACTCTTTGACTTATAAATTTATTGCCGTATTTTTTATCAAATTCTTTATACAAAGGCGTATGCGCCAGAGGCCCAAAATTTTCAAGAATATATGAATCCTCCGGTTTTTTACCGCATTCTTTCGCTGCTCTTAAAAAGAGCTCAAACATATTTTCTCCTTTTGGACTGCGTTTATCATTTATGGGAGCAATCCACTCTTTGAGGAAAAAGTCTGTACCCATTCCGCCATTTTTAACAGGTTTAAATATTTCATCTCCGTTTAATACGGTTCCGTCTGATTTTTTATATGAAACCGGTATTTCTGCCCTGTTTATATAGCCAACAAAATGGTCAAGTCTCAAATCAGCAGTTTTTAAAATTTGTTTTAAAGAATCCTCTTGATATTTCCAAAATTCAGGAGAATCATAATTATATAAAGCGTGTCCCCAAACTTGTGTATAATGATATGCACCTTCGGGAGGACAGCCGCTTACTTTTGTAGGTTTATAATTGTCATCCAAAAGAAATATATTTTTACGTCCCCAAGTATCAACTCCTATAGGACTCACTCCTATCGGTAAATCCAATATCAGATGAATACCTTTGCTGTTAAGATTTTCTACTGTTTGATTATACTGTTTATCATATAAAAATTGCTCAAATTTATAAAGTCCTATTTCATCCTTGAATTTTTCCGCAGGAATATCGGGTTTTAATTTTGTTAATACAGATAGAGTTTTTTCACTTACTGAAACATTTTCTTTTGCAGCAGCTTCTGGGATAGTTTGCAATTCTTTATCCCAATTCAACCAATTGTCTCCATAGGATTTTGAAATAACATCAAATGCAGCATAATGTTCTAACCACAAATCATCATTATTTTTAATAAACTCATTGTATTCAATTTTTATTGGAGCAGTATTGGAAAGTTCTTTAAAACGACTATATGCCAATTCAAATCTCGGATTTTTTTGTTTTTCTAGCATATCAAGTGTAAAAACAGGAGTTGAAACATTTTCGGGAAGTTCACTGGGTTTAAGAATTTTACCATACTCTTCTTCGGTTAATTTGTTCAAATTTACTATAAATTTATTTCGACTGAATCTTCCGGTAGAATTATAAGGGCAAAGGTCATCCCTAATTGCATTTAATGGATTCATAATCCAATGAGTTTGTTTTGCTTCCTGTAACCAATTGATAAAGTTATCTGTTTGAGGATCCAAAAATTGTCCGCAATAAGATCTCTCGGCAGGCAAACTTGTAATATGCATTAAAAGACCTCTTTGTTTAGCCTTTCCTTTTGCATTGAGTCCTGAAAAATTTATTGTATCAATATTTGAATTATACAAATTTTTACTGATACATTGGTTGGTATTCAGTAAAGATTTATTATTTAATAAGGTTGAATAATTATTATAATTTTGAATAGCTGCTATTTTCATACTCGTATAATATCAGAACAAAATAATATTTGACATCAAAGAACTGTCAGTTTTACATTTCTTCATATTAAAATCACTGGAATAAGCAATTTCCCCATGAAAAAATACTTTATTATTATATAGGATTTTTGTGAAACAAAAATTTAAAAGTACGAATTATGGAAAATAGAGAAGGAAAAAGCAAATGCCCGGAGATATTATACTTAAACCAATCGTAACCGAACCTAAGATTAAGTTACCTCCACCAAAAGTGGTAGTGTATCCGCAAGGAATTTCGCAAAAGACTGCTTTACCGCCACAAAAAGCAGTAGGAAATTGGCATTCGCAAAGAGTTCCGCAAGCGCCATTATCACCCGGACCGGTAAGTTATATTCACTTTATACAAAATTCAACTAAACGTGTTTCTTTACCACTTTCTAATCAAGAAGCTTCATTAAAAGATGATAATATGTTTTCATCTGAAGCAAAACAAAAAGCTATGATAGAACAAGCAGAAAAGATGTTTGCTCAAGTCAAAATAGCGATAGGTGATTTTGCTCAAAAGATGACACCGTTTTTACATAATTTTGGCACAGCTTTGCCAAGTTTGTTTACTAATGGTGCTGTTGCATTAAGTTCAGCTGCATTAGCTGATTCTTTTGGTACCACCAGTCATGCCGGAATGACTGCTTTGAATGTTAATATGACAAGTGAAAATAGTAATGAAGCAAATAATACTGAGAGAACTAAGGATATAATAAATAAATTAAAAAAGAAATATCCGAAATTAAAAGCGGAAAAACTTGCAACTATATTAAAACCTGCTATTGTAGATTATCAAATAGAATATATAGATACGATATTAGAAAAAAATCCAAGTTTCAATTCACAATTACTATATGAATTTATTGAAAAATTTTCAGAGGCAGATATTATAAAAGAATCATTAACTTTATTTCAAACCAGAATTGACGAAAAAGTTGTTACCAATACAAAAAAGGGAACTACAACTACACCTAAATTTGCAGCAAAAGATTTAGTTAAGTTATTAATAGAAGTTTCGCAGGAAAAAGATTTAGGAAATAAGCAATTAGAATGGTTAAATCAGCAACTTGATAACGGAATTTCTAATGAAAAATTAAAATTAATGACTCTTATATTACAAAATTTCTCAAAACCTGAATTATATGATATTCAAGCAAATTGGGCAATTAAAAAATTTGAAGAGAACCCTGCTAATATAAATATTATTAATACAATATTAAATTCAATAAATACAGAAGAATGTATTTTTAATGAAAGTGATTTAAATTTAATATTCAATTGGCTAAATGAACAAATAAACAATCCAAAAGAATCAGATTATTATAAAGTAGTAGCTATGACAGAAAGTCTTATAATAATTAATAATGAAAATCCGGCTACAATCAAGAAGGCTATGTTAGACAAACATCAAAAAGCATTAGGAAATAAAAAAGAAAAACTAAGAACTGTTCTATCTAACTTGAAACCTGTTAATGTTGAAAAACAATTAGCATTTGTTGATAAAATTCTTTCAATAAACGATTTTATAACACCGGAAATTGTTGATGATATTATGTCAAAAGTAAATCCGGAAATTATTGATGATTATAGTATTTTTCTAGACAAGTTCTTACAGATATGTAAAATTAACGCAAAATACGGTTGGGAAGAAATGTTCAGAGGATTTATTATACCGCCTAACATGAATTTCCAAGAATCATATTTAAAAGGTCCTGAGTTTGTTGATAATTCCATCAAATATTTCTGCAAAATATGTCAAGGCTTAAAACCTGAAATATCTAAAAAACAATTAAAATGTTTTGAGGATTATTCTAAAATTTTTACTTTTGAAGATGATGCAGAAATAGGAAATGTACTTTTGACTTGCTTTTATATGAACGTTGATACGGCTGACGAACAAATAGAGTGGATAAATGATTTAATAAAAAACAAAAAAAGAATTGAAGTAAATCAAAATATGGAAACGGCTCTTCAATTATGCAAACCAACGATTGTAAAAAAACAACTTGACTGGATTTATAAGCATAGAAATCAATTAAGTTTGGAGCAAACTATGATTATTTGTGAAAATTTGAATCCAGATATAGCAGATTTTCAATTAGCACTTGCGGAAATGATGTTAGAAATGCCAAAAAACGAAAAAACAAATTATATGATGCGTATATTTTCAAGTATTCTAAAACCTGATATATATATAGAACAGATTAACTGGATAAATCAAAACTTAAAGAAATTTTCTTCCTTGGAATTATTAGGAGCAATAAGCAAACAATTTAAAAAAGAAATTGTAGGTAAGCAAATTGAATGGATAGAAGAAATAACGCAAGATGAAAAAAGAGATTTCCCTGATGAAGCTATTCCTGTAGTGCTGGGCTGCATTAAAGAAAACTTGGCTGATGAACAATTTGCAATGGCTACAAAAATTTTAAAATATGACCCGAATATTAATTTATTGGAATTAAAAAAATATATAGTGAATGAAATAGGTTTACAAGAAGCAAAAAGCAAATATGGAGAAGCTGAGATTAAACAAATACCAAAAGTAGCAACAGATAAAAAAGGACCGAATACCGGAGAAGAATTAATAGATTTATTAGGCAACGTAAACAAAGTACCGGAAAAAGATTTAAATACGCTAAATCCAAAAGAATTAATTAACGAATTAATTGCACTTTATACTAACAATGATGAAATCTTTGATAACGAAAGACTCATAGACTTACATCAACTATTTGTAAAAACATTTGATTTAGGTATATTTAATAAAGTAAAAAATGAATGTATTCAATTAATTCAGACTTTACAAAAACAAATTAAAGATAAAAAAATAGTTTATTCTGATGATATTGAAAAAATAGAAAAAAAACTAAAAAATCTTATAGAGTATAAATTATCAGAAACTGTTTATGATAATTATAGAAATGGTAACGTGAAAAAAAATACAAATATTCCCGACTCTATTTTGAATTTTATTATTAATGAATTGCCGAGAACTTTTACTGAACAATCTCTTGTACAAATACAAAAGGAAGATATTATACCGATTCTTATAAAATTGGAACAGTACTATTCTTCAAAAAATTTAAGTTTAACAAATATTCTTAGTGTAAATAACTGTATAGAAAGAAAAATTATTGATTTTATTACAGGAAAGATAAAAGCCAATGCAAATCTTCAACCCGGTATCTTTATCCCGCAAAATATTTTAAATATTATTGATAATTTAAATATCGAAGATACAATAAAACAAAAATATAAAGACATTATAAATAGCTATTTTAAAGAGCAGCAAGAAGCTTTGGATGAATTAGAAAAATCAGAAGATGAATATCATGCTAAAGAAGCAGAAAAAAACAATAATTTAGCAAAAAATACAGGAAAATCAAATAAAGAAAAAAGAGATAAAATTAATAAAGAGTTTAGTGAATATTCTGCAAGAAAGAAGAAAGAAATACTTGAAAAAATGGTTGCTTCTTCTCACCAATTAAGTAAATTTCTTGAAATGACAAATCTTAGCATAACTAACCCTGACGAAGCAAGAATCATTAAAGTTTTTTTGGATAACTACTATATGAGCAGTGATTCATATTTCAGACTCGATTATGAACAAACAGGAGCAATAATATATGTACATATTCCTTCATGGATAAAAAATGAAATAAAAGCTGCATACAAGGACAGCATTGATATGCAAATTTCACGTATATCTGATTTTGAAAAAGCATCCCAAAAAATGGCTAACAAAAAAAAGGGAAATGGGGTAAAAGTTTATACCGGCAGTAAAGACTATACACATGAAATAAAAATATTCGGGGATACAAAAGAAGATAGAATATTATGTAATTTGCAAGATAATATTATGGAATCAAAAAAATACGAAAAGGATAAATAAAAAGTTAAATAGTATTTTTGCAGATATTTTCTGTTCACTAAAAATGCTTTTGCTGATTTATAATTAAAATAACAAATTTTATATTTACGGATTTTATATAAATAGTTAAAGCTTATAAAGGAAAATCATGAAAATATATTCAATTAATCAAACTTTTAATATAGAAAATTCTAATATTATCAAAACAAAAAGTTTGAAAACTAATAATTATCCCTATCAAATCAATACAAATATTAGTTCTTATCCTAAAAACTATTATCTAAATCAAATTGCATTTGGTTTTAAGAGTACATTATCAGCTATTGATTTAATAGCAAAAATCGGAGAAGAAAATTTTCCAAGTGAAAAAATTGTTGAAAAATTAAAAAGACTTGGCTTTTCAAAAGATTTTTCCTTATATGATATTCATATGGAACATTATAAAGATTTGCTTAATTGTTCAACTTTAGAAGAAGCAAAACAAAAATATCCTGAATTTAAAGATGTAATTGATGCAAAAGATATTGATTATAAATCAGAACATAAAAAGAGTGTATTATATAGAGTAGGCAATAAACAAATACCGGGTATTGATATAAAAGATTTGTCTTTAGAATTATTAAAAAAACAATACGGGCAGTTAATCAGTACAGCCAAAAAAGATAAATACTATAACTGTAAAGATACAACTACATTTGATTTGTTTGAGAGATTAAAAATAAAAAAAATGAACACCGGATATCTTTTATTCGCAACTAAATCCAATTTTAAAAATAAAGAATTGATATCTAAAAAAGCAAAAAAAAGATGGGCTGAAGATGATGGCAGATTAAGGAAAATAAGTGCAGAAACAGCGAAAAAACTATGGGAAAAAGATGATGGTACATTGAGACGAAAAAAATCTGAGGCAATGCTAAGATTTTGGGAACTTGATGATGGTACATTAAGGGAAAATTTATCAAATGCCGTAAAAAAACAGTGGAAAAGAGATGACGGTTCTTTAAGAGATAAAGTAAGTATCAACTCTCATACACCTAAAGCAACACAAAAAAGAGCAAATACTATAAATTCACCAAAGTACAAAGAAAAAATGAAAAAATATAAACAAGCTCTTAAACTTGCTTGGGCAAGACATCCTGAAATTACAAATATTATGTCAGAAGTGGCAAAATTATACCCCGGACTAACAAGAATACTTGAAAAAATCAAACGTGGTATTAAGCTAACAGAAACAGAGGAAGCAGCACGCAACGCTTATTTTAAAGAATGTGAACGCAGAATGCCCGGTTATAAAAATATAATAGGGCAAGAGTATCATAATATTCTCATTGATTGGGGACTAAAAGAAGAATAATTTTTTTTGATATATAATAAATCGTATGGGTAGTTCAATTAAATCAATGAAGCTTCATATTGGAATATTCGGCAGAAGAAATGCGGGGAAATCCAGTTTTTTAAACAGGATTACGGCGCAGGATGTTTCTATTGTTTCTGATATAGCAGGAACAACAACTGATATTGTTGAAAAATCAATGGAGCTTTTGCCGATTGGACCTGTTGTTTTTATTGATACCGCAGGTATTGATGATGAAGGTGAGCTTGGCGGATTAAGGATTGAAAAGACACTCTCTGCTATAGAAAGAGTTGATATAGGTATTATTGTTTGTACTTTTGAAGGATTTAGCAATTTTGAAAAAGACTTGATAAAAACTTTTAAGGAGTTGAATAAAAAATTCATTGTTGTTATTAACAAATCTGATATTCAAAAAATTACACAAGATAAACTTGAAGAAATAAAATCGTATACAAATGAAATAATTGAAATTTCCGTTAAGAACAATTTTGATATCGATAAAATTAAAGGACTCATTGCAAAAAATATTCCGGAAAATTTTTTAGAAAAGGAATTTTTACTTGATGATTTACTTAAGAAGGGCGATACAGTTGTTTTTGTTACCCCTGTTGATAAAGAAGCCCCAAAGGGCAGACTTATACTTCCACAGGTTCAATCAATAAGAAACGCTCTTGATAACGGGATAGTTTCTGTTGTTTTGCAAGTTGATGAATTAAAAAATGCAATTAATAATATGAAAAATTTGCCAAATCTTGTTGTTACAGATTCTCAAGCATTTAAAGAGGTAAACGAAATTGTCGAGGATAAAATTCCGCTGACTTCTTTTTCGATACTTTTTGCGAGGATGAAAGGTGATTTGAAAGAATTTGTAAAAAGCGCTAAAACAATAGAAAACCTTAATGATGGTGATAAAATTCTTATTTGTGAAACTTGTACACATCATCCTATTTGTGAAGATATAGGCAGGGTAAAAATCCCAAGATTATTGAAAAATTATACAAAAAAAGAATTTATATTCGATGTATTTTCAGGACACGATTTTCCTAAAAATCTTACCGATTACAAGCTTATTATCCATTGCGGGGGATGTATGATTAACAGAGCCGAATTCATGTCCAGAATATTTTTTGCAAAAAAATATAATGTTCCTATAACAAATTATGGTGTGGTTATTTCATATTGCCTATCTATCATGGAAAAAGCAACAGAGATGTTCGAGTTATAATTTTGGTAAATTTTTAATTTATAAGTTTTCCCAATATACACTAAATTTTTTTATATCTTTTAAAGTTTTTGAATAATTACCATTAAATTTTAATGCTCTGTCATCAATATAAATATTACCAATTTTATATAAATAGTCATATAACAGTTCCTTATGGTTGTATATTTTTACATAAAAGTATCAAATAAGCAGCTATTAGTATTCTTTTGATTGTACTAAGTTTGTAAAAAAATATTTATAATTTATAAAGAAATGAATGAAACACATAAAAAAACAATATTAATAGATTTAGATGGTGTATTAAATACTTATACAGGAAAGTTTGATAAAGATTTAATTCCTTCGATAAAAAGAGGTGCTAAAAAATTTTTAGAAAAATTATCAAAAAAATTTTCAATTAGAATATTTCTTGTATTTTTGGGCAACGCAGCCGTTCATTCCGCTTTATAAAATGCTAACCGCATTTTACATCGCTTCATTTGACTGCTGTTCTCTGGGTTGGGTTTCGTTGAACTTAGTTCAACTCAACACGGCACCCTTCCAAAAATACGCTTCACAACCCGCAATAAACTTCTTACCGCAAAATGGCTTATTGAAAATGATATTGATAAATATATTGAAGATATAACAAATACAAATGATTTGGCATGGCTATATATTGATGACAGATGTTTGACTTTTAACGGTAATTTTTCTGATTTAATCAACCAAATTAATAATTTTAAACCATATTATAAAAAATAAATTTATCTCAATCAAATTATATTTAAATCAACCTAACATTCGGTTAATACATCTCATTGCTTTTTCTTGAATATTTTCATCGATATTTATTTCGTTTGTTTCATTCAAAAGTACGTTATAAATATCCTCTAAAGTATTATGCTTCATATTCGGGCATATCAGTTTTTCCGATGCAAGATAAAATATTTTCTTGGAATAATCACGTTTAAGTCTGTCAAAGACTCCTTTTTCCGTTACAATAACATACTCTTTAAAATTCGTATTTTTTACATACTCCATTATTTCCTTAGTAGAGCCGACAAAATCGACAATATCGGTTACAGAGGTATGACATTCCGGATGTGCCAAAATCTTTGCATAAGGATAATTTTCTCTTGCTTTTTCAATATCCTCCGCCTGCACTCTCAAATGTGTGGGGCAATAACCCGTATATGTATGTATTGTAACATCTTTGAGCTGCTTTTCTACCCACTTGCCTAAATATGTATCGGGAACAAAAAGAATTTCTTTTTCATTGAGTTTTTTTACTATATCAACAGCATTAGAGCTTGTGCAGCAAATATCACTTTCGGCTTTGACTTCAGCCGTAGAATTTATATAACAAACAACGGGCAAATCAGGATATTTATTTTTAAATTCCTTTAATAAATCGGCATTTATCATATCCGCCATAAAACAGCCCGATTTCATATTAGGAAGCAGAACTTTTTTAGATGGGTTTAATAACTTAGCCGACTGAGCCATAAAAAATACACCCGCAAAAACAATAATATCCGCATTGGTTTTTTGGGCAATTTTGCTTAAATAGAATGAATCACCTACAAAATCCGCAACTTCATCAATCTCTATATTCTGATAACAATGAGTCAAAATAATCGCATTCTTCTTTTTCTTTAGTTCGTTTATCTCTTTAACGTAATCCATTTTATATACCATATTTATTTTGCTATACCATAACATATAATAAACATTATATTCTATCAAGATATTATCAAAATTTTTACACAAATTTTATGATATGGTATAATAAAAACAAATGAAGAAACTTGAGGAGTATTATGAAAAATCTGACTCAGAGCTTAGAGAGATATTTATCTGCCATATTTAAAATAGTACAAATGAACAGTGCAGCAAGAGTAAAAGATGTTGCACAAAAACTCAATATCGGTATGGCATCCACCTCGGAAGCAATCAAAGCCTTAACCAAAAAAGGTTATATAAATTATGTTCCGTATGGAATTATCACAATGACTGCCAAAGGAAAAAAAGTAATATCTGAAAAGAATAAGCGACATAGTATAATATGCAACTTTTTGGAAAAATGTCTGCTTATGGAGCAAGAGGAAATAGAAGAAGCAGCCGATGATATTGAATTTTCCATGTCTGAAAAAGTATTAGATAGATTTGTTGAATATCTTACTTTTATGCAAAATTGTTCTTGTAAAGAACCAAAATGGGTAAAGAGTTTTCAATATTATTTGGAAAACGGAAAAATGCAAAAGAAATGCAACAGCTGTATAAAAAATAAAGATAAGTTTGACAACAGTAAATGCTGCGGCTGCGGAAATTAGTAATAAGATGCCAAAAGCGTTTTTCGGGCACGCACAGCCATTCATTCCGCTTTATAAAATGCTAACGCATTTTACACCGCTTCATTTAACTGTTTGCACTCTGGGCTTTCGTCCTCTCGAAAATACGCTTTTTTATTAGCTGTTTTATTTAAAAATTCCTCCATGGAAATATATGCCGAATTAAAACTTATATTTTGTTGTTTCGCATTTTGAATTGAGTTTTTATCAACATTCTGTTTATTATTTCTTGTCATCCAAATATTGAATTTAGACAATAGTACACCCAGCATAATAGCACTGTAAGCTATGCCTGCAATTTGTGCAAAATTCAATTTTCTCAAATTTGATTTTACATTACCTCCTTGAGCGATAATTTCCTTTTGTGTTTTTAAAGAAACATCTTTCAACCAATGGGTTATACCTTTGCCCTGTTTTGTAATATTAAACAAATTTTCCTGTTTAAAATCCAAAACTTGTGCTACACCTTTTGATACAAAACCGCCTAATACAAGCCAATTCAAAAATCCTAAGTAATCTCTGACATTGGTTTCCCTTAGTTCGGTTGAATCTTTAGAGGCAAAAATCCTTCCTAAAATCAATGTTCCGTAAATAGTTTTAATAGCATTACCGCCGGTAGCAGGCCCGTCAAATTCCAACTTCTTTACCAAATCAACGGGTTTTTTTATTCCCATAACTTTTGAAAGCATAAATAAAAATACGCCCGCTGATAAAAGTTTTTTTGCAAACAGTCCTTTCTCTTTTTTCTTTTCGTTTTTATCCTTAACATTGTTTTCGTAGCCGTTTTCTCCGACAAAATTATCAATGCCCGTTCTTTTTTTGGTTAAATACCTGTTTAAATATTGATTGCTTATTGCAAGTCCCATAGACAAAGGTATTGCTAAACCTATTCTTAAATTGTTCATTGTTTTTAATTTTGAAATAATTTTTCCTGCATTTGATTTTGTTTTTGTAAAGAAAATGTTTTTCCCCGAATCTGCAATATCTCTGAGTATATGTGACATATTAGAGTTTAATTTGTTTTTACCTGAAGTAATTGTTATATTGCTGTCAGCACCGAGCAAATTGATAATTCCGTCATGCAATTCGTTAAAAATCTTTTTACTCTCTTTTTTTGTTAAATTTGAATTAGTAATTAGATTAGTCAGTTTTTCAATAAACGGTGCAGTTTTTTCTTTATCAATATCGGAAAAATTCTTTGTACTTGTGCCGACAACACCTGATAAAGAGTTTAAAATATTTTTAACATATCCCTTTGGAGTTTTGTCGGATTTATTGTATAAATCAGAAAATACATTGAGCCCGTTGTTTGTAATCCATGAAGATGAATTGATATTCGTAGAGGGGTTATATTTCTTTGAGAATATTTTTGACAAAAGTATCGCAAAAACAGCTGCGGAAAATTCCGCTATAAATGTTCCCGTATATTCTCTGAAACCCATTTCAATTCCTGCCTGTTTTCCTCTGTGTTTTGTTTCAACAATGGTTCTTGGGGTATCCATAGCAAAAATATCGACAAAAGAAGCATTAAGCATGTCGTTGTTACTCAGAGTATATAAGGTTTTTGAGATATTACCTAAAGAATTTTTAAAATTAATGTTATTGTTTATTTTATTTATTTCCATTTGTTTTCTCCAATAAAAAAAGGCTCTTAATTACATTTAAGAACCTGCTTATACTATATCTATGCACTAAACTATAAGTAAGTCCTTAACATCGAAACTTACAAGTACAACAGATAGAGTTTTTAACAAATATATATCTCATACTTATATAAAACATGAAAAAAATTTTTTTGTCAATAGTCAAATGGATTAAATCTAATATTAAATATAGTTTTCGGTATACCATAAAAAATACAAAAACAAAATACAATAACCGTAGGCATTTTGAGAATTTTTATAAAAATATTTTGAATTAATTTACAAAAACATTTGACAAAAAATTTGTACCGTGTTATGTTTAGAAAAAAGAAAAGGAAAAATAATGTATATTAATGCAAAAACAATGATGAATATGATGATGTGCATGCAAGGTAAAATGTCAGGCAGTCATTGTTTTATGCGAATGTGTTAGATATACGAATAAAATAATTTTTAAAACTGCCTTAAACATAAGGCAGTTTTTTGTAATAGTTTTTTAAAAATGAGGTTAATATGAAAATTAATAAAATAGATAATATAAAAGTAATAAATAATTCAGAAGATAATAATTTTAAGGGCAGTGGAAATACTTTATTTAAGGTGGCAGATTTATTTATAAAATCTCAAGAGAATTTATCTTCAACGAGGTTTATTCAAGATACCGCTACAAATTGGCTGCCGAAAGCAGTTTTTACAAGGAGTAAGGCTGATTTTGCGGAAATGAGTTTTTTGGAATTTATTGAATCCGGTATATTTTATTTTGCTTCTCCCATATTAGGAGAGAAACTTTTCAGAAATAAGCTATTTACTAAAGCATTACCAAAAAATATTAAAGAAACAGTAAATAAAAATATACCGGAAAGTTTAAACTCAATAGTTCATAACAAAGCACTTACAAAAGAGCTAAAAAATCGTGTAATTTCTAATAAAGCAGGTATAGTTCTTGCTTGTACAATGATACCTGTTGCTGAATACACATTGAGTTTTGCAAAAAATCTTTTTACTTTAAAAGTATTTAATAAGAGCAATTTTAATAACATCAATAACTTAGACAAAACAAATAATGAAAAAGAAGATATTAAACAACAAAATACCGTAAGAAAAAACGGTATAGATGCACTCAAAAAAGCAGGTATAATATCAGCCGCAGGAGTTTTAGCAGGCGGGACGCTTGCTCTTTTCGGACATAAATCCAATATTTTGCAAAAGCTAAGCAAAGCTGTAATAGAACCCGGAACAGCAATTTTAAAAGGTTTACAAAAAGCAGGTTTTGAAACAAAGAAACTTGAAAAACCGCTTAAAAGTTTAAGTTTAGATTTTGCAAATAATAACGGCAAGCTTGCTCTTGGTAAAGGACAACTTGCTTTTACCGCTATCCTCGGATTGTTTGGTTATAGCAATGCGGCAAAAGACAGAGGTAAACTCGATTTTTATGAAGTTTGGACAAGAGTTCCTTTGGTTGTATTCTATACTATTTTCGGAAGTGAATTATTTGAAAAAGGATTTGTAAAATTACTTGAACAGAAAAAGAAATTTCCTGATTTAATAAAAAAGACAGCGGATGGTATAGCTGATATTCCTAAAAGAGTTGATTTACCAAAAATTGCGGAACAAATATCAAAAGCAAAAAATACCTCCGCAGCAAAAGAATTAACTAGATTAACCAAAGAAAAAGCCATTATTACTGCTGTACCTTATGCTTTTAGTTTGTTATTCATGGGCTTTTCTCTTTCTTTAATCAGCAGATTATGGACACAATACAGATATAACCATTTGGAAAAACCAAACGGTAACGACAACAAAAATGTAAATTTCGGTAAAAATGCACAAGAGCTGCCGGACGTATTTAAAAAATTCAAGCTAAATTAATATATTTTTTGATGAAATTTTTAAAAAACTTGCCGATTTGATTAAAAAATATGATAATGTAAAAAGAATAATATCAAATACTAATACCAATTATTTTTTCAGGAGTGAAATATGTTCATAGAAAACTACATTCAAGCTTCAATTAATATAAAAACAAAGTTATTAAATAATCCGGAAATTATAAATTCTATACGAAAAGCCGTAGAACTAATTATTGAAGGATATAATAATAACAAAAAAGTATTAATCGCAGGGAATGGAGGTTCTGCTGCTGATTCACAACATATAGCGGGAGAGCTTGTTTCAAAATTCTATATGAACAGAAATCCTTTGAAAGCTATTGCACTTACAACAGACACTTCTGTATTAACGGCTATAGGAAACGATTACGGATTTGAAAAGATTTTTGAAAGACAATTACAAGCTAATGCTGATACAGGAGATATTTTTATTGCTATTTCAACTTCCGGAAATTCAAACAATATTATCCTTGCTCTTAAAGAGGCAAAAAGCAGGGGAATAAAAACAATCGGCTTAACAGGAGAAAATCCCTGCCAAATGGACAATTTATGTGATGTTTTAATAAAAATTCCCTCAACAGATACTCCGAAAATTCAAGAAGCACATTTAATGATAGAACATATTATTTGTGCGTTAGTTGAAAAAGAAATATTTAAAAATCAATAAAAAATATGTTTTTTGCTAAAAAAATGTTATAATTCTTTTATGTTTTTAGAAAATTTATCAAATTATATGGATTTTTTATGTTTGGAAAGAGGGCTTTCTCAAAATACGCAGGAAGCCTATCGTAATGACCTTATGGAATTTATTAATTTTCTTGCAAACAACGGTATAGAAAAATTTGATGATATAAAGAGAGTTCATGTAAATCTTTTTATAAGAGAATTAAGGAAACAAGAACTTGCACCAACATCAGTAAGTCGAAAAATAGCTTCTTTAAGGGGTTGGTTTAAATGGATGATGGGACTTGAGCTTATAAAATTTGATCCTACGGTATCTTTGGAACAGCCAAAACTAAGCAAACATCTTCCGAAGGTTCTTTCCATATCAGAGGTTGATACTTTACTTTCACAAGAATTGCCGTTACTAAGCAAAGTTATTTTGGAAATATTATATGCAACAGGCATGAGAGTAAGTGAGCTTGCTAATCTTACTATTGATAATATTAATTTAAAACATAATTATGTAAAATGTTCCGGAAAAGGTTCTAAAGAAAGACTTGTTCCTATAGGAAAAATAGCAAAAGATGCATTAGTAAATTATCTTAATCAAAGAGAATTAATCATTGAAAAATATGAAATAGAAACAAAGTTTTTGTTATTGCACGATAACGGAAGAAAAGTTACAAGACAGGATATCTATCATTTAATTTCTAATCTTGGACAAACGGTTTTGAATAAACATATTACACCTCACACTTTAAGACACAGCTTTGCTACGCACCTGCTTGAGAATGGGGCAGATTTGAGGGTTGTACAGGAGTTGTTGGGACATAGTGATGTTGCAACTACACAGTTATATACTCATATAAGCAAAAAACGTCTTAAAGATGTATATTTCTCAATAAATTCTTAACTTTTTAATATAAAATATAAATGTTTTCTAAAATTATTATTGCCCTCAAAAAATAAAATGTGTATAATAATATAGAATATTTTAGGAGTCGGATTTTGAGAAAGTTACATAAAGGTTTTACTCTATTTGAAATATTGTTAGCAATGTTATTGATGGCAATTATAGCTGTATCAATTTTACCAGGTATTACTAAGAATGCAGAACAACAACTTTTTGTTACTCAGTTAAAAAAAGTACAAAATGACTTAAAGCAGGCAATGCTTATTATTTCCGCAAAAAACAGAAACAGTTTAGCTAATGTATTCAATAATCCTGTATATCATGAAAGTAATCCAATGTGGCCTACTGGTAGTCATAGTCAACTTTTTCCTACTAAAAATAATCAAGAACGAAACCTGCGATTTGCTTATGCAATAAGGAGTGCATTAGATGCACATTGTGTATATTATGCAAATGCAGGGACATTTGGAGAAAAAGAAACAGGTAATAAAACAACAAATCCCAAAGAACAGGCAGAAATTTTTGCAAACCGTAATCCCCATTTTATGACAGGAAAAGATAAAAATAATCAATTATATAGTGGAGACAAAGATTCTCATACCAATAATTGGCCTCAACCTGATAATTTTGCTGCGCTCAATCTAAAAACCGGTGCTACGGTCAGACCAATAATAACAGATACAAATTGTAGGGGAGATATCGTTTGCGGAGCATTGGAAGTCGATTTAAACGGAGCAAAAAGACCCAATGTTGTTGGAAAAGATATACATTTCTTTTGGATAGTTAATAACGATGACGGTATCGTTCCTTGGGGCGAAAATGATATTTATGATATAGCTAGTAATGTTCAAAAGGTATCTAAAGACAATCTTTCAACAGAAATAAATGCAGCACCAACTTGTACCTTGAATGGTAAAAAATTTAATAATATACAATCTACTTTAGGTTGTACATATAATATCTTGCGTGATAGTAAAATAACATATTACTAAAAATTTTGTTGAAAAATTAAAACCATGCTTTTGTTACAGGCATGGCTTTTTCTATTTATGAATATCGGTAAAACCGCTTACTTATAAAGAAAAAAGCTACTTTTGGTAGCTTATATCACATAATCTTGGGAGGAGATTTGGGGATTGTTTGATACACATGTACAATATCACCATTAGGATAATTTTGTATCAAAAATTTTACAATTGTAACAAAAGTTTTACATTTGTTTTTATAACAAAAGAATATTTTATTTGTATATAACCACTTCACCCTCTTTTTATTGTTTTTATCACTAATCCTATTATCATTATTTGTACTTAAATAAAATCCTCGTGTGAATATATATTGACTAAATTCTATTTCGCGTGTTAATTTAATATTTATTAATTTCCAATCTAAATAAAGAAAGGATAATTTATGGACAATAGTATTGAAATAAAAGATTATGATAATTCATCAGGTTATGGCAAAAACTCGGAAGTACCTAATGAAATTGCAAAACATTTTAGTTGGGGTGCATTCACTCTTAATTGGATTTGGGGCGTAGGAAATGGTGCCTATATTGCATTATGGTTTTATGTAATTGGTATATTAGGAGGAATTTTAAGTGCACTTATTCCTGTTTTAGGTATACTCATATATTTAGTTATTGCTTTGATATTTTGTATTTGGCTTGGTATAAACGGAAATAAATTTGCTTGGCAAAACAGAAAGTGGAAAAGTATTAACGAATTTCAAAAAGTACAAAAAACTTGGGCTACAATAGGAATTATTGTTTTTATTGTTTCAATATTAATGTCAATATTATTAATTCTGCCCATTTTAATGTTGGGAAGTATAGTGGGAAGTACCAGTAAAGCAGAATATAGAATAGGAGCAAAGAAAGCTGTCAGTATTTTATCTCAAGCAGCTCAATTAAATATTGCAAGAGAGGTACCCTGTCCAAAAACATTTACAAGTGAAGGTTTGGCAGAATATTTTTCAAAAAGTATGCATGGTAATTTATCAGGTAAAAAAATCATTACCTCAGATGGAATGTATTGGCAATTTGATGCAAAAGGCGGGGATTGTTCGCATAATGATTGCAGAGTACTGGTTGATACAAACGGAACATCAAAGGGACCTAATAAATATTGGGAAGAAGGAGGTAAATCTTCTGACAGAATAGTTATATATTTAAAGCGAAATTTCGATTCATATATAGATTCTTTAGAAATTATTTACCCTGAATATATTGATAACGCTTTAAAATAATTTCAAAATATAAATCAACTATATATATGTTGTTATAAAAATTTATAAGAAATAAGATGTTCTTATTATGGAACTATCAAAATTTTATAACAAATCACTTCCTTCTACACTAAAGTTTAAAGATAGCTGGCGAAGCTATCAACAGAGGGTTTTGGATGAACTTCAATTACATCTTAATGATAAAAAACTTAATGTTGTGGCTGCTCCCGGCGCAGGAAAAACAACTTTAGGTATTGAAGTTATCAGAAGATTAAATAAGCCCACTCTTGTTTTAGCACCTACTATAACCATAAAAAATCAATGGAAACAGCGTATTTTAGAAGGATTTTGTGAAGAAAACGATAACGGTGAATGGATAAGTACCGATATAAATAATGTTATGTTGATTACTATCTCTACTTATCAAGGACTACATGCAATATTCAAAGATAAAAATGATAAGGAAAATTTTATAAAAAATTTAAAAGAAAATAATATAAAAACGATTGTTCTTGATGAAGCTCATCATTTAAGAAAAGAATGGTATGAGAGTTTAAAAGAATTAATTGGAATTCTTGACATTAATAATTTTACAACTGTTTCTTTGACCGCAACTCCGCCTTACGATGTTAATCAAAAAGAATGGGAAAATTATCATTCTCTTTGCGGAAGTGTTGATGCGGAAATTGCTATTCCGGAACTTGTAAAAAACGGTGATTTGTGTCCCCATCAAGATTTGATTTGCTTTTCAGATTTGACTGAAGAGGAAAAAAATATTCTGTTTGATTATGAGAAAAAAAGAAAAGAATTTTTTAAATTTATAAACAAAAATTTTGATTTTTTATATGCAGTAGAAGGTTCTGATTTCTTTGAAAATTTTGATAATAATATTGAAATAATTTATGAAGATACTGAATTTACAATATCTCTCATTTCTTATCTCCTTTCAATCGATGAAATGAATATTAAGGCAAATTTGCTTATAGAATTTTTAGGACTAACAAAAAACAATATACCGAAATTTGATTACAAAGTTGCAGAGATATTAATTAACGGTATGCTTGGGAAATATGAAAACTATTTCTTTAATACATCAACAGTAAAAGCAAAACTTAAGGAATTAAATTTATTAAAAGGAAAAAAGGCTTGTCTTTATAAAAACGAAGATTTTGAAAATCTTTTTTCAAGAAGTGTAAATAAGTTGAATGCAATAGAAAAAATTACCGATTTTGAGAATAAAATGCTGAATGACAAACTTAGAGAAGTAATTCTGTTAGATTATATAGGACAAGATAGAAGTTATGCACTAAATATTGTTTCTCTGTTTGATAAATTATATCCGTTAGGAATAAAAACAGGCATTTTAACCGGCAGCATCGTTGTTATACCCGAAAGTGCCAAAAAGGAATTCTATAAAATTTTAGAAAATAAAAAAATTGATAGAACAAAAGCTCTTTCAGCACAATTCAGGAAAGGTTATTTAAGAATAGAATTGTTTGGAAATATTGATATTGTAGCTATTTTAACAGAATTATTTTCAAAAGGTTTAATAAATGTTTTAATCGGAACAACTGCACTGCTTGGCGAAGGTTGGGATTCTCCTTGTATAAATACCCTTATAATAGGCAGCATTGTAGGATCATTTATGCTTTCTAATCAAATCAGAGGCAGAGCATTAAGAATTGATAAAGAAAACCCGCAAAAAACTTCTAATATTTGGCATATTGTTTCTTTAACAAAAAATGATACAGAAAATATTGATTTGGAAATTATAGAAAAAAGATTTAATACTTTTGAAGGTATAAGTTATTATAATAATGTTATTCAAAATGGGATAGACAGGTTGGCGCTTGATGATGAAGCTCTCAGGAATAAAGATATTGATAAATTAAATGAAATAAGTTTTAGTTTCGCTGCAAAAAGAGATGAATTAAGAAATAAATGGAAGCAAGTATTTACAGAAAGTGAAATAGTTGAAGAAAAAATGTGCAATTTTACAAATAAAGAAGTTTTAAATGACACTAATATAAAATTGCCCGATACTCAGCAGGTTTTTGATGTAATTCAATATAATTTGGTTAAAAAAGAATATATTTTAAAACCTATGCCGTTTATTTATCGTTGGGTACCGAAATATCTTGAAGAGTATGTGGCTTTAAATAAACAAAACTTCCTAATAAACTTGATTGTAAAACATCTGATAAAAAAAGAAATCTTGAGACAAGAGTATAAACAGTTTATTTTAAATAATATAAATGTCATAAATAAAGAACAAGAGCAAGAAATAATAGCAGTTTGTTTATTAGAAGCGTTATGTCATCTTGGAATAGTAAAAACATATCTTAATAATATTCAAATAAAATTATGTACAGACAGAATAAGCTCGACTTATTTAACAATTATGAACTGTACAAATTATGAAAGGAGCATTTTTATAAAAAGTTTCTTTGAAATTTTTAATATTAGTGAGAATTCAAGATATATATTAAAAAAAGATGAAAAATTTTTAGGGGTGCCGGAAATTTTTTCGGCTAAAAGAGAGTCAGTGAACGAATTTGCAGACATTTTGATGGAAAAATTCGGATATTTTGATATAATATACACAAGAACTCCAAACGGATATAAAGAATTCTTGAAATCAAAATATAACTTGTTAATTTCTGTTAATACCAAAAAAAGCAGAATACTAATATAAAGGATTTATATGGGTTTATTTGAAAGATTTATTAATATAGTAAAAAGTAATATAAATTATTCTGATAATTGGAAAATATCTGATAATTCATCCTTTATTGATATTGATAATATTGACAATAATGAAACTCAAGAAGAATATGATTTTAACAAAGCTGATTTTGAAGATGCAAATGATATCCCCGAAGAAAATTCTGCCGATAAAAAATACTATGAAATTTTAGAATTGCCTTATGGCGCTGATTTTCAAGAAGTAAAAAAAGCATACAGAAAACTATTAAAGAAATATCATCCGGATTTATTTCAAAATAATCCGGAAAAACAAAAAACAGCACAAAAAGTTACGGAAGAAATAAATGAAGCATATACATACTTTGAAAGGAAATTATTATGAATTTATTTAGAAGGATTTTTAAGTTTTTTCAATCTGAAGCTCACTCTGTTTTAAACAAGTTTGAAGACCCAGTAAAAATGCTTGAACAAGGTATCAGAGATTTAAAAAAGGATTTTGATGAATCTATGCAGGCAGTTGCACAAGTAAAGGCTATCGCTATCGGAGCTAAAAAAGAACTTGAAGTAAAAAAACAAGTAGCTGCCGATTATGAAAGAAAAGCAATGATTATCCTAAAAAAAGCTCAAAATAATGAAATAGATTCCGCTGAAGCAGACAGGCTGGCATCCGAAGCTTTGCAAAAAAGACAGGATACTCTTGCACAAATTACTCAATTAACTACTGATATTAAAGGTTATGATGAATCCTTAAAAAATCTTGAAAAGAAAGTAAGAAATTTAAAAAACCAAATTCAAAAATGGGAAGATGATTATACTTCCTTAAAAGCAAGAGCTCAAGTAGCCAAAACTACTAAGAAAATTACTAAACAGTTAACTAAAATTGATTCTAATTCCACCGCAGCAATGCTAGAAGATATGAAAACAAGAATTCAAGCGGAAGAAAACCTTGCTGAAGCTTATAATGAACTTGCACAAATTTCTACGATTGACGAAGAAATTGATACAGCTATCGGAAATGCTGATGTTCAGGCTTCTTTGCTTGAAATGAAGCAAAAGCTTATGATAGGAACAACCCAAAATGCGGAGGAAGTCAAAATAACCGAAGAATCAAAAGTTGAATCCGAACTGGATAAAATGAAAAAAGAATTGGATAACTAATAATTTATTAAAAGAAAGCTTAAGAAATGAAATGGTTTCAGGTAAAAGAGAAGTCAGCAGGTAAGTACCGCTTGATTTTGACTTATCATCTTTATAAACTTTTTGGGATAAAAGCAGTAAAAGCTATTGCTTTTATGATGGGAACCGTTTCTTTTTTATTGAATAGTGATTTAAGGAATTATTCAAAAAAAATTTTAAGTACTATATATGATTATTCAAAAACTTCTCCAAAACCGACTTTATTAAATCAGTTTAAACATATTCTTTCTTATGCCTATTATCTTGCGGATAAGTTAAAGATATTTTGCGGAGATTTCAATTATAACAATTTAATATTTAATTCTGAAGAAGATAAACAGATATTGTGTGATTATTTTGAAAATAAAAAAGGAATATTCTTTATCACAACACATCTTGGCAACGTTGAAGTATTGAGGAGTTTTTTGACCGGTAAAAATCGCTATACGGGAAATAAAATAAACGTATTTCTAAATTTTTCCCAAACTAAAATTTTTAATGAATTTATGAAGAATATCGGTGAAGAAGTACCTGTAAAGGTGCTTCCCGTAGAAGATATTGATATTACCACATCAATAAAACTCAAAGAAAGTGTAGATAACGGTGAATTTGTCTTTATGGCAGGAGACAGATTATCCTCTGGTAACGAGAATGCAAGTTTTGAAGTAACCTTATTTAATAAGAAAGTAAAATTTCCTATAGGAACTTTTAAAGTTGCTCAGCTGATGGAGTGTAAAATTTACTTTGTTATAGCAATTAAAACAGGTGAAGACGAATATAATGTTTATCTGAAAAATGCCGAATTCGATAAATCATTAAAAAGTAAAAAAGCAATTCAAAAAATGCAACAAGAGCTTGCCGACTTTTTGCAGGAAAAAACACTATTAGCACCATTACAATTTTATCATTTCTACGACATGTTTGAATAAGCCTAAAATATAGCTATTTGAAAAGTAATTTGGCTATTATTAAGCATGGTTATGTAATATTTTGTTATAAAACTTCATCAAATGTAGAATTTACAACATTCTTTGAGCAAACTGGGAAAACCTTGTGGCACAAAGATTTTGAGTAGAGTTACAATATTGATTTTTCTGAAAATATGAACTTAAAAAATTTTTTTATTAATATACTTGCGTATTGTTGACTTTTTGGTTATAATAACCCTGTAATTCCAATGTGAGAGTTATAAAGTTAAAAAAGAAAGGGTTTAATTATGAACAGAGAAGAGTTAGTAACAGAAATCGCAAAATCTGCAAAAGTTTCAAAAAAAGATGCAGCTGCTGTTTTAACTGCAACAATCGAAACTATCGAAAAAACAGTTAAAAAAGGTGACAAAGTTACTTTAGTTGGTTTCGGTACATTTGAACGCAGACAAAGAGCTGCTAGAACTGGCAGAAACCCACAAACTGGTAAAGAAATCAAAATCGCTGCTAAAAAAGTTCCGGCTTTCTCAGCAGGTAAAAAATTCAAAGAATTAGTAAAATAAGCTATTCTTTATAATAAAAAGAGGATGATTGAAAAGTCATCCTCTTTTTTTGTACTAAAATAATTATAAATAGTAATTAAGAAGATTTTATGAGATATTTCCTTGATAATATAAAAAATAATATAGATTTCTTTTTGCGAAACAAATTAGTTTTCTCAAGAAAAAATTATTATGAAAAAAGTGAGGATAAGCAAAATCTTTTTAAAAATTCTTTTCAAAAAGAAGTTTTTGAAAAATTAAATAATAAATATAACCTTAAATTATTAGAAGATACAACAAAAAGAAATTTTTTAGAAAATCTGTGTTTTTTGAATATTTTTGATAAATATTTGTCTTCTGTCAACAAATCAAATATTTCTATATGTGATATCGGTTCAAAAAATTGGTATTATGCAAAAAGTGAATATATTTTCTTTGAAAAAAGAGGAATTAAAAAATTAGACGGCATTGAGCTTGATATTAACAGACTTAATTTAAATTTTTATTCAAGAAAAGAAATAGCAAAATTTCATATAAAAAATTTATTAAATACTAATTATTTAGCAAAAGATTTTTTATTACATGAAGAAAAATATGATTATATTATTTGGATTTTGCCATTTGTCAGTAAATATCCGCATATTAAATGGGGTTTGCCGCTGAAATATTTTGCACCTGAAAAAATGCTCATCCATGCCTATAATTTATTAAATGATAATGGAGAACTTTTAATAATTAATCAAGGAGAAAATGAATACAATATCCAAAAAGAATTAATCGAAAAATTAAATTTAAATGCAGAATATTTTGGGGAAATTGAAGATATATTCGACGTTTTTTCACATAAAAGATACTGTTTAAAAATAAAAAAATAACCGTTTTCTATAAAGTTTAGCATGTTTAAGTTATAATTCATGTTATGGGTTGATATAAAAATTTTTGAGAGGAAGATATTTTGGCTAAACAATCTAATGACGTAATAAAGTTTTTAATAATTGTTTTCGTTATCTTTATTGTTTTGCTTTTAGGATATGAGTATTTTCAATTTGGCAGTTTGTTTAATAATACTGAACATTACAGAAAGATATATCAAAATGCGCTCGAACAAAAAAAACAGGAACAATACTCTCAAGCATATCAAACACTTCAATCTATATCACCCCGTTACGAAGCTTATGATGCGGTATTATATCAGCAAGCACTCTTTGCAACTCAAACCGGTAATGAAATGCTTGTACAAAAGGCACTTTCAGCACTCGTATCAAAATATCCCCAAAGTCAGCTTTACTTGCAGGCAAAGTATGATTTAGGCAAATCTTATATGAGAAGCAAAACTTTTGACAGTGCGGCAAAAATATTTGAAAATATTATCAACTCTCACCCAAATACAGATTTTGAAACCGGCAGTTATTATTATTTGAGTGAAATAAATGCTTCTAAAAACAAACCTGCGCAGGAAAAATATTTAAAAAAATATATTTCTCAAAGTCAGGACGGAAGATTTTCTTTAGAAGCATTGCAAACTCTCATTGACCTAAAAGCAAAATTTGCTGATGAAGATAAATTTTATGCCGGTGTGACTTTACTTAAAGCACAAAAATATGATGAAGCATTAAAATATTTTAATAATACAAATTATCCAAAAGATTGGTATTATAAGGCTAAAACATTGAGTGCATTAAAGAAAAATGAAGAAGCTAAAAAGGTTATAAAAGAAGGATTGCAGCAAAATATAAAAGAGCTTTCGCAAGAGGAAGTATCAGACATTATGTATTTATATGCAAATATTTCTTCTTCAAAATCAACTGCGTGGGATGAATTATGTGATATAGTTCTTTCTCAAAAAAATATGGAGGATATTGCTTTATATAACAAGGCAAAATATCTTCCAAAAGACAGAGCTATGATATTGTATAAAAAAATTGTTGATAATCATATAAAAGGTGATTATGCGAGCGAATCTCTTTGGTATTTATTTTTTGATGCTTATAAAAATCAAAATTATGATGTCGCTAAATCTTTAGCAAATAAGCATATAAATAATTTTACCGGTGCCAAGTCTTCCGCTAAAATAAATTTTTGGTTAGGAAAAATTTATGAAAAGGAAGGGGATAAAGAACTTGCTATTAAAGCATATCAGAGAGTTATGGCAAAATACCCTGATGATTATTATGCTTTTAGATCTAACGGAAGAATTCATGCAATAAAAAAAGGTGTTGATATTGCGTGGAATACATCACCAAACAATACTTTGAAAACGGATTTTGAACTTCAATTACCTTATACTTATTCTGAAATAAAAAATAAGTATGGTGCTACATTAGCGGAATTATTAATGGTTGGTGATTATGATACCATTGATATGATGTATAATTTCAAAGAACCTTTTATTGAAAGCTGGATTTTATACCAAAAAGGATTGCGTTCAAAATCAACTGTTATTGCAAGAGATGCAATTGATACGATGCAGGATAAGCCTGAAAAATTTGATTTGAGATATAAATGTGCATATCCAATTCATTATGCGGATATTATAAATGAATATTCAAAGAATAATAAACTGGATGCTTATTTAGTCATTTCTATTATTAGAGAAGAAAGTTATTTCAATAATTTAGCATTAAGCGGTTCAAATGCTGTCGGATTAATGCAGTTATTACCGTCTACTGCCGCAGAAGTTGCTCAACGCAATCGATATGGAAAAATTAATGAATTTTTACTTTTTAATCCTCAAACAAATATAAAATTCGGAACAAAATATTTTTCACAAATAAAAACTCAATTGCGTGGTAATGCGATGTATGCGGTTGCAGCATACAACGGCGGTGCCGGTTCGGTTCAAAAATGGCTTAACAAAAATGAAGATCCTGATGAAATGATTGAAAATATCCCTTATGAAGAAACTCAAAATTATGTAAGAAAAATCTTCAGAAGCTATTGGAATTATTTAAGAATTTATAAGGGTATATAATGAATTTTTATAGTGTAAAATTACCATTAACCGAAGCTGAGAATCTAAAAAGCAAATTGAATTCTGACGGTTTTACTTTTACATCTCAAACAAATGCTCTTTGGCGAGCTGATGGCGAAGGAGTTTGTATAATATATTACAAATCAAGTAAATGTCTTGTTCAAGGAAAAAATACAGATAACTTTGCAAAAAAATATTTTAATATCGTTGAACAACCCTCAATAATTACTACTGAAACTTTTGTACATGATTTCCCTGCGTGGATTGGTACGGACGAATCAGGAAAAGGTGATTACTTCGGACCTCTTGTTGCGGCAGGAGTTATGGTAAAAAGAGAACAGGTTAAATATTTGACTTCATTAAATATTAAAGATAGCAAAAAACTTACAGATAACTTTATAAAGAAAATATCCAATGAGATAAAAAAGAACTGTCCGTTTAGCATTGTAGTTATCTCTAATGAAAAGTATAACGAGCTTTATACAAAATTCGGAAACCTCAATAAACTCCTTGCATGGGCGCATGCAAAAGTTATTGAAAATATCTTAACAAAAACAACTTGTGATTATGCAATTTCTGATAAATTTGGAGACGAATCACTTATAAAAAATGCTCTTCAAAAGGAAGGGAAGAAAATTGAGCTTATACAAAGAACAAAGGCTGAAAGTGATATAGCAGTTGCTTGTGCATCAGTTATTGCAAGATGTGAATATGTCGAAAGAATGGAAAAATTAGGATTTGAATTCAAGACGGATTTAAAAAAAGGTGCAAGCCCGCAAGTAACAGAAACAGCACAAAATTTTGTACAAAAATACGGAAAAGAAAAGCTGAAATTTGTTGCAAAATTACATTTTAAAAATACTTCACTATTGAAATTCTAATGAATATACCAATAGCTTATATTGATTTTCAAATTTTTGCTTGCAAAAAAATATAATTTTGATATGATATAAGTATAGATTGCTTCGGAGGAGTGCCTGAGCGGTTTAAAGGAGCGGTCTTGAAAACCGTCGTACGTGATGAGCGTACCGTGAGTTCGAATCCCACCTCCTCCTTGTTTAAAAAGAGACTATTGACTATATAGTCTCTTTTAGTATGTTTTAATCAGACAAGTCGTAAAGTACAAAAAGTATGGTTGCACCAAAATAAATTGGTTAGTACGTTATTAAAAATAACATGAGTAAAACTATTGATATATTAGCTTTAAACTCAATCAGAATAGAATTTGTCAGTTATCCTTACTAAGGTCCTTACTAAGGTAAAGACATGTTAAGGAAAGCAGGGTACAGGTATCAAATTTTATTTTTAGGTACTTTAATATAACCAAATTGAAAAACAAGGTTACAGATTAAGTAAAGGTAAGATAAATCATGATGATTTCAAGAATTTCAGGATATACACCTTTGAGAAGTTCTCAGAGTTTTGGGGGAAATAAACGATATACTAAGCAAAATAGTAGTCCTGTTGTATATAAAAATAACGGGGTTTATTACACAAAAGGCTCTGTTCATTATATACAGGAATGTATAAAAAGTTGTGAGGAAAATATAAATAACCCTAAAATAGACTCAAAAGT
>JAEEGL010801587.1_pt1 | contig 34249 bp, 43 predicted proteins | sample 9134231 | NCBI WGS metagenome assembly JAEEGL01 (sample SAMN16246548, study PRJNA631951) | gut metagenome | biome: gut microbiome; feature: rumen; material: fiber-attached | host: Bos | place: Iran: Karaj | collected 2018-10 | reverse complement strand
CCCCCATCATCCATTGGTGGTGCATTGAAATCATCACCCATTGGCATCATTGGATAACGTTTTGGCACTTTTAGTACCTTTTTTTCACTCAGACTTTTTTTTTAGTGAAACGTGCCATTACAGCATCAGTAATCATATCAACAACTTTCTCAGTGAAAGGTGCTGAGTCACCGATTTTGCGCCCGTAAGGTTCTTCACCCTTGGTTGAATCATCATTCCAATCGCGTCCCCAACGGTTAATTTCTTTGTTAGGTGGTAATGTCATGACTTGTTTCTGATAAGCTGGGTGTTTTCCAAAGTCATGGAGAACAAGACCTTCATCAATATTTTTTCCGCCACGGGTTTTACTGTCCATGATATCGTCAAATGGATAATCATCATCATCTTCTAAATCAAATACCGAAGGATGAAGTACGTGAGGGTCTGTTGGGTCAAATCCAAGTGGATTGTTTCCATATGCCTCTGAATCGTCAATATCATCATCTTTTGCGTCTGTCAAAAGAGAATCTTCGCCAGTTTCTTCCATTTCAATTACGATTTCAACGTCATCATCAAATGGGGCGGTTTTTGACTGTGGGTCTCCTGTACCTGGGGTTGGCTTATTTTGATTATCGGTTGCATGCATTGCAACATCCTCATTAACGTGATATTCAGTGTTGATATTCCTATCATTGTCAATATTCACCTCTTGGTCGAAAGGTGCTGAATCACCGATTTCAGTTCCGTGAGACTTGTCCATATAGTCTTTGTTCTTACTCCATGCAAGTACCTGTTCTTCGGTCAATTTAATCGTACGGGCTTTGCTTTCATCTGCTCTTGTGACTTTACCTCCACTTGGATTTTCCTTTGCAATTGCATCCTTTGAATCGAACTTAGGCCCGAATAAAGGTTTATTATTAAAAGGTATTCCGTTATCACCAGGTGTTTGTGGCTTTTTGTCAGATTGCATATCAACCTTTGGCTGATTGTCATAAGGTGTACCTGCTTTTTCGTGACTAACGTTCTTTGAATTTACTTCCTTATGTCCGTCTGCTGTTGCTGGGACTTCAAACGGTGTACTTACGTCTTTGTCTGAAACGCTTGCTTTTCCTGGTGCTTCAGGAATCGTGTGTTTTGAAGAAACGTCTGTGTTTTCTTTAAGGATTTTGCTAACATTACCAATGAGTTCATAGAATCTGTCAATGTCTTGACGCATTTCCTTTGTCTCATTGATTTGCCACTCAGAAGGCTGAACCTTGTTAAATTGTGTGGTTTCAATCTTTGAGTTGCAAGCCTCATTAATACTTTTAAGTTTAAGGTCTAACTGTTTAGAAGCCATTGTGTAGGTTGAATACTCGTTAAACTTCTTGTTGTTAAATCCGCCTATGTAGTCAAAATCTTCTGCAAGAACTTTTGTGTCTTTTTGTGGGGCAACCTTGATATAGAATTTATTGCACTCGCGAACAATTCCATATGTTTTTCCATCAGCAGCCTTTGTCTGATATTCAACGACTGGTGAATTGGTCTTGCTTTCGTTGACAGTCTTATCAGTACCGTAATTGATAAGGCGTTGCATTGTTTTTATTTCATTTTCATAATTGTTGTTCATATCATTAAATGTGTAACTATAGTTATTTTAATTATAAATAGTCGTAAAAGTCAATAATTACTTTCTTATTGTATTGATTTTATCATAAGCATCGACCATAATATCAACTAAGCGTTCAATATATCCACTTCGCCTTATAACCTTCCATATTATATTGCCTGAACTCATTTCAGCAGCTTCTGTTTCTAGACCCTTTTTTCTAACGTCTTTCATGTATTCGAAAAGACGGTCACATTTATTATATATAACCTTTGGGTCTTCTTTTGAAACGCGAAGGTCATCAATCTTTGTCATTATCTTTGCTGCCTCTGTTTTAATGAAATCCTCATTAAGTTCTGTATCACTGAGGTCTGTTGGTTCTGTAATCCATTCGTTTTTAAATAAAGAGAATTTACCTGCTGATTGCGGTGGGTCAGCAGTGTCCTCTACATAAACTTCAACAGGAAAGTCGTATATTGTAAGGTTCTCGTGGTCATTATTCCATAAATCTTTCTTCGCTTTGAAGTAATCTTCCAATAATTCAGTGTCATCGTATATCTCCTTAAAATCCAAAAGGATGTGGAGGTCAATGTCTGAGTACTCAGACCAATTATAGTTAGCAAGCGAACCTGTAATAAGAACATCAAGCGGTCTTGACCATTTTATCTCAAGACTGTCATAGAAGTCGTGTGCAATTTCTAAAAGATGTTTTCTTACTTCTGAATTTATTTTACCGTTAATCCATATATCAGGTTGTAATTCTTCCTTTACCTTAAATGAATCAAGATTAATTTCGTCTGGCTCAACTTCATCCAAATAACCGTTGTGGTTATAACTTTCCGTTAACCCATATTCTTTCACTGTGTCTTCACCAAATAATTGTTTGATAAGTTGAATACAAACAGGCATATCAATGGGATAAAGATATTCTTTAAATTCTCTGTTTATCCGTTTGACCATTTCATACCAATCAAACAAATCACCATCAGGTTTCTTTTCTTTCATTATCTTATATATGTTCATGAACACTTCCATGTCAGCACCGCCAATACGTTCAATTCTGAAATTCAGACCTTCGATTGGTATTTCAGAATTATAAGATGTTACTTCGCCATCGTTCATAAATTTGAACGTATGATTTTCGAATAACTTCTTAGGTACTTCAATTGAAAATTTGCTACCGCGACCAAAGTTATTATTGTTTTTTAACGAAAACCAATTTACCCCTACGGTTTCTCCCGTTGACCTGCCGTTGTATGCACATATGACACCATCTTCAAGAATGTTGTTTAAGGCTTCTATATCAGTTCCGTGATACAGTTTTATCGGGTCGGGCATATTTTCAAAGTTGTCTGGAAAATACCATTCAGTCAAATACATAACTTATTTTTAATGTTTTTTAACAAAAATAAATATGTAAAAATTTTGTTGGTTACGAAATATTGTAGTACCTTTGCACAAGAAATTTATGAAAAACGAATATGGCAAAGAAAAAGAAAAGCAATAACAACGAAATGACTAACCCTCGTAAGATTTACAATCCAAGAGAAGTGTACTCAATGCTCAACGAATATGTAATTGGGCAAGATGAGGCAAAAAAGACATTATCAGTCGCAGTGTGCAATCATCAGAAAAAGATTCTATGGAATATATATGGTGCATTTCCTGGAAAATACCAAATTGTACATAAGGAAAGTGAAGAAGTCATCACAGACGAGGAATTTATGATGTTAGACCCTGAACATAGGACAGACTATAAAATCGTTGGTGACGAGGAGTTTGAAAAGAACAGAAACACTGTTCTTGAGAAGTCAAACATTATGCTTCTTGGAAACACAGGAACGGGAAAAACATACATGCTGAAACAGATTGCAAAGCACCTGAACATTCCATGTTATATTGCCGACACCACAAAATTAACTCAAGCGGGATACGTAGGTGATGATGTTGAGACTATTATCCTTGGATTATTGCGAGAATCGGGTCTTGGAACAATCCCCATTGAAGACGCTGTGAGAAAAGCACAGGAAGGTATTATCATTCTTGATGAGATTGATAAAATCGGAAGAAAGGGTGATAGTGCATCCATTACAAGAGACGTAGGTGGAGAGGGAGTACAACAGGCACTTTTGAAGATTGTTGAAGGTGGCATTGTTGGCGTTCCGCCAAATGGTGGCAGAAAACACCCCGAACAAGAACTTTTGTATGTAGATACGAGCAACATTCTTTTTATAGGAATGGGTGCATTTGATGGTATTGACAAAATCATTGAACGTCGTTTAAAAACAAAAACTTGTGGTTTCAACCAAGAGTCTTATACGAATAGCGAAATAGAGGAAAACATTCTCTCGTATGTAACGCCAAAGGATTTGAAAACTTTTGGAATTATTCCTGAACTTATTGGACGATTTCCAATAACAACATATACTAATGACCTCAGCAAGGAAGACCTTATTAGAATTATCACAGAACCCAAAAATTGTATCATTAGCCAATATAAGAATCTGTTCCAAATGGACGGAAATACGCTTAATTTCACTGATGAAGCCATTGAGGTTATAGCGGAAAGTGCATTGGAAATGAAGACGGGTGCAAGAGGTTTACGTGGTATTATTGAGCAGGTGCTTAATGAAATCATGTTTGATACATCAGGTGAACATGACATGGACATTACTATTTCCAAAGACTATGTTGAGAAAATCCTCAAAAAGAAAAAAAGGTTGTCATAAACCATAATGTGCAAGGCTATAATCTTCGCGCATCTACTACATTAGGCTGACAACCTATTCTAAATAGTGAGATAAAACCATAAATACTGGGCGAAAAATGGTTTTTGTTTGTTTTTATTAAATTTTTGTAGTATATTTGTAAAAAAAAATACTACAATGAAAGACTATAAAGATAATGCAATAACCTTAGACACTATAATTGATGGTAATTCAAAAACACTTAGAGATTTGGCAAACGAGAACCGATTAACAGCAAAGTCATATGTTTTTGACAATATACGTGATGGACTTTTACCAGATGACGAAACATTACAAGAACTTGGCATTAAAAGAATTGTAAGGGATGTAAGTTTTTCCAATGTTGTTTTTGATAAAAAGGTTGTCAGAGATAATAAGGTATATCCAAAAGAAACAATGAAGTTATCAACAATTCTAAAAGAATTAAACACAATCGAAAAGACTGCTGACAAAATTGTAACAGAAGAATAAAATGAACAAGATTATTGCTTTTGCAGGTAAAATGCGTTCAGGCAAAGGTGTTGCTGCACATTGTTTAGAAGAACGTTATGGCTATACTTATATTGAAGTTGCTGATAAATTAAAAGAAATCTGTGTTGAACTAACAGGTCTTTCAGATGTTAATGAACTCAATAAATATAAGAATAATGGAAAAATCATAGATTTGATGTTCAATTTTGAAGTATGCAATAAACTTGCTGAACTTGCTGAACTACCATCAGATTTTGTTTTAAAGAAAATGTATGGAAAACATATCGTAAATGTAAGAGTATTATTGCAAATCTTGGGTACAGATGTTCTACGAGCCTATAATGAAGATTGGCATGTTTATCATATGGTTGATAAAATACTCTCTTTACGAAAACAAAATAAATCGGTTGTTATTGGTGATGTGCGTTTTCCTAATGAGAAACTTATAATAGAAGGTATTGGTGGCGAGGTGTATTATGTTGAAATGAAAAACTATGATATATTTTGCCATCATCCGTCAGAGTATTCACTTTGTACCAATGACTTCGATGAAGACCATATAATATATAATGCACTGCTACCAGACAATAATATTGACCATTTTATAAACAAGGTTATTGACAAATTAAACAAACAAACGGACACCAAATAAAGATGTCCGTTTGAATTTTATAGTGGAAATAAAGTTTAGTCGTTAATGAAATTAACCGTATCAAATGCAACAGGTGCTTGACAAATTCCATTATTGTTGATGTTATACTGATAAACTGCTTGTCTAATAGTTCCAAAGAAGTTCTCAGTCACTGGCTCACCGTTGTAGCGACAGTTTTTGACGTTGATTGTCCAAGTACCAACATTGCTTGTATCTCCTGTGAAAGCAGTATCACTTCCATAAGGCTGATAAATCATAAGACCTGCCCACATTGCGTCTTCAGATGTATATTCCACATTCTCGTAAGTCCAATCTATATTTTCAAATGTGATTGTAACGTTTTTAGCATTGGTGATGTTAGAAACACGCAGTACATTACTATTTGCAACATTAAGGTTGAATGAACTGTCTTTAATCAGAACTGTTGCATCATCATTGAACTGATAAATATTGAAAACGTTATGTCTCAAATCTGTGTCGTTAACCACGATGTTGGTTGCGGTAAACTTGTCAATACTGTTTTCAGAATTCTTATCCTGTGAGCCTTCAAAAACATTGTAAACGGTGCAACCAGGATTTACATCAACAGAATTGATGTTAATTTCGTTGGTTGCAAAATTAACTTTACCGTTTCCATTACCCTTGACACCACTTACTGTAAGTCCTGTAACATTAACGTCATCAGTTGCCTTTAAGGTTATTACTGTTTCATTACCAACTTCACCACCTACAACATTGATAGACTTAAACGTTTTTGGTGTTGATAATGCTTCAATTGCATCGTCAGAAGAAACTGTAATGTCAGCATTTGCCGCATCCTCAGGACTCATGTTATTGATTTCGTCTGCACTTTCTGTGGCATTCTCAATCAAATAATTGTTGGTTGCTTCAAGTTTATTTAGTCTTCTAACTAAGTCATAAACAGTGGTTTCAAGTGAATCTTGCGTTGCATATTCTTCAAGTTCAGACTTATCGGCCTTTAATTCTATAGTATCCTCAAATTCGCTTTTTGCTACAAAAATACTATTTGCGGTTTCTTTTTCATAATAACGCTCGTCACCAGTAGCAGCAGTTAAATAACCTGCGTCATTGTTTAACTCACTTACGTTTTCAGGGACTTCAGGAATAACAATAGCATTAATTGCTTCAGTCATTTGTTCATTGGTTACGAAATCTGTAACATCAGGTACAACGATTGCATTAATTGCTTCAGTCATTTGTTCATTGGTTACGAAATCTGTAACATCAGGAACAACAATAGCATTAACAGCATTATCTACATATTGTTCACTTGCAAGACCTTCAATGTTTTGCGCTGTCAAATAATCGCCCTTTGGCTGATAACTATCGTCAGCATCCTCTTTTGTGATAAAGTTTGAAACGTCAGGAATTGAAATACCTGCAATAGCGTTATCCACATACTCTTCAGTTGCTAAACCTTCAAGTGACTGATGCTCTGTTAGGTATTCACCCTTAGGCTGATATGTTTCATCAGCCTCATCTTTTGTTATAAAGTTTGAAACATCAGGAACTTCAATTTCACTAATAGCATTATTGACAAATTCCTCGGTTGCCAAACCTTCAAGTGACTGATGCTCAGTCAAATAATCGCCCTTTGGCTGATATTTGTTATCTGCGTCAGTCTCAGTAATGTATCCCTTAGCCTCAACATCGTCCATTGTAATGAAATTGCTTGTGTCAGGAATTTCTGGAAGGTCTCCTGTCTTTACGTAGTCTTCCATGTTAGGAAGTTCACTTTTATCGGCCTTTAATGCAAGTTGTTCATTAACATAAGTTGTATCTGCTTTTGTTCCCAAGGCTTCAACAACCTGTGCAGCATCTTGCTTTGTTTCCAATAAATCAGCAATTTCCTTTAAAGTGTCAAGTGTATCAGGAACTTCACCTTTAAGTTTGTTGATTTCCTGAGTAACAATACTCTCAACTTCATTGGTCGTTAGTGCATTAGCCTCAATATTTTCTACACTTGTTTCAAGGCTATCAATACGGCTAACAAGGTCAGTTACATCACCACCACCATTCTGAATTGCGTCTGCAAGTTCTTCGATAGTGTCAAGATTTTCAGGTGCATTACCCTTGAGTTCGTCTATCTTTTTATCAACGATAGAATCCCTGTTAAATGTGGCAGAACTTTCACCAAGGCCATAGTTGTAATAAATCGTGTTGTTGTTATTTTCACTCATAGTACTATAAATTATTTTCTTATAAATAGATGGTAGAAATGTTAAAAAGTGTAATAATTTTTGTTTTTTGGGTAAAAAGTAGTATATTTGTAAAAACATAAAACATACCCTAATTATATTTTAGGGAAAATTACTTTATTATGAAAGATAAAAAAACGATAATAATAAACGAAGACTTACAAGAAGAAATTATTGGTGAAATCCTTGTTGAAGGGCTTGTACCTATTAAAGAACTTGTCTTAAGTGTGGTAGAAGAACTTAAAAAACAAGGGATTGTTGCAAGAGAAACAGACGATATTGATACAAACGGTTTCAGAAAACGTGTAAAAACAATCGCAATAGTGGATATTGACGGAAACCCGTTAAAGCCGCTTGAAGTTGATGAATTAGTCGGCATGTTGGACAGCATACCAAGAATAAGGGCAATGGTGAAAGACGATACCGACAGACGAAAATTCTTGAAAACTGTTATAGAATACTGGAAAAACGATGAGATAAAAGATAATGGTCTTTTACCTATAAGTTATATTAAATAAAGTCAAAATTTTTAGAATGAAAAGAAGAACACTAATTAAAGCAGTATTAACACTAACTTTCGCAGTTTGCGGATTGACAACATTCACTCAGAATGTAAGCAAACACGCAGACACAAGATGGGAAACTTTAATATGTGCAATTAGCGCAGTAGAATCAGGTGGTAATCCAAATGCCAAGAACGGCAATCACGTAGGTTATTTACAAATTTCCCCAATTTGTGTAAAGGATTGTAATGAAGTCAGCAAAAACAAATTTAAGATGTCTGACAGGTACAGTAAAGAAAAATCAATTGAGATGTTTAATGTTTATCAAAACAGATACAATCCAGAACACAATATAGAGAAAGCATTGAGAATTTGGAACGGAGGCCCAAGGTACTCAATAAAGGGTACAAACGGTTATGTAAGAAAGGTTATGAAAGTGTTTAACCAACTAATCGGAAAATAGAGGTCTATGCATAAAACAGAAATGACGGGCAATCAAGTCCGTCATTCTTGTTATTTTATCACTTCTTCAAAACTGAAACAGTGTTCCTTAAGGTCATCAACGATTATCAAATCTGTAAGTTTGTTCTCTATGATATTCCTTATCAATCTCACAACAGGTCTTGCTCCATAATTCTTGGTTTCATTCTCTTTTTCAACTTGCGTGAAAATGTAATCAGTTGCCTCATCAATAAACGTATCGTTAAATGTGTGGCCAATGTTATTGACGCGTTTTTCTAAATCAATAAGTTCAAGTTTTATAATATCTTTTATATTGTCGTTCGTAAGAGTGTTAAACATAACGATATTGTCAATACGGTTAACAAATTCAGGTTTAAAACGTTTTTTAATTTCCGTTGTTATTATTTCTGAACCCATTTTTCCGTTTTTCTTGAAACCGACACCACCACCACGTAATAATGCTTCTTTTGTGCCTATATTTGATGTCATTATTATAATGCAGTTGCTGAAATCAACGGTAACACCCTTATTGTCTGTCAATCTTCCTTCATCAAATAATTGGAGAAATACATCATGCACCTCGTCAGCAGCCTTCTCGATTTCATCAAGCAAAAGCACACAATGGTTATGTTTCTTTACAGCCTCGGTTAAAATACCACCGTTTTCATAACCAACATAACCAGCAGATGAACCGTAAATTTTATTGACACTTGTTTTGTCATTGTATTCGCTCATGTCAATTCGTATGAATGCCTTTTCATCACCGAACAACTCTTTTGCCAATGTTTTTGAAAGGTATGTTTTGCCAGTGCCGCTGTTTCCTACAAATAACATAACGGACGGTTTTCCCTGTTTTCCTAATCCGACCCTTTGTCGTTTAACTGTCTTTGCCACTTCTGACACTGCTTCATCTTGACCAATTACTTTTGCTTTTATGTTGTTCTCCAATGTGAGCAGTTTATGACGTTCATTTGCCGTTATTTCAGAAACAGGGACAGATGAGGAGTTTTCTATAATTGTATGAAGATGCGACATTGTTACTTCTTGTGATGTTTCGCCCAATGACAGTTCTTTCTTTCTTGCTTCAATCTCTGAATTTATTCTTACTTCTTCCTCAGAATAAAGTTTGTAAGTTTCATCATCATGTTCTGAAACCGCAGTTTCCTTGAGGTATTTAATTGAATTAAGTGTTTCATTAAGTGTAATCAGTTTTTCATCATCCTGTCTTGTGATGTCTGCCAACGCACCAACTTCATCAAAAACATCAAATGCTGTCTGTGGTAATACAGCGTTTGGTATGTACCTCTTACACAATTTTACACACTCTGTTATAATATCGTCACTGTATTTAACGTCATGGAACATTTCATACAGTTCCTTGTTTTCTTTAAGCATTTCAATTGTTTCCTCTTCGTTTTTTTCCTCAATCTTAATTTTTTTGAAAACACTTGGAAAATGTTTGTCACCTTCTATTCTGTTATATCTTTCTTCAATTGTGGTTGCGATTACATTAATTTGCTTATTGTATAAAAGTTGCTTAACCATATCCACATACGGGCTTCCATCATAAATTAGTAAATCAATATCTGGAACAAAAAATATATAACAAGCCCTATTTTGTGCATCGTTTAATATTTCATTGAAATGTTGAACTAAATTATGAAGTCCTTTTCTGAAATTCACTACAATATGGTTTTTAAATGGTGACGGAACTTCACCACGATATATCATGTCCGCAATCTGCTTAACTACAGTTGTTTTACCAACACCACGTTCACCCGTTAAAAGAACATTATTATAATCAAATTTAGAAAAAGCAACAAAAATTGATTGAATGATTTTCTCGTTGCCACAAATTTTTATAAGCGGCCCAGCACCTGTCATTTCAGGTAATTGTGGTATGTATTCGTCAGTAACACTATGAACTTTGTATTCATAATCCTTTTTTGTTTTCTTTTGTGTGTTTTTATTACCTTCAGAAGAAAGTGAGGATAGAGCATTATTTAATTGCTCCATATTCACACCAAGAAATGAAAAACTGTTTCTTAATTGACGATTGTTTTTGAGTATCTCAAGCAAAAGTTGTGCTGAATTTATCTTGTTTTTTGTTGTGCTTCTTAAATTATCAAGATATTTGTCATACATATCATCGAACTTACTTATTGTATCATCGGTAACAGTATACCTTTTACTTTCTTGGGTTAGATATGAGGACAAATCGTTTTTCAGGTCAGCCTTTCCTTTGCTCAACATAGTCTTGTCTATGATTTGATATGCCGTGCATTTCTCATTCTCTAATACAGCAATGATAAAATAATCCAAACCGATAACGTTAGTGGGATACTCTTTTGTGAGTGTTTCCTGTATGTATTTGAAAATTTTTTTAAGTTCAGGTGTAAGATTGTTTTTTGTAACCATCTTATTAAATTTGTTTTATATAATAATAATTACATTCATGGTTAAAAACAATAATAATGAAAAAAAGCAACCCATTTTAGGCTGCATTTTTCAAATGTTATTGCACATAGTTTTTTTCATTTTTAATAAATTCCTCCCATGTTAATTCCGTACTCCATGTCGAACTCGCTCTTTTCAATCATACCCATACGAACCATAACGTCACGAATGTCCTTTAATTCATCATCAGTCAATGGTCTGCTATGCTGTACATAGAAATGGTCATCTCGAAGTCTATTATCACCATAATCAAACACAATAAAACGTGGGTCATTTGAATTTGTGCCTTGTCTCCATTCAACACCGATTGAATTTTCGCCAAATTCAATGAAATCACCTGTATTTATTCCATCCATGAATATTTTGATTTCATCTTCCCATTGGTCTTTTGTAGTATATTCTTCATTAATGATACGTCTTACGCTTTCTTTTACCAATTTATGTAAATCCTTTTCAGTGAGTTTTATAATTTTCTTCATAATCAATTTAGGTATTTTTCTATAAATAGTAAGCAAAAACAATAATTAAACCAATTGACGGTGAACAAGTCAGCTATATTAAAACCAGATATTTATTATAATAAAGATTAAACCCGAAACGTTATGAAAAAGGTTCTTATTTTATCATTGCTTATATTATTCATGATGTCATTTTCTTCTTGTGGTACATATGATGAAGTTTATGAGGAAACACCTACATATGTAATATATAAAGATACACCCACATATACTTTAATAGTACGCAACGGAAGACCGTATTACTATTATCACGGACGATATTATGTACATCCACCAAGATACTATTATTATCATCACGAAAGACCACATAAGCCAAAACCAAACTGTAATGGTGTACCAGCACCAAAACCACCACGCAATAGCGACGTTTCAAGACCATCAAGGCCAACTAACAATGGAAATAAACCACATCTGTCAGGAAACAGAAACGTAAGACCAAGGCGTTAAATAAATGATAGACACACACAATAGCATGAAATTCGTAAAATGGTTAAATGCATTAGTTCAAAACAATAGTGGTGTAAGTTCAAAAAGTTTCTTTCTTGTAGTCGTTACTTTTATTGGCTGCTTACTTCTTCTTGTTCCCGTATTTACGCTTTCAATTGAAGCGATATATCTCCATACAATAGCAACAGACCTTACGGGCATGGCCGCTTATATAGGTTCAGTCGCTTCACTGTTCGCAACCGCTGGATTAACTAAGGCTTGGAGTGAAAAATTTGAACATCACAATAAACATGAGGATTTTGAATGATTTGAAACACTATTTATAGAAAAAGCAAAAAAATTATGAAAAAAACCATAAGATTAACAGAAAGCGACTTGCATAATATAGTAAAGGAAAGTGTAAGAAGAATACTCATGGAAGAAGTTGATACAGGTCAAGTTAAAGCCGCGTGGGAAAAAGAGCAAAAACCACCAGAAAGTCCAAGGGTTAAAAGGATTAGACAGGAAATTGCAAGATTGCGTAGAGAAATTGATAAAGCCGAAAAAGCAGGTGAAAACATTAAGCCAATACAAGACCAAATCAAACTCTTGAAAAAACAAGCTGGTTTTACTAACGTTGATGAATCAAGGGAAAGTGAAATGGATGCTGATTGGAGAACCGTTCTTAACGAGATTGACAGATATTTCAGAGATGGTATAAAACCACAAGACAGGGTTTTTGAATGCAGACAGATGAAAAAATTGATTAAACTTAACGAGTCTAAGTTGCGTAACATGATTATCGACATCGTTGAACAAGTCATTGATGAAAAAATCGAAATTAAACCAGAGAACAAGGGCAAGTTTACTGCAACAAAGGCAAGAACAGGAAAATCCACAGAAGAACTGACACATTCAAAAAATCCACTGACAAGAAAAAGGGCCATATTTGCACAAAACGCAAAGAAGTGGAATCACAAGAAATAAATCAACTATTTGTATAAAAAAACATTGATATATTATGAAGAGAAGAATTAGACTTAGCGAAAGCGACCTACATAGGGTAATTAAGGAGTCAGTAAAACGAATACTGAGAGAATACGAAGAAATTGAACCCAATAAAAACTATCTATTTGGAACACCTTTTAATGTATGGGGGGATAAACCACATGCTTTATATGCGTATGACAGGTTTGGAAATAAGATGTTTTGGGATGAACCTAAAGACCATTGGAATATGCTTCATAGCCATTGGGATGAAAACGGTTTGAGATATGATGACGATGAGTGGGACGAATATAGCAATCAGCCAAAACTTGCGACCATTTATCAACAGGAACAAGACCCAACGACACCGTTTGCACAAGATAATAGAAGTCTAAAGCAAAAATCGTTCATGGCACCAGGCGGAAAATACGAAAAAGACCTTGCTGACCTAAAAAAGAAACAAGCACAGCAACAAAAGAGAGCAGATAAAACTTGGCAAAAAGCCGCTGATTCCAGACCACTCCATAGAAAGGGAAGCCTTAACCGTTAATAACGCACAAACACACGCAACATTATGAAACTTTCTAAGAACTTTACATATGAGGAAATGATTGCCTCAGCAACAGCAAAAAGAAAGAAAATAGACAACACCCCAAGTGTGAAAGAATTGGGCGAACTGAGGAAGTTATGTCAGCAGATACTTCAGCCAATTAGGGATAAATACGGCAAGTGCATAACAGTTACATCTGGTTATCGTTGTCAAAAACTTAATAAGGCGGTAGGGGGAAGTTCAACCTCACAACACACATTAGGTCAAGCAGCCGATATCACACTTGGCACACCAGCATTAAATAAAATGTTATTTAACCTTATTCTTGATATGATAAACAAGAAACAGATTAAGGTGGGACAACTTATAGACGAGTATGGATACAGATGGATACATGTATCGCTTCCTTACACAAAAGTCAATAATGTGTTACATATTAAATAAGAAACTCATGTTAAAATAAAACACCTTGTAGGCAATATAACCCGCAAGGTGTTTTATTATCTCTATTGTTCAAGGAACTTCTTTAGCCTCTCCATGTTACCGTTGTCTTTTTCAAGAAATTCAGTAAGACTTTCAAACAGATTAAATTTTTTTTCTTTCTCTGTTTCTTCATGTGTAACAGTGATTTCCTTGGCATTTTCTTCGGGTGAAGTTTCTTCAATCTTTGAAAGTGTTTTCACTCTAAACTTTGTCAAATCATTATACCCTGGTGCTTGTGAAATCTCTCGTCCTGTTACTCTGCATACTGCATACTCGGTATTTGTCAGTTCTGTCATGATAGCGGACGGTTCTATAAGGCTACCACTTGGCTTTATTTCATCCTCTGATACAAATCCAAGCCTCAGTTTAGGTCGGGTATATGCAACGTATTGAAGGTTTCGTTCCTGTATTTTCTCCCAATCATGATGTGCAAGTTTTGAGGGCATTGTGGAGTGGCATAAAATATATACATTCTCTGCTTCAAGACCTTTTGCTTTATGAATGGTTGAAAGACACACACCATCGGATTCATCCCTGAATATGTTCTTAATCTTGCTTATCAGAACTTGTTTTGAGGAACAATGTTCGGCAAGCACTGTTAATGAGTTTATGGAATCATACAAAGTCATAACGGGTATTGACAAAGTTGCGTCAGTCAAATCTAATCCGCGTTTTGTGATAAGTTTGTCACGTTCCTTAAACAACTTTTCGTAAAGCCTGACAAAAACACCGTCTTTATCAAGATTTGGGTTAAGTTCATTTGTGTCGATATCGTCAAGAAGTTTAATAAGATTTGCACCGATATCCTGTCCTTTAATATAGCAATTGACACCACGTCTTAACAGACGTGTGTATAATTTAAGCAATGGTGTCTTTGAACGAGATAAAACCATATCACCCTCTTTGATATCCTTTATATGTACATCGTACAGGATTTCCCCTTCGGGCGCATTTTCTCTTGGCAGCATCTCTTTTACAATTTTATTTGCAAACTTAGTGATTGATTTCGCACAACGATATGTTATTGGCAAGTCAAAGACTGTCGTGTTTTGATAATTGCATAAGAAGTCAAATGCTTCAGGTGAAGAACCCGCAAAGAAATTGATTGCCTGATTACTGTCACCAACCGCGATAAATCTTGTTCCACGTTTAAAGCACTTCATGAATAATTGTATTGAAATCAATGAAGCATCTTGTGCCTCGTCAAAGAATACCCAGTCATATTGAAGTCCAAGTGGCTTAAGTGAAAGTTCACACGGTAGCCACACCATATCAGTATAATCTATGACATGATGATTTTCTTTACCCCATTCAAGACATTTAAGTGCAACCTCACATTCATCAAAAGAAATGGGAATATCATAGTTCACTGCTATCTTCTTTATCTCCTTTATGCTTTGTGCGTTATTGTAACGAGCAAAATTAATCAGGTCTATGATACTATTTGTGTATTCTTCCACCTGCCTACCCGTAAGCACGACATCCTCATCAATGTTAGACAGTTCAGACAGGTTCTTTTTAAGATACACATTGTACTTATATTCATCAATTTCAATATCATTACCGAAATTTCTTCTTATCATAGAATATCCAAGACTGTGTAATGTCCTTACACCACAATTCGGATAATCTTCCAACTTTTTTGTGAGTTCTTCAACAATGCTTTTATTGAAAGCGATGAATAAACATTTCTTAGAACTCGGAACAAGTCTCATTGCAGTAATGATAGTTAAAGTTTTACCTGCACCTGCACAAGCCCTAATAACGCCATTACCTGTACCTTTTCGAACAAAATCGAAAATTTTTTCCTGATATTCAGACGGTGTGAAACCGTAATCCATTTTTTTCTTAGCCATTATATTCCTATACGATAATTAAACAATTCATCATTATAGTTTTGTGTCTTGTTGAATCCACAACAAACCATCTCAGGACAGAACCCGCGATAAACACACTCTCTGACCATCCTTGAGGCGAGTTCAGGTTCAATCTTGGCAACCTCTTCCTTGACCTTTTGCCACACAAAACGTGTTTCAGGTGATGCACAATTACAAAGTCTCTTTTTTGAAATTGTAATAAGGTCATGGGCATTGAGCAAAATTCTGTGGTCAACCAACTCTTCTTGTGATAGTCCACTTCTATCAACACCTGTCCTGTCACTTCTCTGTGTTGCCACAAAGTGTTCATCTGCCTCACCCTCTCTCATTGTATGTCCAGCAAATTTATCGTGTCTTGCGATATGTTGGGACACCCATGTTGGTACATTATATAGCGTAACCATAAAAATAAGCGACCTAATCGGGCTGTGTTCTGCTGTCAAAATTCGTATCTTGAACTCTTCTGATGGTTCTTTTTCTAAATCACCCTTATTGACTGTAAACCTTGCAGCATCCAATACCTCGCTCCAATTAGTCAGTTTCTTTATCTCCACTCTCACTTTGCTCTTGTCCATTGTTTTCTTCTACCTCCTTGAATTTATAATTTATTGACATACACTTTAATAGGCGCATAATGTTTATGTTATCTTCAATACCCTCAAAAATAACCTTTCCGTTAAGAATTAGCCTAACCTCTTTTGTCTTTTCATTCATTTCTAGCACATAAGACAGGTTGGTAAACGCTTCTTCTGTTACCCTGGTATCCTCTTGAAACTCCTTCTTTTTTGTTTCGAGTTCATCAAGTGATACATCAGGTAATCGTTTACACTCGTACTTTCTAATATATTTTGAAAATGCTTCTCCGTTTGATTCTGCGTTTCTGAACATAAGGTAGTCAGTAGGGTCAACATTGTTGTAAATGTACTGTCTACCACCCTTAAAGACCATTTTGAGTGTCTTAAAAGCCTCGGTGTTGTCTATACACTCACTATACACAATATTGCTACTGTCATACCAAGTGTAATCTCTTGAATTTACATATTTGTTAAATACAATCATAATAAAACGTTTTTTTGCAAATATACTACATTTTCAGCAAAAAACAAAGGCAAATACGTATTAAACGCATCTGCCTTCTCCAATTTTTATAACCTAAGCACCTTTATGCTCTACGGCTTAAGCGTCTGTACATTCAATGCCGCAAACATTCTTAATTTGTGGAGTAGGTGCTTGTTCGTTGTAATAGAAACTTCCAAAAGCGTTACCTGTAAATTTTTCTTCAGCAGGTTTAGTGTATGTTGCGTTTCTTTGTTTTGGTTGGGAAATATACTTACATTCTTCCCTAACACCCCATTCAAACGGGTTCAACTTGTTTATATTGATTTCTGACATTGTTTTTAATTGTTTTTATCTTTATTAGTTCATGAGCCGTTCAATTTGTGCATTTAAGTCACTGAATTGTCCCATAAAATCAATTTCATTAAATTTATTGTCTATATGTTCGTTGATTTTGTTGACAGCATGGTTAAGGTCGCATTTCGTTGCTACACATATGTCGCAACCGCAGTCACAGCCACCACAGCCACCACACTCAGCGGACAAGATTTCATCCTTGGCGGTGTCAATATGTGTATGTACATCACCAAAGTTATCGTTTATTGTTGGCATAAAGTTCATTATAGCGTTAGTAACTGCTGTTTCAATATCATCTGTATTTGTATTACAACAACATTGTTTTGCTATCAATGGAACATCTTTTGGATATCCGTAAGTGTAGTATTCCATAACTTATTCTTTATTAACTAATTATAAATTATAGTAAGTGTTATTAGGGAACTTAGAAATTAATCTTTGCGTGTCAGTATAGATTTCTTTTAGCCTTGCAACAACGGTCTTATTCTGTTGTGCGTCCCAACCCACATGTTGTTTGAGTTCGTTAATGTTGTTGTTGATACTTGTCTCGGCATCGTCAATATTGTTGTTGATGCTTGCTTCTGCTGCATCAATGTTGTTATTAATGCTTGTCTCGGCAGCATCGATATTGTTATTGATATTGGTTTCTGCTGTATTAAGTTTTGTTGTCAAATTAATTCCTTCAGCCTTTTCTTCATCAGTAACGCCAGTGATTTCAGATTCATGTTTCCTTGTATCTGTGAACTCTTCGTCCATGTGTTTTCTTATGGCTTTTCTCCAATTTCTTCTTTCCTCAGGATATGTCTCAAAGTAATCTTGTTCACCGAAACCGTATGAACTTAACATATTTACGTAATTGTTGTTGTTTTTACTCATAATACCTTATATATTTTATATATAAATATCAGTTCTGCAAGCGTTTTATAACGGGGGTTAATATTTATTTTAAAAATGTTTGGAATGAATTATTTAGACAGAATAATCAGCGAAGAGATTCATAGATACATAAACGAGGCTTCGAAATACGATAAAAGCACAAGGCCAATTAACAGCAAATCAGTGACCGACAGAAATCTTGGACACCCCATGTTTGTTGATAACGGTGGACATGCGTCAAATGACCAACTGTCACAACCGTCAACCATAGATTGGAACGGTGAGAATTTCACAACAAACGGTAACGATATTGTAGTGTCAGACAACAAGTTCATGTTTTATAAAATGAAGGCATTTGGTACTGACAGGATAAAATGTACAAAGGATTTGTTTAAAAACGAAAAAGAACTGAGAAAAGCCATAGACATTGTAAATGGTGCAGCAACAAGAGGGTTCAAATCCGTATATTGGAGAAGCGTGACTTCACAAAGTTTTGAAAGCAAATCAAAGAATAGCGGAAAAATGCTTGATACCTTTTGGGAGTTCAGTTTCAATAAAACAGACTGGTATTTCCTTAAACCAAACCCTGTACAGGAATTGAAGAAGTCATCGTTGGTACTTAAAACCGAAGTAAAAGAGGCAAACCACCGAAACATCCCCAAGCAGGTAATATATAAAGACCCTGATTTTTTCCAATATCTCTATGATATGGCAATGGAGGAACTAAAAAAGGAGTATGACGCATCAAAAACTTTACGGGTGTATAAGCCATCAATAGACGATTATGTTTCATTAAGTTTTGATGATTGGATTAAATACAATGGTGGTGACAACTTTGTCAGAAGTTATGTAAACAAATATCGTGAGGCACTTATGAATGAAGTTCCTCTTAATAAAACGTTAGGGATTGAAGAACAATGAGGCTTTTTACAAAAATACCAGAACCAAAGAAAACCGTAATTGTAACAGAAGAACAAGTCAGGATGCTTAAAGAAGCAACTGACGGTCATTTTTCTACACAGGAACTAAGCGCACTTACGTCTTTTGCCGCTAAAAAAAGATATTGCGAGGAGCATCTTGGAAGAAACGTTGGTCGTGGTAGTTCAAGGATGGTATTTCAGATTGACGATGAGAAAGTGTTAAAACTCGCGTTTAACAAAAAAGGTGTTGCACAAAATGAAGAGGAAGCAGGTTGGTATAAACAACAATGGGACTTTATACCTAAAATCTATGAAGTTGACGATAATTACGGATGGATAATATGTGAGTATGTATTGCCCGCAAAGAAACAGGATTTTGTGCATTGTTTGGGTATAACATGGGAAGAGTTTGTTGATTTCGTCAACACAGTGTTTTCACAGTTTTCAAGAATGTACATTGGACATGACCTTGATTATGACGAAATGGAACAAATGACGGATAACAATGAAATGTTGAGCGAACTCTATACATACATAACTGACACTTGTTTTGTGAATTATGACATTATCAGAATATGTAATTGGGGATTGGCGAAACGCAATGGTGAGGCATATCTTGTCTTTTTAGACCACGGCTTTTCACAAAGGGTAAAAGATGAATATTATACTTATAAAATAAGATAAAACAAAAACATACAAATATGAAAAAGACTATTAGACTTAAAGAAAATGAATTACACAAAGTAATTAGAGAGTCAGTAAAAAGAATACTCAGAGAAACACTTGAACCTGGTACGGTTTCGCATGGAACGATGAGAAATCAAGACGTGTTACCAAAAATCATGTCTCAACTATTTAAGGAAGACCCACAAAGGGCACGTGAAATTTGGAACGGAAACGAGAAATTCTTAGAAGCGTTGTGTGACGAAAGATGTGGAATTGAAAATTCTTGGTGGGATAGCGAAGAAGCAACCCAAATGTCAGAAGAACTTTTTGATATCATGAACGAATATGTACCAGAAGGACACTATTTTGGTGCCCATCCTGGCGATGGCTCTGACTATGGTGTTTGGGCAAATGAAGATTAACATCTTTTAACATAGAAAATTTGCATATTCTAAAAAATAACAGTACTTTTGCAATTGAAAATATTCACATTTACAATACTGTTATATGGAAGAGCAAAAAAGGTATGTCGGGACACCTGAAGACCGAATTAACAAATGGATGCGAATGTGCCTTCATTGGCAGTTCGACATCAGGCGTGGTCAAGAGCGTAGCGCAAGTTACTACTTTACAAAATACCACGTAGGTAAATACCCCAAACGGGTCTTTGAGGATATTAAATATCACGTTATTGACCGTGATTATGTCATCAACAAGATGAACGAAGTTTCTTCACAGCGCATGAAACGAGACAGAAACCTTGGTATTCAAAGCAATCAGGTAAGGCTGTTGCAGGAGGATAGCGCAAACAAGGCAATTTGCGTGAACAAAGGAACAAGGGGTACGAAGATTAACGATGATACTGTTGTTAAGATTGTTGGAAATGGAATCTATGACTTGAGATGTGTAAGTACACAACGCTTACTAAACGAATTGGCAAGCAGACAGTAAATTCGTAAAATATGAATGAACCACCGCAGTAATTGTGGTGGTTTGTTGTTTTTAAACAGTTTCTGAACTATTTATATTAAAATGCAATATAGATATGACAAGAGTTATAAAATTAACAGAAAATGATTTACATAGAATGGTAATCGAAGCTTTAGGCAATATTGAACTTGATACGTCTGGCGCATGCGGATTACCAAGTGGCGTTGACGATATAATCTTATCAGGAGAATCCGACCGTGAATGCATGAAACGCTATTGGGCTATTGTGAATGCTTTGGCCAAAAAACATAAACGTGGAGAACAACTTGATTATAATAGGCTTGTAAACAGTTCAGTTATGAAGCAATTGTGGCGTGAGTGGTTTAGTTATTATAAAATGATTACTGATGGAACTGGAAGAAATTTATCAGAAAATCCAAATTCACTAACATTCAGGCAATATATTTCACAAGAAATGATTAACAAAGTAGAAAACGATGAACTTTAAACATTATGAAAAGTCTTGATACTATAATACAAGAAAGCATACGAATGTTTATAAATGAAGATTTGCCTAAAAAGGGTTCTACTTTCTCAGGCATTCCGTTTAATGGCCTAAAGGGTCAACAGTTTCTTGCTAAACGTTATGGAGGAAACCCGTCTGATTATGTCTATGACCAAGCAAACAATAGATTCGTGTTTCAACCTAAAAGGGTTGTTAACAGAAGAGGGCCAAGGCCAAAAAAGGCAAAGGGAAGACCTGAAGGTATGAGTGATGAAGAATACCTTGAATTGATTAGAAGAGAGAATGAAGCATTTCTTAAAGCCGAACAGGAATATGAAAACGAGCAGTGGAGACCAATCAAAAACGCTGGACGATACTTCGGTGGTACAACTGATTATCAGAAAACCCATGAAATATCAAATATGGGGCGTATACGAACCATTGATTTCTCAGACCCAATGAGAAGTAAAATTTCGACAGGCTACGATGCACCAACAAGAAGTGCAAGGCAGTTTCATTTGGACTCGATTGGTGATAACGGTGAATGGTTAAAAACAACACCACCAATTCACACATTGGTCGCAGATGCATGGCTTGAACCGCCTGAAGGTGATATTGGTTCTTACTCAGTTGAACACATAAACGGTGATTATAATGACAACAGGGCTGAGAACCTTAGGTACGTTTATAGAGACCCTTGGAAAAACAGGAGACAACGAGGGGAAAGCAAAATCAAGAACGGATTGACCATATCAGAAAGCCAATTACGTGAGATAGTAAGGAAAACAATGAACAGAATTTTACATTAAATTGAAAGACCGTGGAACATCACTGCTTCACGGTCTAACTTTTTAGGACTAACACTGCCTTATTTGTTGCTCTTGAGCCATTTTTGGAAGTACCACAACTGTCCGCAACCTCCACCGATATCGTCCTGGCCAGCGGGGTTGAATACCCTCAGATGGAAACCTTCATCTTCCATGAGTTTCTTGAAACCATTGATGATATCCAACTGACGTTCGATACTGTTGGCAACGGTTTCATCTTTTTCACAAATAACCGACAATGTACACTCCCAAACATCGGGGTTAAAGGTCTTAGCCAAACGTTTTGCATCATCAACACTGCAATTGCCTTCATGTACGCAATAGTTGAAGAATGGTTTACGTCCAACAAAAGAAGCCCACAACTCGCCCATAAGCGACATTTGCCTCAATGTGCATGTGTTTGTTGGAATTAACTTAGCCCTTGCCTCGTCAGTGCTTTCATGTACAGAGAATTGTAGCCCAACCTTATCAATTGACATAGACAATCTAATGAAGTCGGACAAACCCGAAATCATTAGCTCAGGTGCAGAAGTGCTAACCAAAAGTTGGGCGTTGGGATAACTGCTGTTGAGACGCAAGATTGCGTTAATAAGACACTGAGTGTTCAACATGGGTTCACCCATTGACATAAACATAATCTGGAATTTTTCAATCTCATCAGTCTTGCAGTCAATGGTTTTAAGAACCTCATCAACCTGAGTACAAATCTCATCAGTAGTTAAATTACGCACGTAGAATTTTCCCGTTCCGCAGAACGTGCAGCCAACAGGACATCCGCTCATCACCGAACAACAGATTACGGTTCTCTTCTTGTATTCACCGTAACGGTAAAGCACGGCTTCGGCAATACCCTTATACTCTCCGTCTTCTTCTCTCCATTCAAAAACAAACTTCTTAACGTTTGTGTCCTTGCTTTCAAATACTTTTGTTCTCATAATCAAATCATTAAAAATTTTTGTTGCAAAAGTACTGCAAATAATTGGCTTGACAAAGAAAATAAAGTTAAAAAATGTTAATAAAAGAACGGTCATTCCCAACCTCAGAAGATATTTATATAAGGTATACGGAACGACCAACAATAAAACGAATTTATATTTTTAAGAAGATATTTTTTGCACCGTTTATCAAGTAGTTTTGCAAGGAATTTCGCTACCGAGAAATGGGCTGACGGGGAAACTGATGGTGATAGGTTTCCCCATAACTTTTTGCAAGATATAAATAGTTCATTTTTTTCAAAAAAACACATTTTTAACATTTTTTCACAAAAAAAATTTTATTGTTAGAAAACTTTGACGTACCTTTGCAACAAAATTAAAAAGAAATAACGTTTTAAATGAAAATCGAAAATGAATTATTACAATCTTGTAATTGTTGATGCACAATTTGATTTTGCACACAAAAATGGAACTCTCTATGTTCATGGAGCACAAGAGGCAGTACAAAAAATCATTGAATTTATCACAAAGCACAAAAGGGACATTGTGAGAGTTATCTTCACTATGGATAACCATCCGACAGACCATTGTTCACTTAAAGCAAATGGCGGCCCATGGCCAAATCATTGCATGCAGGGTACTGACGGTCAAAAGATTCTTCCCGAACTCATTGAAATTTGTGAAACGTATCAGATTCCTTATAACTTTTTGAAAAAGGGTGAAAAAGCAGATGTTTTGGATTATACCGCATTTGCAAATTCGCGCAAAGTCGGTTATGCAACAATACTTAAGTCATCAACCGATACGTTGACAGTATATAATGACCAATTTGTTGTATGCGGTTTTGCGGGCGATTACTGTGTAAAAGACAGTATCGCTGATTTGATTCCTGTTGTTGGTGCTGAAAATATCAAGGTATTTCGTGACGGAGTTGCGGACATTGATGACGGTACAATCTTCAATCAGTTCATAAAAGATAACAATTTAAGTATTATTAACATATAAAATTTGTACATTCAAGATATTATATCTAATTTTGCACAAAATATTAATAGTAATATAATATGCAGATTCAAGTTTTAAGTATTATCAAAAGTTCCCTTGACAATGACCTGTATAAGTATAGTATGTCCTATGCATACCAAACCTTATATCCATTGGGTGAGGGCACGTTCACGTTTAATGACCGTTCAGGTGAGACGTGGACAAAAGAAGAGGTAGATGAAATCCGTAGACAAATTTGCGCCATGAACAGTCTAAAACTGACTGACGCTGAATTTGAGTGGGTTTGTAAAAACATCCGTTACATCCCAGAATGTTATTGGGAATGGCTGCGACAGTTCAGGTATGACCACAACAAGGTCAATGTCCGTCTTGACGATGAAGGAAAACTTCACATTGACGTTACTGACAAGATTTATAAGGTAACTTTATATGAAGTCCCTATTCTTAAAATTGTATCAAGTGTAAGGAATCAGAGATACCATTGCTTGATGAAAGATGTTGAGCGTATTGCAACTGAGAAGGCTCTGTTTGCACTTGAACACAATCTGAAATTTGCTGATTTTGGTACTCGTCGTTGCTTTAGCCATGACGTACACGATAAGGTTCTTGAAATCATGTTCAAGACCTGTCCCACCTGTTGCACAGGAACGTCAAATGTTTATTTTGCAATGAAGTATGGTGTTAAGCCGATTGGAACAATGGCTCATGAATGGGTAATGTTCCATGCAGGTTGTTTTGGATTTCAAAGAGCAAACTACCTTTCTCTTGAAGATTGGGTAAAGATTTATGACGGAGACCTTGGTATCGCACTTATTGACACTTACACAACCGAGAGTTTCTTGCGTACACTGACTTTGAAACAGGCAAAGTTGTTTGATGGAATGCGTCAGGATAGTGGTGATGAGTTCAAGATTGGTAATATGATTATCAATCGTTACAAAGAACTTGGCATTGACCCAAAGAGCAAGACCATTGTATTCAGCAATGCACTTACGATGGAAAAGTGGAAAGAAATCAGTGAGTACTTCAACGGACGTATTAAGGTTTCAGCAGGTATTGGAACTCATCTTACTTGCGACCCAGGTATTGAAGGCTACAAGGCGGCAAACATTGTCATGAAACTTTCAAGATGCCGCATGAGTCCTAAAGACCCGTGGCAAGACGTAATCAAGATTTCTGATGACCTTGGCAAACACATGGGAAATCAAGAGTTGTTTAACATTGCAAAAACTGAACTTCATTTAAACTTCTAATAAAATGGGATATTTAGATTATAATTTTGTGTACCCTAACCTTGTTGAAGGTTTATACGAATATTGCAAAAAGTCAAATGTCAAGTCAATGGTACTTGGCATCAGTGGAGGAATTGACTCAACACTTACTGCTGCAATTGCACATAGTGTATCATGTAAACTTAACATACCATTAATTGGTGTTTCACTTCCTTCGGGCAGTAACGAGAACGAAGAGAATAATGCTGCTGTAATGGTTGGTAATTCTTTCTGTAATATTTTTGAAACCAAAAATATTGATAAACTTTTTGGCGAAACACTCATGTTTCTTGGTTCATTGGGTAATTATGACCTTACAAGAATTGCGTGTGGTAATGTAAAGGCACGTTTGCGTATGATTACGTTATATCATATTGCTTCACTTACAGGTGGTATTGTGCTTGATACAGACAATATGACAGAACATTTCACTGGGTTCTTTACAATTCATGGTGATGTAGGTGATATTGGTGTTTTGCGTGACATGAATAAATCTGAAATTTTCGAATTTGCCGATTGGATTATCGAAAACGAGGAATTATTTACACCCGCACAGAGAGAAGCAGTCAAGATGTCACGAGCACTTAACCCAACTGACGGAAATGGTGTTGGATGTGACCTTGAACAATTTGGTCTGCCTACTTATGCAGACGTTGATAAAGTTGTAAGCGGTGAAGAAACTGAGAATGTTGGAAATGTTCTTAAACTGCACAACAAAACATGGTACAAGAGAGTACCAAGTCCGTTATACATTGATACACGTTCACATTTACGTGATAACACAGAGAAGTATTTAAACGAAACTTATCTAAATTAAAAGAAAATGGATAACAAGATTACAATCATGCTTGGCGATAAAGATGCAATTTTGCAACTTGCACAAGACCCAGAAGTACAAGTTAAAATTAAGGACTCAATTGCTGCTGCTGTGGCAAAGATGGCGGGCAAGGGTATCAATGAAGCCCTCCCCGTAGTTGTTAGACAAGTTGCTAATGAAATTGATGCCGAGGTATTAGTTAAGACTAACGGTTACAATTATGTGCTCTCAGACAAGTATAAAAAACTTGTATATGAAGCGGCACGAGACGCAATCAATGATGTTATCGACGAAGCAGTGGCAAATGCAATGCAGAAATATCTTGATGAAGTAAATGAAAAGGTCAACTTTTATAAAAACATTCTTGATGAGCGTCTTGAACGCGTTGATGTTGATAGTATTGTAAAGGAACGTGTTGATAAGTTCTTGAAAGATAAGGTGTTTGTAAGTAAAAAATAACTTAAGATAAAATGGGTGTTTATAATAAGTATGGAATTTTCATGGGGTCTTTTGACCCTGTTCATTTGGGGCACGAAAGATTTGTTAAAAGTTTGTTTGGGTATGTAGATACTGTTGTTATTGTACCAGCATATCAAAACCCCTTTAAAAACGAGTCAATGCCATTCCAAACCCGTGTTGATATGCTGAACCTTGCGTTTGAAAAAGAAATCAAGGAAGGGTCGGTAATCATAGATACAATTGAAAAGGACATTTCTTTTGAAAGTGGTCTTAAAAGCATTGTGTCATGGCTGTCATTAAAAGAAATTTTCCGTAAATACGGAAATGCTTCCGTTATCACAACGAATGAGACTTTTAACTCAATGCTAAGTTGGTCACGTCCTGAGTTTTTAAAAGACTATCCATATATTGTTTGTGATACAGGATATTTCAGTGAAGTTTTGAAACAGGACGTAAAGGACTTTTTCACCAACTATGTTTGTGAGGACATTTCGATTGATTTTTCCCTTCAAACACTTCATTCTTCACAAATACGAAAAGGTTCGGATAGTTTCAGAAAAAAACATTTAAATCCCAAGGTGTACGATTACATTAAAGAACACAATATGTATGTAGTACCCGCAAATTGGCCTTATGTGATTACTGAAGGAGAGCATAAAGGGGAAGTAAAATATTCAGGACGTTTCTCTTGTATAAGGGGCTTTGTTTATAACGATGTTCTCACTGATGGCAAACTTAAACGCTATTTCTTGGCAAACAAGAGAGGGCCAGGTTGTCCGAATTATCAGGGCTATTGGAATATCCCTTGTGGCTTCATTGAAAATTATGAAAATGCACAGGAAGCGGTTTCTCGTGAAATTCATGAGGAGTGTGGTATCAAAATCGGCCCTGAAGAATTTGTTCTTGACAGTGTTGAAACAGAACCCGCGTTTTGTAATGACGGAAACATTACTCTACGTTACAGAGCCAAGGTTGAGAATCGTGAAGGCTATATCTATGATGCGCCATCTGGTGAGGAAAACGAGGTTGAAGAGGTAAAATGGATTTCTCTTGATGAGATTGAAGATTACAAATGGGCTTTTAATCACCGAGAAGTTCTTTTAAAGGAAAAACTGAGTTTTGAATATCTTAGTGCGATAAAAGGTTTCAAAAACAGGGAATTGCATTGAGAAAATTAATTTATGCTATACTTCTTGGTTTAGGTCTGTTTGTGGTGTTTGGACTAAGTGACAAAGACAGACAAAAGCAAAAAAGTGAATTTAAACCAATTGAAGTTGTTACTGACGTTAAGCCTGACAGCGTATTTAGCAATAGATACGTTGTCAGGATAAAACGTATTGAGGTAGTTGAAAGTGAATTTTGGCTACACACAGACAAAAAATATCAGGTAGGAGACGTGTATACTACATTTTTCTAGGCAAATCTTTGGATTATCAGGAAGAATGTAGTATATTTGTAAATAAAAAAATATATGAAAATTTTAGTCCTACCTGATATACACGGAAGAACATTCTGGAAAAAACCATGTGAGAATATAGAAGAATATGACAAAGTGGTTTTTCTTGGTGATTATCTTGACCCATATGACTTTGAGTCTATAACGGAAGAGGAAGCAATTGACAATTTTAAGGATATTCTTTTGTTCGCTAAAGACAACCCAAAAGTTATAATGCTTTTAGGCAACCATGATATGCCATATTTTAGTGAAACATATTACGGCTTAAATTCATATCATTGCCGCCATTCGACACTTCATCACAAGGAAATATGCGGTATATTCAAAGAACATGAGGATTTATTTAGAATTGCTTATCATGAAAATAATGTACTATTTACGCATGCGGGTTGTTCTTCTGGATGGCTGTCATTGGTATTTGATGACAAGTATAATAAAGAAATAGACCTTGATGAGTTATGCACAGACATAAATGGTTTACTTAAAACAACACAGGGACTGTTGAAACTTTATATGATTTCAGGACAACGTGGAGGTTTTCATGAGTTCGGTTCTTGTATATGGGCTGACGATGATGAGTTATTTAGTGACCGTTACAATCAAACAGATTGCACTGCAATATTTAATGTAAATCAAGTATTTGGGCATACCATCCAAGCTTTTAGGAAGAATCCGAGAATGATAGAAGTGGGAAGCGGAATTTTGAGTGTTGTTGATGACGGCATTGAGTTTGGTGACATGATTCAGGTTGGTAATCTTAAAATGATAGATACTGCCAACGCCTATGTTTTAGATACAGATAAATTTTTAATTATAAAATTACCAAGAAATGAAGTTGAAAAAAATTAACAGAGATATTGTAATTGAACAGGTCATACATGATTGTTTGTGTGAAATGTATAAGAAGGCACAGCCATCTGCTGATTATGATGAATATGTACGAAAACTGAAAAATGGTGAAATTAAGGAGGAAATTGGTGATGAATTTTACAGGAGGCACTATCTTCCAAGGAAACAATATTATAGTATTCTCAACAAATATATTGATGCTTTCAAAATGAAAGACCGATGGAATGACCATATTGATATGGTGATTGATTATCTTGGTGAAAACGCTAAAGAAGAAGTCTCTGTCAGAAAGGATGGTTTTCCACCTACACGTGAATATAGGCAACTTGATGACATATCAGTAATATTTGAAGATTGCTTAAAAACAAAATTTGCAACACTTATCGGATTTGAGATTTCAGAAGAAGAACTCAATGAGGTATCAAACAAATTGAAAGAAGCACTACTGCAACGAATCGAAACATGCAGAACACATTTTAGAAGTAACTATGAGTTAAGTTGTTTTGAGTTTAATATAGCATCGGTTTCACCTACACTAAACAAAGAAGAAGTGATAGATTATTGGAAGACAAAAGGTGTTGATATTGAGATTATAGACAGGGATACTGACGAATATTATGATGAACAAAATGAATAAATTGTTATGAACACAAATGTATTATTATTTTTATTAGGTATCGTTATTTTTGTGGTATTGTTTCTTTATTTTGATAACTATTATTATGAAGAAATAAAAAAACCTCAGTATAGCGAGGAACAACTATTAGAAAACATAAAACGAGCAAAACTAAAAATAAAGTCCTTACAGAACAAAATAAGTGCTGTTAAAAACGAGGACTTGGAATATTATCATGATGTTCTTGATTTTTGGGAACACGAATATGAACGCACAAAAAAATACAACAAGAAGCATAATAAATGAAATATATGGGTTCTAAAGGCAGAATTGTCGATGACATTTTGCCTGTTATGTTAGATAAATATAACGGAAGCACGTTCGTGGACGTTTTTTGTGGTGGCTGTTCCGTCATAGAAAACGTTCCTGATATATATGAACGCATAGCGAATGATGTCAACCGTTACCTCATCGCGATGTGGAAAGAACTTACCATAAACGGAACTGAACACATGCCAAAAACAATTGAACGTGATTTCTATTGTGATGTCCGTGATTCATACAACAAAAGAGATAGGCGGTATAGTGATTCGCTGAAAGGGTGGGTCGGCTTCATGGGTTCATTCAACGGGCGTTTTTTTGATGGTGGTTATTCGGGACACGATGTTGTGGGGAAAAACGGGAAATCCAGGAATTACATATCAGAGAATATCAATAATACGCTTTCTCAGGTAGAAAAATTGAAAGGTGTGCATTTTACACATTGTGATTTCGAAGCACTATATATACCTGAACATTCTCTGATATATTGCGACCCCCCATATAAAGGGACAAAACAATATACAATATGGGGCGTGGGTAAAAACGGAGAATTTAAGAATTATAAGGATTTTGATTACGAAAGGTTCTATGATTGGTGTAGAAGAATGAAAAAACAAGGACACCTTGTATTCATTTCTGAATACGAGATGCCTGATGATTTTGAATGTGTATGGTCAAAGCAGATAACAAACGCAATGCATCAGACCAACACTAAGAAGCCCGTTGAAAAACTTTTTGTCCCAACTTAGAATGTTGAGCCATCGATTATGCTACTGTCAAGTTCGTCTGCATTAACCCTAATAGGGTCTCTTCCATTATTCAGATTGAAGATAACTTCGTTAGCGTCATCATCTCTTTCTACACCTGTAAGATAAACATCATCAATTGTACTTACATTACCATTAATGTCAATCTTTGTTGTGTCTTCATCCTCAGGCTCAATCGTTATATTGTTTAACGCATCATCTATGGCTTGATTAACATCTTCCATGGTTGCGTAATCGTCTCCGCCACCGCCTCCACTGTGTTCTGGAATTGGGACATCTTCTTCATCATAACCATAATATGTATTGCGATAAATTTCATTAGTATCCATCTCTATTAATCTTTTCTAATAAATATCTTTGTCATTTACAATTTTTGTAGTATATTTGTAAATAAAATAGATAAAAACGATGAGTGCTAACAAAGATTGGAATGGAAACAAAAACTCAATATTTAAGACATTGGGTGCATCAAACCATACTGAAAAGGAAAGACAAAATGAGGATTATTATGCGACAGAGCCAGCTGCGGCTGATTGGTTGATAAAACTTGAAGAATTTAATGGAAAACCAATTTGGGAATGTGCTTCAGGTGAAAATCATCTTGCTGACGTATTTAAACAATACGGTTTCTCTGTAAAAACTTCAGATATTGTTAAACGCACACCAAGTACCGAGGTTATTGATTTCTTGACTTATGATGGAAAATGGAATGGGCACATCATTACAAATCCACCTTACAACAAAGCAAAAGAGTTTGTTGAAAAGGCTATAGAACTTGTGAATGATGGTGATAAGGTATGTATGTTTCTAAAAGTTCAATTCCTTGAGGGAAAGGCGAGGAAAAAACTATTTGAAACTTATCCACCTAAAAGGATTTGGGTTTCAAGTTCAAGGCTTTTATGTGCCAAAAACGGTAAATTTGAAGAAATGAGAGCTGGTGGTGGCTCTGCTGTTGCTTATGCTTGGTTCATTTGGGAGAAAGGATATAAAGGTGAAACTGTTGTAAAATGGTTCAATTGAAATGGAAAATCTTGAAACAAACAGAATATATCAGGGTGACGCAGAAGACCTATTGAAACAGATTGCCGACAACACAATTGACTTAACAGTAACTTCACCACCTTATGACAACCTTAGAAATTATCGTGGTTATGGCTCAGGGTGGAATGAGAGTAAGTTCAAAAATATTGCAAGTGAATTGTACAGGGTGACAAAACATGGTGGCGTTATTGTATGGGTTGTTAATGACAAAACAGAAAAAGGCAGTGAAACAGGTACTTCTTTTAGGCAGGTATTGTATTTTCTTGAGTTGGGATTATTGCTTAATGATACTATGATTTGGGAAAAATTGAACCCTATGCCACAAGTGAAACAACCAAGATACAATCAGTGTTTTGAATACATGTTTGTCTTTTCAAAGGGAGCACCAAGTACATTCAACCCTATAATGATTCCCACAAAATGTGGTGGTATGCACTACAAATCAACAGGCAAAATGATAACAAAAGACGAGGGTAAACGTAGAAAACTTGATTATAATGTGAACAAAGAAAAGGTAGACTCGAATATTTGGAAGATTGCTGTTGCAAAAAATCAAACTGATAATGTTAAACATCCAGCAGTGTTTCCGTATGATATACCTTACAGGCACATAAAATCTTGGACTAATAAGGGTGATTTAGTTCTCGACCCGTTTGCAGGTAGTGGGACAACACTTTTAGCGGCAAAAGAACTTAATAGGCAATTTATTGGTTTTGAGATAGTTCCAGAATATGTAGAACTTATAAACAGTAAAATTTGACCTTTTTAACAACTTTTAGCTATTTATATTTTGATATATGAAAAATTGGTAGTATCTTTGCAACGTCATTTCCTACCAATGGTAGGTAAAGACAATTTTTAATAACTTTAATAACTTTTTTAAAAAACATTTTATTATTATGAAGAAGATTTTAATCGCTGTATTCGCACTTATCGCAGTATCTGTATCATTTGCATCTTGCGACAACATGTGCAACAAGACTGATGCTAATGATTCAACCGCTATGGATAGCGTGATGGATACCGTACAGGTTGATTCAGTTGCTACAGACACTCTTGTTGATGTTGAGTAACTTGAAAAAACCTAAAAACATAATACAGGTTTAACGTAAACGCGTGCCCACTAAACGCATATCTCTAAAACATGTGGGCATGTGTTTTTATTATTTATGTTATGAGTTGTAAAAATAGAATTGTAACAAGCGAATACGTTTCGCATGGCCACCCCGATAAATTGGCTGACACAATTGCAGATACCATACTTCAAGAAATTTATTATCAAGACAAGAATGCCCGAACAGGAATTGAGGTAATGGTCAAGGATAATACCGTTGTTCTTGGTGGTGAAGTAACCACAAAGGCAAAGGTTGATTATGAAACTGTTGTTCGCTCAGTTTTTAACCATGTGATTTATCCCGACAACCACAAATTAACACCTGACAACATTAAAGTCATTAATCTGATTGGTGAGCAATCACCAGAAATCAGTGTAATGGTTGATAAGAAAAATGGTGTTATTGGCGCGGGCGACCAGGGTTTCGCTGTTGGTTATGCAAGTAATGAGACCCCTTCATACCTTCCGCTTGGTGTATATGTGGCCAAGACAATTTGTCAAAGGGTTGCTGGTACAAAATATCCAACAAGAACATTTGGACCAGACGCAAAAACACAAGTTGTTGTAGAATACGACGATAAAGGCGAACCGCACATTGTTCACATTCTTGTTTCAGTGCTTCACACAAACTATAGTCTTGAAAATACATGTAAATATGTCATGAATATAATCACGAATAACGATAAACATTGGATGAATGATGATGTTTATGACAAGTATTTCAGAAACGGGGATATTATTATCGAAATAAATCCATATGGTGAGTGGAAAACAGGCGGGCCTATTGCTGATTGTGGCGTTACTGGACGAAAGATAGTTGTAGACCAGTATGGTGGTTATTCAAATGTAGGTGGAGGTGCCTTTAGTGGTAAGGACATGTCAAAAGTTGACAGGTCTGCTGCTTATATGGCTCGTTATATTGCAAAAAACATCGTTGCAAGTGGCGTATGTAATGAAGCAAAAGTAGAATTATCATACATAATTGGCAAAGCAGACCCGTGTGCATTCAACATTGAGATGGATAAAAACTGCGATTTGGTTGACCACATCAAACGGTTCTTTTTGGAAAAACTTGATTTGAGTCCAAATGGCATTATTGATTATTTTGGCAAAGAAAATATGAAATTCTCATGGTACGCAAGATACGGTGCTTTTGGATATACCGACGAGGAAATGTTATTATGCCCGTTTACTCCGTGGGAATATACCGACCTTTCAGAAGATTTATACTGCTATTTAGAAGGTGAAGATTAGTTTTTTTTCACTTTATAAAATAATAACAAGAAATAATTTACCTTTTAATAAAAATGGAAACAAAAGTAATAGAAAAAGAAAGGAGTCCGCAGACTGAATCAAAACGGCAAAAGGTTTGGTTCACTGCGGACCTGTAGGTTGCACTGGCATCATAAGAACATCCTGAAACACTGCCCAAACAGGGCTGAAATGGGTGGGTTTGATGCTGATGATGTTGAGGCGCATGACAAGTGGCTTATCGAACAATGGAACTCAACAATTGGCAAACAAGATATTGTCTATATCGTT
>JAEEGL014917575.1_pt1 | contig 34252 bp, 14 predicted proteins | sample 9134231 | NCBI WGS metagenome assembly JAEEGL01 (sample SAMN16246548, study PRJNA631951) | gut metagenome | biome: gut microbiome; feature: rumen; material: fiber-attached | host: Bos | place: Iran: Karaj | collected 2018-10 | reverse complement strand
CGTTAGGACTCACGGCTTTGTCAGACGAGACTCGCGCACGTCGGTCGCCCTTCGCACGGCTCGCCCTCCTACTCATATCACGACATATCTATGAGATTAGCTCCTTTCAGCTAATAAGCTCTGCCAAGCTTATCTTGGCGTACCACCAATGGGGTCAGACCCTCTACTCTCCCTCATTTGAAGGAAACCGTGATACCCTTGGGGGCAAGGACAATCTTTCCGTCGACAACCTTGGTGCGATATTTGCGGGACGGCAAACCGTTGACCTTGACAGACCATCCAGCGACATTTTCCAGCCCCTCGCAATTCAGGTATGTTCCGGGCAGAACAACGGAATTACGGATCTCGCCGTCAAGGGCAACCTCAAACGTCCCATTGGCAGAGGCGAACGTAAATCCGTCAAGCGTACCTGCACCATTAGCGTCCACCTTCAGCCCATTGATCGTTATGTCGCCTTCGGCCACGAGTGTGGCCCCATTCGCCACCGAGACGTACTCGACCGCACCGAAAGACGCCCCGACCGCGCCGCCTGGCGCGACAGAGATGGCCTGACCGTAAGTGTATGGAACCGCAACGCCGTCCGCAGACGAGTAAGCGACATCGCGGCCCATCCAGCGACCCGCCCCGCGAATCTTGAGCGTCTGGCCGTCAGCCCCGGCATCCTCCATCGTATGCAAAAGGTCCCAAGTCTTTCCGTTTACGCTGCCTTCGACCGTCCAGCACTTCGGATTCATGACATAGTCGGCAGGCGTGCCACTACCACTACGATGCGTGACAATATCGTAGGATGTGACTGGCTTGGCGCCTTCCGGCAGACGGAACATGATCGGCAACGGATAGGTGTCCAACCCCGTCTTTCCTTGGGAGCCCGGCTTATACCGCTGAAACGCCCACTGAACCGCCGTGGAATTGTCAAAGAGCTTGTCAATGTCCATGGAGCCGCGCCCATAGTACCAACCACTAGACGCCGTGTTGAAAAACGGCGTTTCGGCATACGTGCATTCACCTGGCAGGATGACATCCAGAAACTTCGTCGCGGAATTGCCCGAATGGTTGTACACATATTGATCCTCTACACGTACAAGTCCGATGTTCTGACGATAACCATCCTTGTCAAAGAAGGCCAGTTCGTGCAGACTCGTCTCCTTCGTCGTGGAATACGATGGATTGTCCAACGCCTTGATGCCCTTAAGTTTCACCCTGAACCACGTATAGTGCGGCGTGACCAGCACCAGCTTGCCCTGCTCGACCTCGATCGGACCCGAAAACGTGTTCGTACCGGAGACACGCCACGTTCCGTTCCCGCGCTTGACGATGCCGACGCGACCGCTTGCGCCGTCAGATACGTTGGCGATCTCGTCGCCTCCGTTGGCGTTCGCGCCGTCAAGTATAAGCCGATGGAGTCCGCCAGCAATCGAAGAGACTCCCGCAAACCAGGAGAAGTACCTGCGTTCGGCAGCCCCGTTGTCCGCCGCCGAATTCACAAGCCGTCCGTCACCGGCGAGCGCGGCGGCACGCGTCAGCTGCCTGACGGTATTCGTGCCGACGTATTCAAATGTTCCGGTTGTACCATCCGCGCCAAGCGAGACTGCATAGTTCGTCGTACCGCCATCCATCGGACCGTAGTACCCGCGAGGGAACAGACAGGTGGCGAGTCCGAGCGAACAGGCAGAACCTATTTCGGCAATGGACTCAAACTGGATCGTACCTTCGTCAATCCAAAGACCGCCTCTGTTACTGCGCGTCGCACCATCGTTGAACCGCCACGTACCCGTCCCCTTCTTGTGGAACTGAAAGGTTGAATCATTGCTGTTCGGAAGCATGGAATTGGCCAACACGCAGGGAACCGTGTTCGAACCCGTGAGGATGAAATCGCAGGCGCCCTTTCTAGAGCTGTTATCCGTAACATCCCAGTTGCCGAGGAATTTGAGTCCACCATGCGGCCCGGCATCAAATACAGAGGTGCCCGTCTTCGGATTACTGATCGAAAGTTTACGATCGGTCGTCTCGCCAGTCGTACCGACATAGCGCAACGTACCGCCACCATTCGCCGTCTGCATCCAAGTTGGATTCCCCAAATGCGACAAATCCCCAATGTTGCCAATCGTCGCAAACTCAACCGTACCTGGCGAGCCCTGATCTCGAACTGCATAACATGACTTGTTTTCGTTTGCCGGGTTCATCAGACGCACATACCCTTGATAGAACATATAGGACGTAGCACCCAGCTTTGCGTACACCTCCAACGGGTTGTCCGCCGTGCCGCCCTGGATGTAAAACGGACTCGCGTTGTGGCTGTTGGTAATGAGCCCCGTACCATAGATGGCCCCACCGCATCGTGTGTTGGCACCATTCGGACAAAGAAAGATTACCGCCGAGTTTGAAATCGCCAGCTCGGAGAAGAAGTAATTGCTGCTGGATGTCGCATTCGGATTCATCCGCAACACGCCCTCCGCGACCTCCAACGACGCATGGTAGGCGTGGTTGCCTGTGGCGCCCAAGACAAGTTCGCCATTCCCCGTCTTTGCCAGCCAGCCCATGTAGTCATCTCTGTTGTAGGGAACTGACAACGTGAAAGTGCCGGATGCCACGTCCACCTGAAGCCGCGACGATCTGCCCGTCGGCTGCACCTTCACGAGGCTGTTCACCAACGAGACCGAGTCTGCGTCGGAAGCGTTGAGGCGGACGGTCGTTGAAGCGGGGATGATCACCGTGTCGCCGGCAACCGGTTTCGCGCCACCCACGAAGTTATTCCCATTAGTCCAGTCGTAGTCGTTGGCGCGTGTCCCATCGCCATCCGACTTCCATGTCACTTCGCCCGCCACGAGCGCCCACGCGCCAATGCCGGCTATCGCTGACATCCCGAGTTTACCTATTGATGATTTCATCCGTCACATCCTTTCTTTGTTGTCATTTTTGTTCTTCAAGCCGGATGTCGTCTATCCAGACCGTGCCTGTTCCCGTAACTATGCGGGGACGAAGATAGCTTTGGCTCTCGGCATTGGAGCCGGGACGGGTCGTCAGGTCATAGCATTGGCGGAACCAACCCGTCGTACCCACATGGTAGTTCGGCCACGGCCAGCTACGGTCAACCGTGTCGCACAGGCACATCGAAAATCCACCGTATGTTCCGCAGGGCATCACATTCTCAAGCTTCTCGTACCAGGAAAGCCGGTAGCGGCAGTCCGGCTTGAGCTTGGGCAGAGGGATCGTAACCGCAGCGCGCAGGAACGGTCCGTCCTTGTCGCTGGATGCGTCTGTCGAGACGAGCTTGATCGCGCCGGGCGCGGAATGGAACACCTTGCGATCGATAGTCACTTCGCCGCACTCCACCTTCCATCCGTCTAGCGACGAGCAGTCGCCACCCGGAAATATCGTACGGTCCGGATGTTCCGCGCGGTAACGCTCCTCGGTCGCGATGTCGATCGCCTTGAGGCACTTGGACGCAGCGTTCTGCATCACGTCGAGAAATTCGCGCCGCATGAAGGCGATCCGCCGTGCCTCCATCGAGCCGGGTTCTACGGAAGCCGCAGCCTCGTCGAAGAGCCGCGCAAAGGAATCCAATCGTTCGGGCGTATAGATGCGCGTCCAGATCTCATAGGCGCGCGCTACGACGGAAAACGGACCAAGCGGTGTCTCGTAGATTCGTCCGGAAATCTCGTAAACCCACGCATGTTCAATCTCATCGAAGAACTTCGCCATCGCCGGCGCTCCCTTGCCGAACATGAGCCTGTGATGCTCGGCTATAACAGCCTCGGGATCGGTCTGGTGGTCCCAGGCGAGACGCGAGAACACATAGACGTTCAGGTACTGCCAGACGTACGTCTCGGCGAATATCTCCATGTAGGCGCCGAACACGTCGCCAGCCATCCTCTTGTAGTAGCGGCCCACGCTGTGCGGCGTGGCGATTGGCACGCCAGGTACGTTCAGGCCAATACACGGGAACTTGCCGACATAGTTCCAGAGCCAGATACCGCCCTTCACCTTCTTCGCCCAGGCTCGTACCTCGGAATCGTTCCGCTCCATGAGTTTTTTGTCATTCTCCGCCCAAGGACCTTTTACCGCCACCTGTACGGCCAGGTTGTCGGGAAGGTCAAAGTCCGGCAGACCTCTGTAGTTGGCGTAGGCCATCTGCGTGATGGTGCCGGGTATGCCGTTCTTCTTCAGCCTGTTGCAGAGTTCCACGGTCTTCGTCCAAACGAGCGGCGTGTAGAGATAACGGGGATCCTTCGCCTTCGCGTACCACTCCTTGCAGGTTTGGCATTCGCAGAGCGGCATGCCGTCGTTGGGCATCACGTCGTAGTAGCGCCCGTTCATCGCCTGATGCGACCAACCGTCGAGTCCGCGCGTCTTAGCGTCCTTGCCGGTGAAGTACGCTTCGGCATCAAGATAGAGTTCATCCCATATCTTCGACGACTGGCAGAGGTGCGCGTTCGCGCTCATCGGCGGGCGGCGAGTGTCTTCCGTGTGGCGAGTGCCATTCTTCCTCAGGCGGAAGTATTCGGGATGGGTGTCCTTAAAGCGTTTCGAGAAGTTCGCCGTGTACTGTCCGTGGCAGCAAGGCACATACTCGGACGCCATGCGCATGCGCAGGCGCTGCCGGTTCGAGAGGTTCACGTAGTTCGTGTTGCCCCACTCGGCCGGCATCGGCCCGTCACCGTAGGTGAGCGAGTAGCTGTAGCGGCGCACCCTGAAATCCGGCTCGGCCGTATAGTCGATGGCGGGAAGCTCTATGCTTTCGCGTTGCGGGATGACGATTCCGTATTCACCGGGGAAGTAGAACCGGAAGCCACAGAACCGCTCGAGGAAATCGTATACGGCAAACACTGTCGCATGCTGTGTACACATCTCCCACGGAAGGTTCATGCGCTCGCTCACCCACCCCGGCTCGTCCACGCCGGCCACGTACACGCGATTGGACGCTGTTCGAATCTGATAGCCGTCACGCCGTAGGCGCTCCGGTGCAAGGCCGGCCGCGCGCGACCATGCGTTCGTGCCGAGGATAATCGCCACGCCCTTGTCGGGCAGGCGATTCTTGAGATATGGCACGGGCGCGCCTAGCGCCCGCGACAGGAAGTTCGTCATTTCGCAGGCGGCATAGCGCAAATAGCCGTTGCCCGGGCTATCCACCGTCACCACCGTCACCTCGCCGCGACGCAACGTGACGCCCACATTGCCGGGCTTGTCTGCGAAACAAGAGGCGATCACCCCGCACATCGCCAATGCGACGTACGTGCTCCTTGCAATCCCAACTCTTCTTGTTGCCATGAATCCTTCTTTCCTTAGTTGCTTTGAATGTTCATTTGCCATTCCCTATTCCCAAGGCATATATTCAACCGGAAGCCAAGCCCGATACCAATTCATCGGATTCCAGCTGCTGCCGGCAGACGCGAAATCGCAGAAGCGCACCGTCGTCCAGCGTTTGCCGTCTGGATTCTCCACATGGCAGCCAAGCGGCATCTGTGCACTCCAGCACATCCAGAAAGCATCGTTGGGACTGCGCTCGACCTTGAAATCCATCTTGAGCGGCGGCCGTTCGCGTTCGGTGCCGCGCAGCCAGGGCGTCATGTAGTTGGCGTCGATGATGCCGTATCGCACGACTTCCGAAATGTCGCCGTCGCCGAACCGGTTGTCGCGCGCAAGCAGCACCGGTCCCGCCGTGAAGGCCACGGCATGGTCGGCAAGATGCATCTTCACGGACATGTCGAACGCGATATCCACGAGATCCCCTTCCTCCCACGTACGACGCAATTCAAGATAGGTTCCGGGGCGGATCGCCTTGTCCTCGACCCGCTCTCCGTTGACTTCGACGATGGTATTGGCGCTCCATGCGGGAATGCGCAACTTGAGCGCAAAAGGCGTACTGCCTTTCGTGCGGTTCCATATCTTTACGTCCCCGTCCTTCGGATAGATGGTGTAAACGTCCAGTTCGATCTTCTTGCCCAGTGCGGGCACGTCGATCTTTGCCTCCGCCGAATTGTAGAAGTTCAGATATACCTCATCCGCCGCCGCCCGCAGGAACGCCTCCAGGAAGGCGATGAAGCCACGTGGTCCGTTCGCGTTGCAGCAGTTGGTGAACATGAAGCAGTGGTTCTGTCCGCCAAAACGGTAGCCTCCCAGCGGCGTATAGGTTGCGAAGAAGGAACCGTCGGCCTTAAGCGCGGCCAGATAGGCGTTGTAGAAGCTGCGTTCCAGTTCGTCTGCATATTTCGGATTGCCCGTCAACAGAAGAAGTTTCTCGCAAAGACGCATCCAGGTGGTCGTGACGCATGTTTCCTGGTTCTTGGTGTACGGCAGATGCTGTTTCGCCCGGCCATGATACCAGTATTCGCGCACAGCGCCAGAACCGGCGAGATTGACCTCGTTCGTAATGATGTCGTCAACCGTATGCACGGCGGCCTCAAGGCAACGCTTGTCGCCGGTTGCCTCGAAATACTCCAAAAAGCCCTGGTAGCAGCTCATCATCTCGTATGCCTTGCGGCGGTTGTCGCGACCATTGCTCCACGGTCCGCGATCGGCGACCGGCACGCCCTTGAGCGCCGCATCGACGAGATTCGGCCCCTTCGACCCCTCTTTGCTGGGTGTGGGATCGTCCACGCCGCACTCGGAAAAGACATATTGCGCGAATGCGAGATGGCGCGGGTCCTTCGTTCGCCGATAGAGTCGCACGACCGGTTCCAGAACGCTGCAACTAGCGAGTCCCGCGACCCATCCCGTCTCGTGAAGCGGCTCATGTCCCGCTTTCGGATCAAACCAGCCGATCATGTAGTCGCAAAGCCTTGCCGCCGCATCGAGCGCCTTTTTGTCGCCTGTCGCGTCGTACCATTCCAACAGACCCATCATCGTGTATTTGCAGCCCCACACGTCCCAGGTCTTGCTGCCCAACCGGTTCTCTTCGGAATAGTAGCCGATGTAGCCGTCGGGCGTCTGGGTGGAGATGATGTCCGCAACGCCGCGCACTATCTTCTCCTTGAGCGCCGTGTCGCCCGTGTATTTCCAGAAGAACGGCGCGGAATGCATGTACTTGCCCCAGAACTCCGAATGGAAATACATCGTCTCCGTCCGCGAATGGAACGGATGGGAAAGGTAGCATGGATCCGTCTTGGCCACGTGGTTTTGCGCCACGGCGTCCATGCGGTCCGCCACCGGGCCGCGCAACCGCACGTCGCCGACGTTCGGGCCGACCGAGAGCGCCGTAGCCATGACCAATTGAGGTATCACGTCATTGCCTCACTTTCATTTGCGCACGTCCTCGCAGTTGATCATCGTCACCTCGCCCTCAATGCGGTTGCCGCGAAGGTCCAGCCCTGTACATCCAACCGCTTTGACACCGCCGAAGATGTCGTTGCCATGAAATACCAAGTTTCGGTGGGCCGAAGCGGGCAGAACGCCCCCGTCCACCATTCGGCTGACGCTGCCGCCGATCCTGACCCCAGACTTGAACTGGTTCCCGACGAACTCCAGATCGCTCGCACATCCGCCAGACAACCATTCGTATTCCGTCGATACGCTGACGGCCTTCCCCACGACGCAGTTCTCGATCCTTCCTTTCGACGCCTTGATCAACATTCCGCGTCCGCGCGTCGATCCAAACCTGCAGTCCTTCACGAGAAATCCGTTGCCAGCCTTATTTTCGGGCATTATCAGCGCACCAGGCTTTAGCCCCTCTATCGCGCAATCAAGAACGACGACGGACGCCTCTTTCAATCTGTCCACAACTCCTGCCCAAAGTCCAAGCGTCGTTGCGAACGTCTCGTCCTCGGCCGTTTTCGTTCCGGCAGGCCGTACGCGCACGACGCGGGCGTCAGGCGGACACGTGCCGTCCGGAAACATGATCTGCACTGCATCACCTTCTTCAATGGCGGCGCCATACAATTCATGCCTGAGCACGCGCAATTCGCGACCGTCAACGCCCACGACGAGCGAATACGTCCCGGAGATGTTGACGCAGTCGTCGCAATGATATTCAGCCGTGCAGCCAATGATCTGCGGACCGACCACGCCACACTTGGCGATGAGGAAGTCGTGATTGCCGCTCCTCAGTCGAGGAATCCCGCGCGGGCGTATGTCTTCCTTCGGCGGACGGCGGACCATGCGGCAGCCGATGTAGCTGTTCGACGAACAGAACGCCTCGATGATACGTCCGTGCGGCGTGGAGTAGAACGTAATGTTCTCGAATCTGCAGTTGCGGGACCTAAGTGACACAAAGCATTCGTTTAGGCCGGGCTTGGGTTCCCTGACGCTCCAGACCGCGATGTCGCCGACGTCCCCGACCCGGTTTTCGCCTCCCGAAATTCTGAAACGGCGCGATCCTATGCGGACGACGGCGATTCCGTCCCTGAAGCGCATGGGGTTCTTCAACTCCAGTGTCCTGCCGTCATACACCTGCACGGGCCAAAACGGATCATGTCCGTCGATGGGTTCGTTGCCGCCTTCTGTTGCCTCCACGTCGGGGTAGCCGTCGGCAATTTCGACGTCCCACGTTCCATCCCTGTCAACAGACTTTATGATGCCCTGCGTATATGGAAGCGGATCGAAGTCGAGCGAAAAGTTTTTTATCGTGACGTTCGTGCAGTCCTCCATCTGCAGGAAGCGCGTACGCACCTTGCCGATCATGTCCGCGCCGCCGAAGTCCAGCACGACATCCCACAACCCCTTGAGTTCAAGGTAGCACTTTCCGTTTGCGTCCTTCGGTTCGACGAAATACCTGCCCGCCTGAACGGATACGTCCTTTTTCCCGCACGCGAGAGATTCCTTCACCTTGAGCAGCAGATCGGAGCCGCTGCTCTCAAAACCCGCGAGAAGGACTATGGTCAATGCAATCCTGCAATAGCGATTTTTCATTGGCATGGTCGCTATTCCCCCTCTTTAAGGATTACGGGGGTGTTCGTCATGAAATTGAACATGTTCCAATCTGCGGGTTCCCCATTGATGCTGAAGTTCTCAAGCATGATGTTCTCGAATGGCCGTTGCACACCACCGGGTGGTGTCTGGGACATGATACGTATCTTCGGCGGCGGGACACCCGGTTCCGACAAGACGGAGATGTTTCGGAATGTGCAGTTGCGGACATGTCCCAACGGTTCATCTCCAAGTTCAACGTAATTTCGGTTGTCGATCTTCACAAGTACAGGAAATGACTTTTCGTCCGCAGGGTCGTATTGCTGATCGTCGGACTTCTGGATAATCTGTGGCAGATTGTCGGCCTGCATCTCAACGCGAATATCATCAAAGGTGAAATCTTCCATCACGGCGCTGCCGCCTGCGCTGACGTTGAGCGCGGCGCCGGCGCTGCGGATCACGTCGCAATCGACGAACCTGACGTTGCGGAAATACGGCGCCCATGTCTCGACGCCTGGCTCGATGGCCTTGCCCCATCCACACCACATTACACACCGTTCCACAGTCACATCCTCCACGGCCTTGTCCCTGTACGGAGGTACCCCCTTTATGACGAGCGTGTCGTCGAAAGAACGCACAAAGCAGTCGCGCACCTTCACACGCCGCGAATTGCAGATGTCGATGCCGTCCGTGTTGTAACGCCATTGCCCCACGATCTTCACATGGCGGATGTCAACGTCTTCGCAGTCGAAACAAGCCAACACCCAGCACGGCGAATCCATGAGAATCGGACCGTCTATTGAAATGTCCTTTGATCCATGGAATCGCAGACACGACTGTTGAAGTGGCGTGTAGCCGCCCTCGAAGACGCGTTCGCATACGCGACTGTCGATCACGCCGTACCCGAAAATCTTCACATCCTTGACATTCTCCCCCGTGAAGCAGCCGAAAACGATTGCGTCGCGGTCCACGTACACGCGGTCGTGGTCTTTGAGACGTACCAGCCCTGCCATGTGCATCCCTGGACCATAGATCAACGTCGCACGTTCCCGTTCCTCAAAGTTACGCGACGGCTCCATGAAAAGATGCAACGCCTTGTGGGATCCGTCGGTTTCCAGCACGTAGTAGCCGGGCTTCGGGAGTGTGAACGAAACCGTGCCGTCGGCGACGACCGGTTTCACTCCGGCGGAAAGAGGACGAACCACGACTTTCTTGAATGGAATCTTCGGAACGACGCGGCAGGCAACCGCCCCTTCCGCCTCGAACGCGAGATATGATGCGCGCTCTGTCTGGTCGAGCGGACGTTGCCGCCCCGGCCAATAGCGGTTGAATGGGATGCGCGATTCGCGGCAAGCTCGTACCTCCACCTTGCGTCCGTCGAGTGTCACATCGTAGTCGTCATTCAGCGGCAGGAAAGTGTTGAGTTCGGGGTTGAAAGTGAAACCAGTTCCGGCGGGGCGGATCGTCCTTGCCACACGCGGGGCGGCAAAGCCGTCAAGGATCAGATCCGCAATGCACCGCATCCCGAGGTCGCTGGGATGGTTCGCGACGCCACTATGTGCGAAAAGCCCGATGGCCTTGTTCTCGTCCTTGCCGCCAAGGTCTCCGGCATCCACGTATGTCGCCCCGACGTCTGCCGCCGCATTCTCGGTGCATTCCGCCTTTGCCGCGTTCCTCCAGAACGGCGAGCGCATGACGATCCGCGCACCGGCGTCCGCAAACGGACGTGCAATATCCGCAAGGAAATTGCGATATGCGGCGGCATGCGTCGCGTCCACCCTTGCGTTCTCGCCGATTGCAACGACAACGTAGTCCGGCTTCCACTTGTCATCAGCGGCGATTTCGGCGACCGTTGAGATGTTGTTCGTGAAATTCCGCTCGAGCGCGGCGAGGTTGCGGATTCGAAAATTGGCTTTCTTGCCAAGTTTCGATTCAAGCCCCGCCACGACGAGATGGGCAAAGTCTTTCTCCGGCGCACTCGCCGCCATGCCCCAGTTGTTCGTCCAGCCAATCTTTGCGAGTGGCCCGTGCAGAGCGATGGAGTTGCCGTAGACGAGAACCTTGAACTCGCCGCCACCGATGCGCTCAACGGTCCGCGTGCCGCTTCCGGGATTCATCTTTGCCGCGCCCATCTTCGCCGCATCGTCCGCCGCACAGAACGACGACACGGCGGCAAGGATCAAAATCAAGAACTGACAGCTCCTCTTATTCATTCTTTAAGCATTTTGGCTACTTTAGTCCTGTCGGCGGGAATTTTAGCAAAACGCCGTTTACTTTCATACCCTACAAATGTAGGGTGGGTGGAACGATTAATGTTATGCTATAATTGTCGGCGATGAAAGCTTGCCGAGCCATCATCCTGATCCTATTTGCCGCATTGTCCGCCGCCGACATCCACGCAGCGGGCACAATCCGCAGCATAGACGGCATAATGTCCGTCAACATGATGGATGCCGCGCCACCCGGCGTTCCATTTGACATAACGGCATGGGTCGTCTATCCAGAAACAATCAGTTACAAATGCGCTCACAGACAATTTTTTGTCACCGACAATTCCGGCTCGACAACACTGCAGAACCACTTCGTTGCGACAAATGCCATAATTCATGCAGGGGATCTCATCCGCGCAACCGGACGCGTCGTCTTGGAAAACAACGGCATCTATGCGCACTGTCATGAAATAACGCGCCTTGCGCACAAGAAACCAGAACCAATCGTGCGGCTGACAATTGAAGAACTCCTCGACGGACGGCATGACGGAAAACTTGTCACCGTACGTGGCGAGATACGGGATTCCTTCCTCGACGATATCGACAACCGATACCTGTATTTCAGCTTGACGGATGGCGAAAAGTCAATCTACATGGCGACCTCCATGAGTAATAGTACCGTACCCAACAGAGACGGTTTCATCGGTGACACGGTGGAGGCTACGGGCGTGTGGATCACGGGCCAGAACAACGGGACGAGGCGGCATATCGGACGATTCCTCATGCTGGTCGGAACCAATCCTCTTCGTACCGTAAAAGCCCGAGTCGCCGACATCTTCAACACACCTGAGATCGCGGATATGAGGTATTTCATGCCGAATGAAGTGCCACCCCTTGAACGAAGGCGCGTCACCGGCACCGTGCTGGCGGCGTGGCAGGGGGTACAGGCTCTTGTCAGAACCGACGACGGCAGCATTGTCCGAATTGATCTCTCGTCCCATCCCGGCCCGAAAGCCGGTCAGCGGATAGAGGCGGTGGGATTTCCGGAAACCGATCTCTATGCCGTAAACCTCAACAATGTCAGGTGGCGTCCGGCGCACGGCAATCCAATTCCACAGCAACCGCCTGTGCGTATACCTGACGAGTACACGCGAATAGGCGGTGGCACTCCGCAGCAGATGCAGGCGGCATTTCATGGGCGCATGGTTGTTGTTGCGGGTATCGTCCGCGGTCTTCCGCAGAGCGAACGCGACTGGCGGCTGATCCTGGAATGCGAAGGGAACCTTCTGCCGATCGATTTCAGTTCCTGCCCAGACGCCATTTCGGAGCTTGCCATAGGCTGTACCATCGAAGTACGCGGCGTATGGGTGATGGTGGCGGACAACTGGCGGCCAAACTCCGTTTTCCCGAAAGTGAAAGGAGCGTTTGTGGTCGTGAATTCTCCGAACGACCTGCGCGTGTTGGCGCGTCCTTCATGGTGGACGGCTGGGCGTTCATTGTCCGTGATCGGGCTGCTGCTTGTAATTCTCATGGGCGTTGGCGCGTGGAACCTTACGCTCAAGACCGTCGCGGAGCGAACCAAGAAGGAACTGCGAGAGGAAGTCATGGCGCATGTTGCTTCCGACTTGCGCGTAGGCGAGCGTACAAGCCTCGCCGTGGAACTGCACGATACCATCGCCCAGAACCTTACCGGCGTGGCGCTTGAGATAAATGCCGCCAACAAACTCGTAGATTCAGATCTTTCTAGCGCACACCGGCATCTCGATACCGCCGCAAAGACCCTCAGTTCGTGCCGGACGGAGCTCAAGAACTGTCTTTTCGATTTGCGCGGCAATACCCTCGGACAGCGTGACATGGATACGGCCATCCGCCTTTCCGTCGCGCCGGTGATCGGGGATGCGGAATTGACCGTGCGCTTCAACGTGCCACGTGAAAGCATCACCGACGCCTCCGCCCACGCCATCATACGGATCGTACGCGAACTCGCGTCCAACGCCGTGCGCCATGGCAACGCGCATAAGGTAAAAATCGCCGGCGCCATCGACGAGGGGAAACTCATGTTCTCGGTCACGGACGACGGATGCGGCTTCGTCGTTGAACAGGTGCCCGGCATTGACGAATGCCATTTCGGGCTTCAGGGAATCCGTGAGCGCGTCGCACGTTTCCAAGGCGAGATGAAGATTGAATCGACACCCGGCAAAGGTACCCACGTAGCCATAACCATAAAAACATGAAACAGCCCATACGCATCCTGATTGCCGACGACCATGCCGTTGTGCGGCGCGGTCTTCGCTCGATCCTCCAGATCGAGAAGGATTTCCAGATCATAGGCGAGGCGGCCAACGGCACTGAAGCCGTAGAAATGGCAAAGCAACTTAAACCCCATGTCGTCATCATGGATCTCATCATGCCAGAAAAGAGCGGCAGCGAAGCGACCGCCGAGATTCTCACTGAGTTTCCCCAAACGCGAATTCTACTGCTGACGACATTCGGAACGGCAGATGACGTGGCGAAAGCACTTGAAGCCGGAGCGGTCGGAGCGCTGATGAAGACATCGGACGAATCCGAAATCATCACGGCGATACGTACGGTCGCTGCGGGTGGCCGTGCCGTATCCGACGAAATCAAACGCCTTATGGCGGAAAACCCGCCCGCGCCAGAACTGACTCCTCGGCAGCTTGAGATACTGAACTCGATGTCGCGCGGCTACTCGAACTCCGAAATCGCGGAAGTGTTCGGCATCAACGAATTCACCGTAAGGGAACATGTCGCCAACATCATGGCGAAGCTCGACGCATCGAACCGCGCCGAGGCCGTTGCCACGGCTCTGCGCAAAAGTCTGCTAAAATTCTGAATGGGCGAACGGTCGAACTTCTTTGGGAACAATGTGAATGTGGTCGACGGCAAGGTCGTGCCCAGTCGTGATGTTGACCTCAAGTTTTTAGCCTGCTAGCCTTCTAGCCTGCCGCCGACAATCGTGGCCTGCGGCGTGAAATCGGCGTCCACCAGCACCAGGTCGGCGACCTGCCCCGGCGCGAATTTCACGGGGACAGTCCCCATCATTTTTACCCAAAGGGGGCGGGGTGGGGCATTGTTCACAAATCCCAAATTGCGCAATTGTCCACGACTGGCAAATGAGATGCGGAGCGATTATTGGCTGTTAAAGACAATGTGTCATGTAGAACGGAAGGTAAGTTATGCCATCGGTCATCTCGTAATCGCCAGTACAAACAACATACCTCGCACCAAGATTCGACGGATGATGGGTGACAAGCCAGTCAAGCGACGAATGAACGCGGTAGCCCGAACTCTTCACTTCGATGGGACACACCTTGATTCCTTGGCGAAAGAGAAAATCGACCTCAATCCGTGGTTTGGAGCGTGAATAGAAAAGGAGTTCATGCCCCCTACTCACCAACATCTGTGCCACAAAATTCTCGAAAAACATTCCTTCGTTGATACCAAGCTTATCGTACAGGATCGCGCGCAAGAGCCTGCCGTCCACATCTTTCGATCCGGCCATCGCTTGCGTGAGCAGTAACCCCGTGTCCAGCGAATAACACTTGAACAGCGTATCGACAAGGCTCATTTCCAAGCCTACGTCAGGATTGGTCGAATTATTGGCTATATTTGCCACCATGGCATCACTGAGCCAAAGGAACGCATTCTCATACCGACGCATCCTGGCATTACGATCCACGTCAGCCAGGTGGAATTTCTTTTCACGCGTGTTCAATGCCGCTGGGATGTGACGAAACAACGCCTTCACCTTTGATGCATATCCCTTGGCGTATTTTCCTATGTCTGCCTCGTAAAGCGAAAGAATTTCGCGCTTGACGCTATCGCAATCCTCCAACCTGTGGTCGTCGCCCTGGCAATACGCTTCCACGGATTGAGGCATCCCGCCCACAACAGATAGGATATTGCCGATCCCGTAACAAAACAGCGTATGCAACTTGCCGTTTTTCGGGACAAATCCACTAGTACAACTATCTCTATTTCGTTACTGGGCAATATACCCAAATGGCACTATTGGCGCAGACCGCCAACCGGACGGACTGGGTCATTTCTTCGCGTCCGTCTTTCCCAATTCGGATTCATAAGGTATCGCCACGCCGAAGTGGCTCGAGAAAAGCTTCAGGTCGCGCAGCAGGTTTTCGTCCGGATTGCACGCATATTCCCCTGCGATCGCGTACAGGCGCCGCTGCGCCCATTCGCGCTTCAAGCTTTCGTCAAGGGTCTTCCCAGAATCGAACGCCAGCCGGAAGATATCCTCGTGCGCCTGCGTGCCGTTGAGTCCGCGGACCGCGAACACCACTTCCTTGTTGGATGACGGACACACCCCATAGACTTCTATCGGCGCGCCTGCGTATAGATGCGTGACCCGTTTAGGATAGGCGTCCACCTTGGACGCGGCGGCGAAAGTGACGGAAACGTCAGTGAGGACGGGGTCCCGGAATCGCGCCGTCAGCTCTGGTATCCCGCTGGAGGCGCGCCAGCGGAGGCCGGAGTGGCGCGTCCATTCGCCGCGGTTCCCACGCGTCAACATGTCCATCAGATAGGCGTTCGCCTCTTCCTTCACTCCATACATGTATACGGATACAAGTCCATCGTTCAGCTCGGAGAACGCGGAGATGATCTCAGCGGAACGGGTAAGTCCGCTCGTGGGTTCGCCATCGGTCACGACAAGGGCGATAAGCGGACGCGCCGGCGAACGCGGCACGGCGAGCACGCTGCGCAGCGTCTTGAAGACGTCGGTCCGGCCATGGGCGGTCTGGTTGCGCAGCCATTTGTCGGCGCGCTCGACGGATTCCGCATCAACTTCGTGCCATGTCTTGAAGAGGTATGTGAATTTGTCGCGGAACGCCACCAGGTTGAAACGGTCGGCGGAATTCAACGTGCGTATGTCGTCCGAAATCGCCTTGCGGCAGGACTTCAACCGGTCGTTGGCTATTGAGGCCGATGCATCAAGCAGATATATGACGTCTTTGGGGACTACTTCCAGCGGGTTCCTTGGATTGGACGCCATCCGTATGCGGAAGTAGCGGAAATCGTGGTGTTCCGGATCGACCCAACTTGCAAGTTCGCAACGCACGTTCTTCGCGAACGGCGCACCCTGCTGTTCGTCGCGGAGCTTCTTCACGGCCTTCTTCTCCTCAACCACGACCTTTTCATCGACTTTCGGCAGCACGGGCATTGGAATTTCCTTCGGGGGTTCCGGCGGTTTGGCCTCGGGCGGCTTTTCTTCCTGCTTGTCGACAGACTCCTTGACCGCCTGCTTGACGGCCTCGGCGACGGCTGCGGAAGCGGCCCCCAGCACGAACGGATCATTCTCGTCCGCACCGGTGCCGAAACCTACGACAGGCGGGGCGGATGGCGGCGGGATGGTGACCGGCACCTGCGTCTGCGCGACCTCGGCCGGTGCGGATGCGGCAGACGAGGCCGCAGATGGCATGTCGGCGGGCGGCAGGATGTCCGCGCCCGAAAACGATGGCGCCGGACCTTCCACCGCCTGCGGCGCCGCCGGCGCATCTTCGGAGGCGACAGGGTGGTCGAGTATGTCGATGCGTTCGTGCATCTTCCATTCAACGGCCTGCGGTTCCGGCGGCGGCGTGGAATCCTGCGCGGGCGCCTTGGCTGTCGACGGCAGCGCGGGGGCCTGTTCGGCGGGCTGCTCGGCCAGGCGCGCGACGCGATCCTGCATCGACTCCACGACGGGCGGGGCGGATGGACGCCCGCGAACGTTTTCGATGGCCAGCGGATCGCCTACATGGCGCGCGACATGCATCGTCGGCAGGTCACGCGTCCATTTGCGCACGCCCCGTCCGGCGCCGGAGAACGTATTGAACGAACAGCTCTTCAGCACGAACATCAGCACCACATGCGCGACGATCGACAGCAGCAGCGCCGTCACCAGGATCGCGGAGCTTCTTTCGCGGTCTTCTGTGGCGGTATCATCGTTCATAACGCCTCTTCAGGTCGGCGAGAACATCGTCGGCCTCTTTCGTCTTGCCCTGTTTGCGGAGTATTTCCGCGACCCGCCGCATAGCCGGCGGAACCGTTTCGATGTCATCGAAGAGTTCCATGACAAGGATATAGTAGCCAAGCGCGGACTTTTCGAATCCCCGTGCGTCCTCGTTGGCGGCCAGCGCGGCGTAGGCGTGCATGCGCACCCCGGCGAGTTCCTTCGTCTGCGCCCGGTTGGCCGCTTCGGTAAGAAGCTTGAACGCCTCGGCATGCCGGCCCATGCTCATCTCGTACCGTCCAAGCCGAAGCGCCGCCTGCGCACCGCGATCCGTGCGCACATCCACCGCAAGCGCCCGTCTGTACGCGGCGGCCGCGGCATCGCCCATCCCCTTGCCGTCCAGCGCCTCGCCGGCGAGTTCGGCCGCGATCTGCCGCCATGCCGGATCGGATGTGCGTTTCTCGAGCGTCTCGGCCGCCTTGCGCGCCACGTCCGGAAGGTTTTGCGAAAGCGCGGTCTCGGCCAGCCATCCAAGCTCGGCATCGGGCAATCTGTCCACCGCCTTCGTTCCAAGCAGGTCGGCCATCGCCTTCACCGCGCCTGCCGCGTCGCCGCGCTTCTGCAGAAGGTATGCGCGCTCAAGCTGTATCTCGCGCGCGAATTCAGGCGACGGCTTGGCGGCGATCGCGGCGGCGAAGAGCTTCTCCGCCTCGGGAAGATCGTCTGAAGCCCGCGCGGCCACGCCACGCCAGTACAAGGTCTGCACATCCCCCGCCTTCGCGGGGAAACGGCGGGCGAGGTCCGCGAAGGAACGGTTTGCGGCACGGTATTCCTTTATCCGTATCTCCTCCATCGCACGCGACTTGAGCGCGTCGCCGGCGAACTGCGAATCTGGATCGGAGGAAAGTATCTCGGTCCATGTGCGTATCGCATCCGCACTACGCCCGAGACGCGCCTCGAATGCGCCGCCCATGAATCTCGCCCGGGCGGCGAGCGGCGAAGGAAGCGTACATACGCGGCGGGACATCTCAAGGGCCTTATTCCAATCGCCTGTGGCGGCGGCGGCGTCATAACCCAGCGTGAGGTCGCGCGCAAGGGTCTTTTGCGGCGGATCGCCACGGGCGGCCAACATGGCCATGATACCCTTGTTGTCGCCTTTCAGCGCCAGAAGCGCCAACTTCTCCGACCAGAGCGTGTCCGCGTAGCGTCCGGTCGGGAACTTCTTCAGCGCGGCGTCGAACGCCTTTATCGCGTCTTCGCGCCTTTCCAGCGCCCGCAGCGATATCGCGACAAGGTACATGGCGTCCTCGTCGCCCTTACGCGCCAACGGCTCGGCGAGGGCCAATGTCTCGGCGGGGCGGTTCAGCAGGTGATTCGCCCATGCGGCGTAGGGACGGGCCTCTGCGGTGCGACGGCCTTCAGGATCGATCTTCATCAGGCGCGCAAAGAGCGAGGCGGCCTCCTGATAACGCTTGTCGCGATAGCTTAGCATACCGGCGAAGAAAAGCGCCTCGCCCGCGACACGGGTATCGCCGGAGCCCGCAAGATCGAGGTAGGCCGCAAGCGCCTGCCGGCGCACGGCAGGATCCGGTGACTGCGACCGGTATGCCGCCAGATGGTAACGCGCGGCATCGCGTACGGCGCTGGGGACGTCGTTGCGGTCGAGGAGTTCGAGCATGCGGTAGCGTTCGTCTCCTTTCACCGTGAGCGCCACCGCCAATCTGGCGTAGTCGGCATATCGTGACTTGGGGTATTCCGCAACTATCTTCCTGCTTTGGGCGAGTGCGTCATCCACGCGGCCAAGTGCCCGGTACTCCTCGCCAAGACGGTATGCAAGCTCGTCGCCGGGGACACCTTCGGCGCCAATCACGGACTCCAGCTCCTTCACGGCTTCGGCATGCAACCCCAGACGGGCAAACTTGCGCGCCAGCGCAAGGCGGTCCACCGGCAGGGCGGACGACGTCGCCGCCACCGCCACCCAGGCGCTGGACAAGACTGACAAAATGAACAAAGGCTTGAACATGCAACGGGTATTATAGCATATCTTTGGCCGATAGTGCGGAAATTTTACCGCGTTCGGCATTGCAAAACCAAGGCAACTATGGTATCATACGTCACGTTTTTCACGGGACAGTAGCTCAACTGGACAGAGCGACGGTTTCCTAAACCGTAGGTTGGGAGTTCGATTCTCCCCTGTCCCACCAGCAGGAAACCCGCATGAATAAAGGGCGAGACGCATTTCCGGCACGACCGAGAGAACACGAAAAATGACGAGTGCTGACAAAAGTGCTGACAAATCTTCGGGCGATTCGCTGCCCGGAACGCTCTGGAAATGCCACGGCGCGTGGCATTGGCGCGTGACGCTTCCCGGCGCGGAGAAGCGCAAGGACTACACGCTGACCATGCCGTTCACCGGCGCGAGAATCCCCGCAGATGCTAGCATCTCCCTCGCGGAGAGCGCCGCGTGGCGCCTGTGGGAGAACGCCGCGAGGCAGATCGACGCCGGGCACGACGCGCCCGCGTTCACCGTGAACGACCTCTGCGACAGATGGGCCGCGCACGCGGCGAAATACTACGCCGGGTCGAACGAGGCCACGGACTGCGTGAGCGGCCTGCGGCTCTTCCGCGAAATGTTCGGCAGGCGTCCGGCGGAGGCCATGACGCATCCCGACATGATCGCGTACCGAAACGCGCTCGTGGCGAAGGACTACGTGCGCACGACCGTCAACAAGTATCTCGGCTACGCCAAGCGCATGTTCGCGTGGGCGCTGGACGAACGGCTCATATCCGCGCAGCTCAAGGCGGAGTGTACGGCCATATCATCCATAAAGCCCCATCGCGGCTCGGTACGCGAAGGCAAGCCGGTGTGCGCGATCGACGACGCCACCGTCGAGAGGACTTGCAGGGAAATGCCGCCGTCGCTTGCGGACATGGTGCGCGTTCATAGATTGTGCGGCGCGAGGCCGGACGAAATGTGCGGCATGGCGTGGGAGCTGATCGAGAAGCGCAAGAGAATCTGGGTTTACAGGCCGGGCAACCACAAGAACAAGTGGCGCAACAAGCCGCGCGCGATCGTGCTTGGGCCGCGTGCGCAGGCCATACTGGCAAAGTATGTTGACGTGGGCGGCGTGAAGGTGCCGGGCCCCGGCTACATATTCTCGCCGCAGCTTGCGCTCGTGGAATCCTACCGGCGCGTGATCGCCGGAGCGAAGTGCCACCGCAGGAACGTGAAGGGCTCGCCGCGCATGGTCGGCCTGAAGTGGAACACGGATTCCTACAACAAGGCCGTCGCCAACGCCGTCGAGAAGGTCAAGGCCAAGACGCCCGCGAAAGACAGGGACAAGTTTCCGTGCTGGCATCCGAACCAGCTCCGGCACACGTGCGCCACGGAGGTGCGCCGCCGCTTCGGCATAGACGCCGCGAGCGCCGTCCTCGGCCACACGCTCGGCCTGCGCATCACGAACCGCTATTCCTTCGAGGCGGCGGAGGACGACATGATAAACGCGGCCACGCCCGCGATGATGGAGCTGGGATAGGAGCAAAACTCTTATGAAGACATTGAAGTGGCTGATGTTCATATTGCTGCCGATACCGTGCGCCATGCTGATGGGGCTTGTGTTCACGCTGGCATACGAGCCGCTGGGATGGTTTCTCTCCGGCGCGTTCCTTCCTCTGGCGATGTACCGGCTCGCCCCAGGCAACAGGAGGAGCAACACGGTCTGCTACACGGTCGCGCTTGCGCTGTGGGCGTCGCTCGGCGTCATTTACGAGCTTATGGAGCGCAAGCCCTCGGTTTCAACCATCATGTTTTCAGGGATGATCGTCGGGCTTGCGGTCGTATGCAAGTATGGCGACAGGATTCTGCGAATCAAACCTACCACCGGCGGCCAAGGAACCGCAGGCGCTTGTTGACCGTCTCGCGGCTCCAGCCCTTCGCCTTGCCGTACACGCGCAGCGCGTTCTGCGCCTCGGACAGGCTCACGCCCTGGAGAATCTTGCGGTCGCGCTCGATGGAGGCGTCCGTGGCTCCGGGATTGGAGAGCGTGGAAACTGCGGAGCGGATGCCCTCGGCGCGGAAGTCGTGATCCTTCGCATAGCCGTTGAAGGTGCGTATCGTGTCGATGGTGTCCTTCGCGTAGCCGTCCGCCAGCTTCTTCGCCTCTTCCGCCGAAATATCCTCCCGTGCCAGCACGGCGCGACGCATCTTCGCGTTCTCGGAGAGAACCTTCTCGTTTACGCCTTCCATCGCCTTTAGCTTGCCCAGCTCGGCAGGCGTGACGCGCCCGGAGTTGTGCTTTGCCGTCAGCTCCTGCAATTCCCCGTAGAAGTCGCCCGGCAGGCGCGAGGAAGAGAACGGCGCAAGGAAGATGCGTCCGGCAATCGGTATCTTGGAGAGGTCGCCGTTCACGCCTATCGCCCCGCGCTTCGACGTGGAGCTTTCTATGTCGCGTATCACGCCGGACACGAGGCCGCCCGTGTACTGGTCGTAGGAATACTCGAACTTGGCGGGCGACACGCCGAGGAACGAACCCATCATCTTGGAGAACTCGGTCGTGTTCGGCCCGTACTGGTCCTCCGGCGCAAGGCGCTCCATCCTTGCCGGCACGATCTCGCTTCCGGCAAAATTCTCGTTCGCCAGCAGGTCGGTGATCGGCACGGCGGCGGACGGCACGAACCCGCGCAGGGAGTGATACACGCCCTTTCCGCCGATGCTGGGCGAATAGGGAAGGTTCTCGCCCATGATCTTCAGGACTTCCTGCACCGGCTTCGCCTCGCCCGTGCGGACGGCCTCTATGATGGCCACCGGCAGCGACTGGAACATGAGCCCGTCCAGGAACGGCACCGGCAGGCGCACCGTCGCGCCCGTCCCGTCCTCGTCGCCAAGGTCGAAGATCGTGTTGTTCCACTTGTGTTCGGGCTTCAATTCGCGCCAGCGGCGCAGCTTCTTCTCGTTGTCGTTGTTCAGCAGGTACGCCACTATGGCGAACGCCGTAAGCGCCGCGCCCCGCGCCCAGAACCGCTTGGCGTGGTTCATGCGGGAATTGGCCGCGCCGCCCTCTCCCGGATTCTGCCACGGCAGCGAATCGGCAAGGCCGCTGGCACGTGCCAGCTGGTCAAGCTCGCGCAGCGCGGCGTTCAGGAACAGCCACTTGCGGTTTGCCTTCCGCGCGGTCGTGCCGGCACGCCCGAAGTCGATGGTGACGTCCCCGCCGCACAGGCGGCCTATCATGTTCGCCGCCGTCTCGCCAACGCCCTCGGCCATCCAGTAGTTCTTGGCGTTGCGGAACGCGATGAGGCGCGGCCCGATCTCCGGCATGGAGAACACGTCTCCTACGAGCTGGAATATTCCCTTCTTCCATTGGCGCACGAACCAGTTGGCCGCCTGCATCTGCCCGGCGATCTCCTTTGCCGCCGCGTGCTGGCCGCCGTTGTAGAATCGGCCCATGTCGCCGCCCAGGCGAAGGTACGTCTTTGCTATGTCCGTGCCGAAGATGGAGTTGAGCGTACCCTCGATGCTCGACCACACCGGCACGAAATGCCCGTATTCGCTCATGTGGTACGCCGTCGCCGTGTCGCGTATCGGGTTTGCGACGAGCGAGAACGAGCCCTTCAGGACGGTCGCGCCCATGCGGATGCCGTTTGCCAGCCATTGCATGGCGCGTTCCGCGGGCGTCACCTCCGGCGGCTTGCCGTAGCCGCGCAGCAGTTCAAGTATGGCGGGGTCGAACACCTCGAACGAGCGGAGCTTGCCGCTCCTGTCGGTGATCGTCACGATGTTGTCCTTCCCGCGATACTTGCCGGTTGAGAACACGGAAAGCTCGTCCGTCCACGTGTCCTTCAGCGCGGCGCGTATGGTCGCCTCGTCGGTGCCGAACCGCGCCTTGGCGATGGCGGCGATCTGCTCCTTGATCTTGTTCGCCCACACGACCTGGCGCTTGACGGGATTCGGCACCTCCACCATGAAGTTGTTTATGTCCTTCGCCTTGGCCGCCCTCGCCCGGTCGTACATGTCAACGAGGGACTGCACGACCTTGGCCTGCTGCGCCACGGCGCGAACCTTCGCCGCCATCTCGACGAGCGCCACGGCGGGATGCTCGATGTCCTGCGTGCCGCCGTGCCGCCGGAATATCGCCCGCTTCCCGGCCTTCTGCCTGGCACGGTCGATCTCACCCTCCTCGAACACGCGGCGAATCGGGACGTACACGGGATTGGCGTCAACGATCTGCTGGTACTCGTCCGGCGTGATCGCGCCAGCGTCCACGAGCAGGTGTAGGACGCGGTGCGACCAGTCGGTTATGTCCTGCAACGCCTTGCGGTTCTCGGGCGAACGGTACTTGCCGATGGCCGCCGCGATCTCGTTGCGCGTCCGCCCGAACTCCATGCCCTTCTTCGCGTAGTCCGCGCCGCGCATCGCCACGGCGAAGTCCCAGAACTCCTTCAGCTTCTCGCGTCCGTGCGAGACGATGGGGGAAAGTATCTCCTGCAACCCCGCGCCGGTCACGTCGCCGTAGAGGTCGGTCGTGCCGACCAGGGCGTCACCCTCCGCGAAGCGCAAGGCGCTCCCCTGGAAGAACGTAGCCAGCATGTAAGGGTGGTTCAGGATAAGCTCGGCGCGTTCGGCGGGCGTCTTCGCCTTGTCGTGGAAGTCGTAGTCCACGGACAGGTTCTTCATGGCGCGGAGAATCGGGTAGTTGCTGTCAACCCATTTCGTCTTCCAGTCGTATCTCCGCGCCTTCGCGATGAACGGCAATTCGCTTGCGGACATTGGCCGCTTGTGGTCCCACATGGAGCGTATGGCCTGCTCCGGGGCCATGTTCACGTATTCAAGAATCTTGCCCTTGAGCGCGAACAGGCGTTCGACGAACTCGGGGTTGGCTCCGCCGAAGTCCTCGAAGAACCACTTGTTCGCGTTCGGGTAGTCGGCGGCGAGGTCGTAGTCGCAGAGGAATCCGCGGACGAACTCCGCGAAGCCCTCGGCTGCGTAGCCGCCCGCCGGACGCTTGGAGCCGTAGAGGTCGATGCCCAGCGAGATGAACTCGCTCCTTGCGTCGCGCGGCATCTTCACCTTGTTTTCCGCAAGGCGCGAGACGGCGTGCCCCAGCTCGTGCGCAAGGACGGTCACGCCACGCGGGTCGATGGTGCGTATCACGCGGTTCTCGACCTCAAGCCAGCCAAGGACGCCGCGCCGGTGGTACGTGCCCTTGTTCGTGATCTTGATCTCCGGGAACAGCTCGCGTGCCAGCCGGAAGATGTCGGACGGCGAGGTGGTGTACTTCGGCTTCGCCGTGCCGGTGGCCTCCAGCCGCGTGTCGGACTTCGGCAGCTTGCCCTTGTTGAGCGGTCTCGTCCCTGTGCTGGCAGGGGCTGGCATGGCGTCCAGCGTCTGCCGGTCGTCCATCCAGTCCAGCGCGTCGTCCTCGGACCTGTTCTCGGCCTCCATCTCGGCGGCGAGCGTGGCCTTCTCGATCTTGAACTTCTCGTCGGGCGTGCCAAAGTTGTCGTACCACTCCTGGCCCAGCGCCTGCCGCGCCTCGATGGCGTCCTTCAGTTCCTGCTCCGCGCCCCTCGACGCCTCGCGCAGCTCCGCCGCCCTGGCGTTCGCGGCCTTCACGTCGCGCTCTGCGTTCGCGATGATTCCGCGCGAATAGTCTATCGACGCCTGGCGGCTCGCGATGTCGTCGCGGGCTTTCGCCAGCTCGCCAACCTTGTTGCGGTACACGCGGGCGAACGGCTGCACATCCTTCGGAAGCGATTCAATGTACTGCGAGACGGCCTCCTTCGCCGCGCCGTTGGCCTTCTTTGCCTCGTCCAGCTCCGCCGCCAGCCTCGCCTCGTCCTTCAGGGACGCGGCGGCATAGGCGTCCTTCGCGGCGTCCAGCGCATCCCTCGCCTTCTTCGATTCGTCCATGAGGCGCGTAAGCTCGGTCGCGGCCTCCGGCGACATGTCGGCCAGCTCCGCCCTGGAGCCCTCTATGTCCTTCTCCATGGCCGGCATCTTCGCCTCGATCTCGGACTTCTCCCGCAGGCTCTTGGAGATTCCCACGGTGCGCTCGTCCGCCCGGAGCTGGGCCGCCTGCGCGTTGCGGTTCTGCGTGGCGATGCGGTCGGTGAACGACTGCACGGCGTTCCGCGCCTGGTCGATGGCGTTCTGCCGCGCCTCCATGTCGTACTCCACGCGCATCTGCTGCTTGCGCACGGGGTCGCGCTCGCACTCGATCACGATCTGGCGCGGGTCGATGCCGCCGCCGGCCGCGTCGTCGTCAACGGGGATGGTGTCGCCCGTGCGGTCGTCCCATATCGCGCTGTTCCATCCCTGCTTCTTCGCCACGAGGCCGTAGGAAAGCTGGTCGAACGAGCCGCGCGTCATGAGGAATACGGTCTTCACCTCCTCGTGCTCGTTGTTGAAGCGGATGTTGCGCCCGCGCCGCTGGCGTATCGCGCCCGGCGTGAGCGGCGCGTCCAGGTGGATTGCCAGGCTCGTCCACGTGTCCAGGTTCAGCCCTTCCCCGATGGAGGACGTCGAGCCGATCATCACCTTTATCTTCGGGTTCTTCGGGACGCCCTTCATCTTGCCGGTCACGGGGTCGCGGCGCATGGGCTTTGTGTTGTCGATCTCCTTCGGCGCGAAGAGGTCGGCCAATTCGCCCTTCATCTGTATGGCCTTCGCGCCGCTGGCCTGTATCTCGCGCCCGGTCTTGGGGTTGGTGATCACGCTGCCGGTGACTATCGCCACCTCCGTCGGGTCGAATCCGCGCCGGACGAGGCTTTCCTTTATGTCCTCCGGGATGGACGGCTTGCCGTCCTTGCCGCCCATCACGTCCGTGAAGATGAGGACCGTGCGCGGGTCTGCGCCGTCCTTCATCCCGGCGGCGACCTCGTGCGTCGCGTACTGGACGGCGTACTCGATCTTGTCCGTGCGCGGGTCGTGCGAGCGGTCGGCCACGCTGGCGCGCGCATGGGGCCCGCCGTACACGTAGGGCGACACGGCGGCGTCGCGCCCGTTCATGAACGCGCCGATCACGGTGTCCGCGCCCTTCTGCGGCTTCTCCCAGCCGCTTCCGGCCGCCTGCTGGACGCGCTCCACGATCTCGTCCTGGACCATCTCCATGTCGGCGGACATGTCAACGAAGCGGATTTCCACCTTCTCCCTCGGCAGCTTGATGCCGTTCTGGGCGAAAGCCTCCATCGGGATGCGGTCGATGTACCGCCCCATGATGTCCTTCAGCGCGTACACGTTCGTGAGCGCCGTGATCATCTCCTTGTTCTTCACGCCGCCGGACGTGGATATGACGGGCCGCAGGCCGGTGGAGAAGAACATGTGCGCGAACTCGCGGTCGTTGCGGATGCCGTAGTCCTCGAACACGCGACGCCCGAGGTGCCGCAGCATGGTGTAGAGCTCTATCGGCTTGTTCGGCGTCGGCGTGGCCGTCAAGAGGAACACGTTGCGCCCGTTGTTGTGGTCGCTTATCCAGTCGGCCTTGAAGCGGAAGTCGTGCGCCCGGTGCGACATGATCGTCATGGGCTTGCCCTTCTCCTCCGCCTTCTTCACGGTGAACCGCTTGCCCAGCCCCTGCCGCTCCATCGGCGCGGAGACGCCCACGTTCTTGAAGTTGTGCGCCTCGTCAACCACGATGCAGTCCACGCCCAGCTTGTCGAAGGTGAGGCGCGTGTCGCGCTGCTCGTTCTTCACCTGGGCGATGTACGCCTCCAGCCGGTCGCGCTCCAGCGCCTCCCTGCGGTCGCCCGTCGCGTCGATGAGCGAATCCGCGAACTCCTGCAAGGCCGTGGCCTCGGCGTCAGGCGGCAGCTGGATGCTCTCGAACCCCTCGTGCGATATGAACACGAAGTCGGCGTTGGAGTTTGCCAGCTCGAAGAGCTGCCTGGCACGGGTCTCGGCGGGAAGGTTGTTGAGGTTCACGATCTTCGCGTCCGGGAAGAGAATCTGCGCACCGTTCCTGGAGTTGAGCCACGAGGTCGTGATGGTCTTGGACGGCACGACGAACATGGGCTTCTTCGCCACGCCACGCGCCTTCAGGGCGTGTGCGAGCGCCAGCGCGGCCATCGTCTTTCCGCCGCCCACGTCGTGCGCGTTGATTCCCGTGCCCTCGATCATGGCCTGCGTCACCCACCGCTTCTGGTTGGGCCGCAGGGGAAAGCCCTTCTCGTCGAAGTGGCGGATGGTGTCCGCGATCAGGTACTCGGCCTTGGAGAAGTCCGGCTTCGCGTAGGCGTTGAACCGCTCGTTGAACGCCTTTTCTATGCGATGCACCCGCTCCGGGTCCTCCGCGATGCGCCCGCGCACCTTCGCGTAGATGTCCGTGAGGGACGATTCCGCGTCGCGCTCGCGCCGCAGGTACATTTCGTCGGTCTCGTCCTCCTTCTTGTCCAGCAGCTTGCGTCCGCTCATGTGGCGGGAGAGTATCGCCGCCTCTTCGGTCGAAAGCAGCTCCGGGCAGCTGACGTGGTACTCGCGTATGCCGCTGTCGCTCATGTCCTCGGTCACGCTTATGCCGGATTCCATGAGGACGGGCATAGCCCATTCCTCCGCGCCGGAGAACGGTATCGCGTCGAACACCTTGGGCGTCGGCAGCACGTTCTCCAGCCGCGCGATCTGCCGGTCTATGACGGACGCCATCTTCGGCTGCGCGGCCTTTAGCTTCTTCTGGAAGTCGATCTTCTCGTAGATGTTGCCGCTCTCGAAGAGGACGTTGTTCTGCACGATGGGCTTGCCGTTCGTGCCCACGCCAACGAACGAGTAGCCGCTTTCCAGCAGGTCGTGGAAATCGTCCGGCGACACCTTGCAGCGGTCGCTCCCCATGTCGATCTCGCCGTGCGCGTCCTCGCTGGCAAGCGCCTGGTCGAGAAGCGAGGAATCCTCCCCGGCCTGCTTCTGGCCGCTCCCCTCGTGCCGCACCTTCTCGCGCCAGACCTCGGCCTCGGGGTTGGCGGCCGCCGTAAGCTCCATGAGATAGTGCTGCTCGCCATGCTCCTTGAAGTATTTCTTCAGGGCCGCGTCCTTGCCGGGCAGCTTGCCGAAACGCTTCTCGTAGTCCGCGATGGCCTCCAGCCCGCGCTTCGACGCGGCGGCGAACCCCTCGTCCGTCTCCGCCCGCTGGGCGTAGTCGGCGTCGTCCAGGATGTGCTGAAGCTCGGTGATCTTCTGGCCGATCTCCCCGCCTATCGGCTCGAACACCTTGGCCATGTGCGTGCCTTCCTCGTAGCCCTCCAGCGTGAACTCCTCCACGGCCACGTGCGGAACGCCGTCGTAAACGCGGATGTTCTGCGCATACGTGCCGTTGCCGTCGGAAAGCTCGTACCTCGCGCCGGACGCCTCCAGCGATTTCAGGTCGTGCGGGTACTTGCCAGCCGTGCCAGCGGACGCGGACGAGCTGGAAGAGGACTGGCTGGCCACGGGATAGGGCCGGTAGTCGATCTTGATCTGCGATAGGTCGGTCGCCTCGCTCTGGAAAAGCTCCAGCTTCGGCTTGCCGCCGTACATCTTGTCCTTCGCCTCGCGCAGATCTCCCAGAAGCCCCTCCGGGTACTTCTCGTAGTAGGAGCTTATGCGCATCTTCGTCGTGCCGTCCGACGCGACGTGCGCCACGGACTCCACGAACGCGGCGTTGCGCTCGGCGTTCTCCGGGCGGGCGGGCACGCCGTCCGGCCTGCGCTGGATGAAGATCATGTCGGTCGTGACCTCGGTGCCCGCGTTGGCCTTGAACATGCCGCGCGGCAGGCGGAACGCGCCGATTACGTCGCCCTTCTCGACAAGCTCCTGGCGGACGTGCGAATCCGCCGCGTTCATCGTGCCGGAGGACGTGATGAACGCCACCACGCCGTTCGGCTTCACCTGGTCTATCGCCTTGGCGAAGAAGTAGTCGTGAAGGTTCTTTATGTCGGGACGGTCGGGATGGTTGCGCTGCTCCAGGAACGGCACGTTCGATATGGCAACGTCCATGCCCTCCAGCTTCACGTCCTCGTAGCTACCCTGCATGACCTTCGCGCCGGGGAAGAGGTGCTTGAGAATCTTCGCCGTGGTCGGCTCCAGCTCGACAAGCGTCCAGTTCATTTCCGGGCGGCGTCCGGGGAAGTTGCCGCCGCCGGCGGACGGCTCCAGCGCGTCCTTCATGGGCACCTTGGCCTCCTCCAGCGCCCGCCACATGGCGTCCACCACGGAGTAGTCGGTGAAATGCTGGTTTAGCGCGGCCTTCTGCTGCGTGGCGCTCTTGCCGCGATAACCCAGATTGCCAGCCCCGGTGAACTGCCGCAGAATCTCGATCTCGTCGTCCGTGAGCGAACCCACGGGCTTCTCCGCCAGCTGCGCGGCCTGCGCGTTGATCGCGATGCGCTTGCCCTTGGAGAGGCGCACCGGCGGCGAGTTGCGCGTGTCTATGTTTCCGTTGGCAGCACGTACCACGGATGGTTTACCGGCAGAAGAACCTGCCCCAGCATCCGCTGGTACCAGTCCGTTCCCCACAGAACCTCGTGGAGTTCCGCCACCGCCTCCAGCGGCTTCGTGTCCGGCCAGTTGTCCATCGGCCCGTACCCCATCGCGTCCGCCGCCGCCTTGACCATTCTCAACGCCTGGCCGTACGCCACCGACAGCCCCTTCGCCACCTGCGCCCTGTTCGGGTCGTCCGGCGGCATTTCCGCCCACAGGCGCTCCAGCCTCGGAAGCTCCTGATCCATCAGTCGCGTCGGGTCCACCGAGCTGACCATTTCTATTGCCTTCTGAACCTTGCTGTCCATTCGATGCTCCCTTCCTCATGTCGGCGGCGAAACGTTTCAGGTACGGCAGCGCACCCGCGCCGAAGTTGTCCGCCACCGCCTTTATGAAGTCGTTCACGCCCCTGCCGCTCTTCACCACGCCGTCAAGCAGCGTCTGGAAATGCGGGCGGGCCGTATTATACACGTTTTCGTCGAAGTTGTCACTAGGCGCGGCCATGCCCATGTCCTTCGCCCGGCTCTTGGCGGCGTCGCTCGCGCCGAATAGGCTATGCAGGGCGGCAACGGCGTTGCCAGCCGCCTCGTCGCCGCCGAACTGCTGTGCGATGGCCTTGACCTCACGCGAAGACGAATCTTCGCGCGCAGGACGCGGAACGCCCTTGCCCTTGTTCACTGGCGCGGAGGTGGACGGCGTTTCGGCAGGGCGCGTGACCACGAACCTGCCAAAGTCATTGTCCCCATACTCATCGCGTCCGTCCCACTTCCTTCCGGTGAAGGGGTCGGGATAGCCCAGCGCCCTGTCAACCGCGTCCCTTGAGCCGATTTTGTCGTAGATGTCGGTAATGCCAACCTTTTCGCCGGGTCTTACGATGTCTCTCATCTGGCGCCAAGTATCGACAATGGCTTTGATCTTCGCCTTCCTGTTGCCGCCTTGGAAGGTCGTGTTGGCAAATATCCTTTCGACCATCGACGGGTCGGGCTCCTCGGCAGTCGCTTGCGTTTGCGCGGAGGCAGGAGCAGAACTCTTAGACGTGGCTGGCTTCGTGGGAGTTCCGTCGTAGTTCACATCCTCGCCCCAGCGCCATGCGTCTGCGGGGTCGGCGTCCTCAACGCGCAAGCCAATGTGGCGTGCGTAATCGAGCGCGGTCTTCGTGATGCTCTCGGGGTTGTTCTCGCCCTTGAAGAACACGGAATACACGTTGCCGCCGCCAACTGCGCTCCTGCTGTGAGGAATGGAGCTGATTACAACGTCGTCACGCCCGATAAACGATTCAAGCATGTTCGCATCGCTTACGCCGTCGAACTTGCTCATCTCGCCGCGACCGACAGGACGGTGAAGGGCGCGTTCGGCGTTCTTCCGCTGAAACGGCTTCATCGGCGCAAGGAAAGATTCCTCGTTCCCGCCATGCACCGTTCCCGCGCTTTCGGTTTTGGCGGGAATCTTCCCCTTGCCCTTGTTGACCGGCTTTGGCGCGGGCGGCGTTTCCTCCGCAGTCGCCTCCTTCTCGCCCAGCGCGGCGGCGAACGCCTTGTCTATGTCCTCGTCGCTCATGGCGGAAAGCTGCTGGGCGGCGTCGCCCTGATTCCCGCCGGTTTCGGTTTTGGCGGGAATTTCCTCGGCGGGCTTCGGCGGCTCGGTTGCCGCCGGAGGACTGGCCTTCTCCCGTGCCGCACGGCCCATGTCGTAATACTTCGACATGGCCCACGGCGGCCAGTCGGACCAGTTTTCAAGATCCATGAGGCTACGGTTGGCATCCATTTCGGACGTGCCAGCCATGCCAGCCTCGTACATGTGCTTCGCGGCGGCGAAGAAAGACTTGCCGTAATCGTCCGCCTGATGCGGGTCGCTGCCGTAGTCGAACGCCATTATCCGCTCGTCCGCGCCATCCTTCTTCACGGCACGGTCAAGCTCGGCGTAGCCGGTCAAGGACGGTTTCTTGCCCTTGTTCTTCGGCTTTGGCTTCGGTACCTCCGCCGGCGCTTCGGATTTGGCCGGTTCCGCTGGCTGTGGCGGCTCCGCAGGCGCGGGGGTTGTCGTTGTACCTTCCTGCGGCGGCGCGCTCACAGGGGCTTCTACGGGCTTTTCAGCGGGGGGCTTCGGCGGCGGCTCCGTGGGCTTTGGCTCCGTCGGCGTCTCGGCGGGCTTCTCGACCGGCACGACCTCGCCCTTCTCGGGCTTCGCCGGTTCCTCGTAAGGCGGCTTGCTGGCCTCGGCGGCCGCCTTGTTCCTCGCCGCCGCCTCCGCTTCCGCCGCCTCTGCGGCCTTGCGCTCGCCCATGACCTCCATCGCCTTGGGCCCGAACTGCTCGATCAGCGCGTCCGCGACGGCGTTGCGCTGCGCCTGCGGCATTTCGGGATAGCCCGCGCGTTCGATGTCGGCGCGGGAAATGTTCTCGCCCTTGGCACGCTTCAGGATGAGGTTTCCAGTCCCCTCCGGGAACATCTGCGCCCACATGGCGCGGCCCGTGTCGTTTCCGGCGGCCCGGCGTGCCTCGGCCTCGATGCCCTTCGTCACGCCACGGCGGTAGTCCACGAACGACAGGCCGCCCATGAACAGGCCGATAAGAGAACCTTCCGCAAAAGCCTTGGCGTTGTTCCAGAACACTTCGTCCCAGGTCGTGTCCTTGCCCTGCACGGCGTTTTCGGGGAACGTCTCAAGCGCAGCCTCGATTCCCATTACGCTGCCCTGCGCCACGGACGCGCTTGCGGCATTTATCAGATACCTCTTGATGTTGCCGACCGTAGCCGCCCGTAGAAGATCGCGGTATCCGCCCATGGCAACGCCCTGCTCCAGCACGGGCACGCCCATCTGCATGAACTTCGGTATGGATATTACGCCCATCGCCGCCGTGCCCAGCGCGGCAATCGCACCGCCGCCCAGAGCCCACTCGTTCGCCTCCTTGGGGGTCATTCCGCTAGCAACGCCGGTGTCGAAAAGGTTCATGTACGTGTCGTTTCCGTCCTCGACGGACATCAGAAGAGTTCCGGCATCTTTCCCGAGCCCATACAAAGCCGCAGCGAAAGCGCCGATTGTTTGAGTGATCTCCTCAACCTTTCCTATGCCACGAACAACCGGGCCGACATCCTCTTCTTCTTCCTCCGTAGGAGTAAGCGACTTGTCGATTTTTGCCGCAAGGTCTTTCATCGCGCCCTTCTTCAGCTCGAACGTCGGAGCGCCGACTACGCCCATCGGGTCGATGGGCACGGTCGCACCGCCTGCCATGCTCTCCATGAGCCGCATTGGAGCTGTGACAATCCTCCGCAACCACGGCATTATGCCCTTCTTCGCCACGTATTCGACGCCCTGCGACGCCGCTTCGCTTGCCGTCGGCGGGCGCGTGGCCTCGTTGGCGTCGAACGCCTCGCCCGCGGCCTTGGCCGCTTCCGCCAGACGCTTCTCGCTCTCGGCCTTGCCCTCGGCGGCATACGCCTCGTCGGCGGCGGCCTTGTCCGCCGCCTTCTGCCTGGCATCGTCCTCGTCGCGGTCCTGCTTGTACTTGGGCGAGGTTATGTACTCGTCCTGGAAGAACTTGCGCATCTCGTCGGCGGTGAAGTCGCGCGTCTCGCCTCCCGCGAACGACAGGCGGCGCACCGGCTGCGCGTCCGGGAAGTCCTTGCGGAAGTCCGCGTCCATCGACTGCGGGATGTTGTAGCTCTGGCCGTCCTTCGTGCGGTAGCTCGTGGCGGGCTGGGCGTCCTCCCCGAAGTCCGCCTTGAAGGCTTCCTCCCTGTCCGGCGGAATGTCGTACCGATCTCCGTTCCTCGTGACGTATGGCGTAAGGTTCTGCACGGCCTACCTCCCTTTGAATGCCGACCACTTCTTCTCCACTTCCGACGGTTCCTGCGGCGCTGGCGCGGCAGGCTGTACCGGCTGGACGGGTTGCGCAGGCTGCACGGGGGCTGTCGGCGTCCCTCCTCCGATGCCCCAGGCAGCCATGTAGTTCTGAAACGCCTGCGTGATCGGGTCGGGCTGCGCCTCAGGCTCTGGCGAGCTTACGCCGTTCATGCGGTCGAGAATCTTCTGTGCCATGTCAAGACGCTCGTTTATCGGAATGTCGATCTCCGCGCCGTTGGGGTCGTCGGGATTGTTTTTCTTGGTCGGTATGTTCTTCAGCACGTCGTTCAGGGTAAGAACCTTGCCTTCCTTTGGCTGCTGCACCGGCTCCCACTTCTGCCCGTTCTGCACCCACCGCTGGCCACTCTCGTCCGTGTAGAACGTCGGCACTTGCGGCTCCTTCTTCGGCGTAGGCAGGGGCTGGATGCCCAGCCGCTTCGCGTCCGCCTGGCGCTCAAGCTCCGCCAGCTCGTCGTCGGAGAACCGTCCGCTCCGCCTCGCCTCGTCCAGCGCGTTGTTGATCTTGGCGATCTCGGACTTCTGCTGGGTCGATAGCTTGTATTCGTACTCCTGGCGCTCAAGCCCGGCCTTGTGTTCCGCAAGCTCCATCTGCTGCGCGTTCTTCACGTCGCCTATGCGCTGCTGGGCCTCCGCCTCCCATTCGCCCGGAAGGTACTCGCGCACCCATTGGCGCGAATCCTGGTCCCACACGGATTCCTTGTCGGGACGCTCGAAGAACTTGTTGCCGGTCACTTTCAGGCGGCGCGTGGAATCGCCCGCGCCCGTGCCGGCACCAGCGCCGGAACGCCCGCCGCCCCTGCCGTGTACGCCGCCGGACGGCGCGCGCATGATGCCGGGAGCCGAGCCGGTCGGCGCGTGGGTAAGCTGCGCGGACGCATGGCCCGGCGCAACGGGGCTTGCATGTGCGCCCTGCAACTGGCGATTTGCCGCCTG